>OLOW01003383.1_pt1 | contig 10199 bp, 9 predicted proteins | sample 1672801 | NCBI WGS metagenome assembly OLOW01 (sample SAMEA3136725, study PRJEB25190) | human gut metagenome | biome: human gut; feature: human-associated habitat; material: faeces | place: Austria | collected 2013
TATCAGATATGCTGTAAAGTTATTTTGTATCTTTGATCACAGACAGATAATGCCTTACCTGCAGCACATAATGAGCTGGAATACCCTCATCAGCCCACTTATCTTTCGCATTATAATTGCAGGTTTTACATTCCAGAATCGCAAATGTCCCATCCGGCATACGAACAAAAAAATCCACATCTGCAAGCATGAACGGATATAATGGATGCCGGAACATGACACGTACCGGAAATACTTCCAGTCCGGTCTTTTTGGAAAAGATTTCTGCCACCAGATCTTCCAGCCGGTGTCCGACTTCCTTGGCAACCCAGTTGCTTTCCTCTTCCTCCTGAATGACCGGCTGCACACCTGTTTTGTTGTAAAACAGATCCCGGATAGTGGCAAATGGAGAGATCCCCATGATTGCCGCTACATCACTGCCGCCGATTCCTTTTTTGCGGTATTCCAACCAGTCTTCTCTTGACAGGTTACTGATATCCACAACCTTTTCCGGTGTATACTCTGCTTTGTTATTCATTCCAATTCCTCCTAACATTTGACTGCTCCATAAACGTCATATTTTTTCCAGTCTTTTATAAGCGCCTTCGTAATATCCTCCTCCAGCTTCAGGATGCCCTGTCCGGACATTCCTTCACAGGCTGCAAAAAAGGAGGCTTCATTCATGGCATAATAAAGATCATGTGCCGTACAGGCACCTTCCCCGTTCTGGGATACAAATAGCTCCACCACCTCATTCCGGATCTTCTGTTTAATGCCAAGTTCCTTCATCAGCAGCTTCAGGCAGTTCACCGGATTACGGATCTCAATGTCCATAAGCTGAGTAAGATTCTTCATCGCATCCACATAGCGGGCGCATACCTGCTCCAGATTTTTCCGGAAGTCCAGAATCGTTGCCCCTTTATCGTGAGCCAGCTTGATTGGACTTCCCAGACTGATAACGCCGTTTGGTCCGTCTGTCAAAAGCATCGGATACAGATTTGCACCGCTCGCTGCCACGTCAGATGTGGTAAAACGAAGTGCCGGTGACAGGATCTTCTCATCCATTCCGTGTGCATCCAGTGCTTTTCGGTAAGTATCCAGAAGTTCCTGACTTCCTCCGAGCTTCCACATGGCAGATACAATGGAATGGTCATAGATACCAGAGCCCTCCATGTAAACACTGCCTTTGAAATTCAGATTCAGATATTCGCAGGTTGTCTCAAACATGGCTTTCATATCAAGGATGCAATAATCATGTTTATCCCCGCCATGTACTGCGGAAACCTTTCCGTCCGCAATCTTAATCAGGGCATCCCCTTTTGCAACCCGCAGGCAGTAATTGACTACCTTCGCATATGTTGCCTTATCCAGCTTGCGAAGCCCGTCTCCATTGACACCTGCGCGGCTTAAAATGGTGCGGATGGCACAGTCACGTACCGGATAGGATTCTCCTCTCATTTTCAGTACAAGCTGCGTATTCTTCTCTGTATCCTCCAAAATTTCTTCCATGGATGCATCTGCCGCATCCAGATTTTGAGCCTCCTTTTCCAGTGGTGCCAGCCGTAACGTATTCGTTGGCTTTCTGATCCATTTGGCATTTCTTCCTCTCTCTGCCAGAAACTCCAGCAGATCTTTTACTTCTGCAAAGGATCTCTCAAATCCATCTGCATACACTCTTGCTTCATTCATGTTCTTATTCCACCTTTCTTAAAATAATATTTATCCATCAACAGCCGAAGCTGGTTGTGGCATGCAACTATGCCGAAACCTAAATGTAAGCACAAAAAAAGAATGAAAAGAGAGTCTTTTCTCTGTTCATTCTTAAAAGTCTGGTTTCTTCCTGAAAAAACAAAAGTGCCACGCAGCCAAAAAAGGCATACCGTGACACTCACTACAAACATAAACTACTTATGCCAGGAATCAGCTCCTGCTGTTTCCTGTAAGTTTGGAGATTCTTATGAATCCCGAAACTCCCCAAAAAGGGTGTGCATAAAATAAACTATATCAGTATACTAGCACAAGATATTCCTCATGTCAATTCAGGCTTATACTATATATGGTGTTTATATTTGTTCAAAATACTACATCTATTTTTCTACTACGAATTCAATCTTCTCTTTCAGATACTCCCGGCAGCCAAACCGAACCGTTCCACACTGCTTTGACTCCTCTTTCGCCTTTTCATTACAGCAGTCCAAGTAGGGACAATCGTTACATTGATTCCGCAGTGCTTCCTTCGCCCATTCAATTTCCTGCTCATTTCCTATAATCCGCACAGACATCCACTTCCTTTGCTATCATCATACCCCAAAATCCATTTTCTATCATCCATAATTTCTTTTTTTGTATCATTTTAGTAAATTACGGTTATATTACGGAATAATCACTATATTTCAAATATATCTCTATTTTATTCCGTAATTTGTTGTAAGTAAATAGTTTAAAATGTGGAAGAGAGGTGTAAATGTATGGATAAAAACTTTATTGGAGAACGCATCAGCGAACTGCGTTTAAAGAAAAATGTATCTGAATATCAGATGAGTCTGGATCTTGGCAAAAATAAAAGCTACATCCAGTCCCTCACTTCCGGACGTTCTCTGCCTACCATGCAGAGCTTTCTGGATATCTGTGAAGTCACTCCTCAACAGTTCTTCGATTCAGAGCTGCACAATCTTCCTCTGATTGACAAAGCAACTGATCTGATGAAACAACTCGATGACGAGGATATGCTTGCGCTCATTTCCATGCTGAATCGTCTGGCTCTAAAACGCAAATAGATTTCCGTGGCTGCCAAATCAAGGCAGCTTTTATTTTTATCATTTTTTCTTAAAATTTTTCAATCTTAAAGAAAAGCCCCCTATTCCTTAATTGAATGGGTAATATATCCATTCGCCGTACCTTGAAAACAAAAGAAATCTTTCGGGAGATTGATATAGGTGACTGCAGATAGTTTGCATCTTCGCACGCCTGCAGCTTAATAGTTACAAAGTAACACCGTTTTACGTGGCCGGAACGGGCATAGGAACTGGCTTCTGAAAGAATAACATAGACTTTTGGGATTTTAGCTTATAGCGCTTTTATTAGAGAACTTTTACTCAAAATTTGATATAATAATAGACAGGTATCAAGTTGATTCCCTGTCTGTGGAAAGGAGATTCATGATAACTGTAACAAAAAGGGATTTGATTGAATTAGGCTACGGTCCTTCCTTTGCTGCTGATATTATCAAAAAAGCAAAGGAACTTATGGTAGAAAAGGGGCATACCTATTATCAATCCAGAAAATTAGACAGGGTTCCAAAAGAAGCCGTTGAAGAATTATTAGGGATTACTTTGCCCGATAAGCAAGAATGATCGTGCTTTTTGCATTTTAGTAAGGAGTGAAATCATGGCAAAAGATCCAATTAAAAAAGCAGAAAACGGCACTTATTATTTTCGAGCCAACCTCGGATATCATCCTGTAACCGGAAAACAGATTCAAAAATACCGCAGCGGATTCTCAACAAAAAAAGAAGCCCGTGCCGAGTATTCCAAATTGATTCTTGCATCAACGGAAGAATTAGCTGATAAGAAGGAAGACATTACCTTCAAAAAGTTTATTGAAGAAATCTATCTTCCGTGGTACAAAACTCAGGTGAAAGAAAGTACCTACAAGAATCGTTACTCGACCATTCAAAAACACTTTGCCTATTTCTACAAGAAGAAAGTGTCCGAAATAGAAGCGATAAATGTACAGACCTGGCAGCTCAAGTTGGCAAAACAATTCAGTCCAAACTATGTACGCATTGTTCAGGGAATGTTATGTTTAGCTTTTGACCGGGCGATTATCCTCGGACTTGCAAAGAAGAATCCTGCCCGCATGATCGGCAATATCAAATCTAAAAAAGTAAAGATCGACTTCTGGACTTTGGAGGAGTTTCAGAAGGTAATATCCCTGCTGTACAAAGGTGACTACTACGAGCACTATCTCTTCATCTCGTTCTGGCTTTTATTTATGACTGGAATGCGTATTGGAGAGGCTGCCGCCTTACAGTGGGATGATATTGATTTTGAAACAGGTATGCTGATTATTAGTAAAACACTGTACTATAAAACAATGAATGACTACAAATTCGTTGAACCTAAGACGCAGGCAAGCAACCGTACCATTTATATTGATGCTGATACCATCAAGGAATTACAAGAATGGAAGGCGGTCCAGGCAAAGGTTTTACCAAATTGTGGATTCGTACTGAGTTATAACAGTACACCCACCAGCAAAACAACGCTTCCAAGAGCATTAGAGAAATTGGCAAATTTAGCTGGTGTCCACAGAATCAAAATTCATGCCCTGAGACATTCGCATGCTTCCCTGCTTATCAGCATGGGCGAAAATCCACTGCTGATTAAAGAGCGTCTTGGACATGAAAAAATACAGACGACACTAGGAACTTATGGTCATCTGTATCCAAACACCAATATTGAGATTGCAAAGAAGCTGACCGGGGTTCTCAGCTACCAGTCAGCTTCTCAAAGTATTGCTAATTATACCAGTAATCAGCATACTGCAATGTATCACAAAGAAATATAAAAATGCAATGATAATGCAATTTCAAACACCCAAAGCCGCAAAGCCCCGTGGTTACGGGCTTTGTAGCCCAGCGTCAACTATTCAAACTCGATTTCGACAACCTTCCATATGCCGAAAAATAAGCGATTTTCCGGCAATATAAGGCAATATAGCAACCTATAAAACAACAAAAAAATACGCAGGTGTGCAATCAGTGTGCAATCAAAACTATCGTCTTTCAAAACAAAAAACTCGTTATCAACTGGGTTATGTCCCCATTGGTAACGAGTTTTTCATTAACAAAATTATTTACCTGTTTTCAAAAACCCTGCGAGCCAGAAACCCGCAGAGTCGTAAAACCGTAAAGCCGTCTAAGTGGTTATCTATCTTGCCGTAGAAACGCTACCTGCAAGCCACTCCTGCACCATCTGGGCATTCACCTTTAACGCTTGTGCAATCTGCTCGATTGGCAACCCCATATCGTTAAGGTTCCTTGCGGTTTCTTTTTTTTCATCCATTCTTGCTTCATCGCAAAGCTGTTCCATTTCCTTGCACATATGCTCCACCCCTTTCTCGGTCTCTTTCAGTTCATGCACGCGGTCTTTCAATGCTCCCGCCTGCATATCCTTTGCTTCCTTCACACGGAAATCGTGCATCAGTCTTCCAAGCTCGCCGCCATCGTCCTTGCTCGAATCCACGTAGATGAAGTGTTCCTCGTCCCCGAACTCCTTGCCGTTCTCGCGGATTATCCGGTCGATATGGGCTATCGGGAGTCCGCATCCAAGCGCGTCCTTTAAGGTGACAAATATCACGTAGGTCTCCGGGAGCTTATCGAAGTTCTTTCCCGTATCCAGCACATTCGAGTCCATCATCCCGAGATGGTATCTGGCACGTTTCGGGTGCGCTCCCTCATCGTCCTGCTGTATCTCGACGTTTATGACGCGTCCGCTTCTATCCTTTGCCACACAGTCCAGCACGACACCTCTGCCATGCATGTTTCTGAAATCCACCTGCGTCTCATTGTCGATGACGGTCAAATCCTTGTCCTCCATGATGATTCTAAGAACGTACTCGCAGGCTTTCTTATCCTTGAATACATTCCGCGCGAAAATATCGCTCATCACGGTCAGATTCTTAATCGTTTCCTTGTATCTCTCCTTATGCTTAAGCATCGTTTCTTCCTGATTCATCGGTGAAGACCACCTCCTGTTCGACTCACAAGAAGGTATCAACCATCTTGCTATATATATATTTTACAAGAAAGCCGGTAAACATTCAAGACTTGTATTTTCCCCGCCGAAAGGGCAAAATCCTGCGGCTTGCGCGGAGTGGCCGGGGTTTGGGGCAGCGCCCCATTTCAGCAATCTCCGTGCATATAATGAGCGGTCGCGGTGCCCGGCGGGAAAGCCCCTCGCTTTTCCTGCGTCCGGCGCATCGCGGCAGCGAAGGCGAATGCACGGGGAAGGGAGCCGGTCAACTTTTCCGTTCCAAATGTTTCCGTCAATCCGCCTGCGGATTTATGAAAGATTTGTGGGCGGGATGGTTGAGGGGCGAATCCCTCTACCCAGATGAGAAAAGGGTCAACGTTCGCAAATAGGCGCAAATGGGTTCATTTGATGCTAAATGGTGTCTTTTTCTATCATCGGCATCCGTGCATTTGGCAGTTTCTACCTGCATGTTCGTGTATAGGGCAGAGGGATAGAAAAATAGCCTGCGTTATAATCTGTCCCCAAGGAGACGGCATTCTTGCCGCTTCAAAAAGCAGGAAATCGGAAAAGAAAGGATGATGCCACATGGCTCAGGATTTCGGCGATGACATGGGAAACGCCCTCCTAAACTTCGTCACAAGGCAGACGGAGAACTATCTGCGGTTCGGACGTGGCAGGGAACGTGCTTTTGACTGGTGGCAGCGCCATTATAAGAAGGAGGGGAACACTCCCGAGCAGGCAAAAGCAATGGCTGAAAAACAATCCTCTCGTGAGCAGGTGGTCGTGCCCTTTGGTACTTCCGAGGAAGCCGCCTACTATGCGCAGGTATGCCGCGAGAATGGTACCTATGCCGCCGCCTACACGGACAAACAGGGAAATGGTTTCCTTGCCTTTGCCAAGGAGGATGCTAAGACCGTCGCAGGGTATGCCCCGCAATTTAAGGACGTGATGGCGCGTCTCGATGAGCAGCGTATCACCGACGCACTGAATCACGCGGAACCCGTGAATAAGAAGACCATGGATTCCCTCACGGAGCTAACAGGCTATCCCGACCTTCCGGCGGAAGACGTAACTGTCATTCCGGTCACCATCCGTTACAAGGACGCGCCAGACAAGACTTACGATGTGCTCTTTAGCGAGCAGGATACCGAAAACCTCAATATCGACGATTCAATTTGCTTCTCCGGATACTCCCACAAGGAGCTTACCGAGATGGTTGGTCGTGAGACTCGTGAGGATTTCGATGTGATTGCTGTCGGTGCCCCCTATAAGGTTCACGCGACGCAGGTGAAAACGGATGCCCCGGAAAAGACCTATGACGTGCCGGGAAAGGACGCACCTGCCCGCAGCGATAGGGTTGCCACTCTTCGTGCCGAGGACACCGCCATTCATACCCAGAACATCCGAAACGCTGCCCAAAAGGCAAGGGAAGACTGCACGGACTTTTCCGACTTCGAGCGCAAGATGAACGCGCAGGGCTTCGGTGTGACTGAAACCAGCAAGGGTGAGGTCATGGCCTACGAGCCTGCAAGCCTGAATAAGGACGGTTCGGTACCGGCGTATGAGCGCGGTCGCGACTGGCCGGTCTCTGCGGAGACGTTAAAGAACCTGTACGACCTCGATGTGACCCACAACTGGTTCGAGCAGAATACCCCGAAGGACGCTGGCATCCTCCCGGATAAAGACCTTGCCATGCAGAATGCGCGTCTGGCGCAGGAGCAGATGCGTGACGAACAACAGCTGCTTGAGCCGGTTGCATCTGATGGTTCCATGGATAACGACGGGCGCACGCCTGACCCGAACTCCGGTATTGAGAGCCACGATGGCGCAGATACCGATTCCCGCACCGCCGTCATGGATGTAGAGCAGACCGGAAGCGAGATTCGCCCCTCCGATATTCGCGAGGAGCAGCAATATGATTCCGAGTCCTATTCCCTCACGGGGGAAGCACGCGACATGACCGCCGCTAAAACTCAAATTGAAACGGAAACGAAGTCGCAGGAAATCTCGCAGGAACGAAGGACTGACCTGCCCTTTAAGAACGAAGATGCATTGTAAGGAGATAGACCATGACCCTCAAAGACAAATTGCCGGACAGACTGAAATGCTCCCCGCTTCTTACCATGGAATCGGACAGCGATATCGAGACCATCGCGGAATCCATCGTGAGCCTTTCCGATTCAGATGGGGACTTCTTTAAGAAGACGGAAAAACTCCTTCTGATGGCCTGTCTTGGATATTTAAGGGACTGGTGCGAGCCTTCCCAGCGTACCATCGGGAACCTCATCTCCCTTCTTGATGCCGCCCTGCCAAAGGACAACGAAACCCATACCACCCTCGACAACCTTTTCTATGAAATGAAGTCCGGGTGCAAGCGCGTGAAATCGGAAGATGGCATCACGACCCTCTGGGAGCCTTCCGCCCTTTCCCGGTGCGACGGTCTCACTCCACGCGATTCCAATGGTATTGATGTGTCCGAGGACTTTTCGCTCACCTGCTATGAAGGATTCCGCCACGCGGCCACACGAGAGACGCGCACGAGTATTGTGACCACGCTCTTGCTTGTGCTGGAAGAAGTGGAAAAGGAGGATGCATATGGCAAATAGCGCGAACCCGGAAATCAATAAGAAGATTGCCACCTCGGCGCTCGGCACCCTCGTCATCGCCACGGTCTTTTTCTATCTCGGTGACCGCTATGCCGAAACCCTCGTCACCTATCCGGGGCAGATTTTCGACCATTTGAGCGATGCATTCCTTTCCATGTGGCAGACCATAAAGGATGCACCGTTTGCCCTCGATATGACCAGTAACTCCCTGCTGTTTGGCGGGGCTTGCTTTCTCATTATCTGGATGATTTGGCTTCGCTACGTGGCGTTCATCGGAAACTATCGTTCCGGCGAAGAATCCGGTTCCGCCCGCTGGGGCACTGTGAAGGAAGGAAAGAAGTTTAAGGACTTGCAGACCGAAGATAACAATCTTCTCTTCACCAAGAACTTCGGCCTTGCCCTGCACCGTCCCAAGTTCGACCCGGAATATGACCGCAACCTAAACGTCCTCGTGGTCGGCGGCTCTGGCTCCGGTAAGACCTTTAACTACGTGACCCCGAACATCTGCCAGCTCAACACCAGCTACTTCGTCACCGACCCAAAGGGAACCCTTCTTAAGGATGCCGGATACCTGTTCACGGACAACGGCTATAAGCTCAAGAGCTTCAATACCATCAACCTTGATGAGTCCATGCACTACAACCCGTTAAAGTACGTGAAGACGGATACCGATATCCTCTCCTTCGTGAACTGCTTCATTATGAACACGAACCCCGAGGGGAAATCGAGCGGTGACCCGTTCTGGGAGAACGCGGAGAAGATGCTCTACACGGCGCTCATCGCGCTTCTCCGTGACTGGTTCCCGGCAAAGGACTACAACATGTCCTCGCTTCTCACGCTCCTCTCCCTTGCGGAAGCACGAGAGAACGATGAGAACTTCAAGTCCGCTCTTGACCTCATGTTCCTCCAAATCGAGGAGGGCAAGAAGTACAAGCAGAACGACGGCTCTTCTCCTGACGCTGCGGGAAATGCCGGTCTTTCAAGGAGCTTTGGCACCAAACAGGCAGATAACGGCTGGTCTTGGGTGCCCAGTAAGTTCAAGCGCAACTCCGACGGCGTGAAGCCCGCCGACTGCGGGGGACTTTCCGCCGACGAGGACTTCGCCCTGATGAACTACAAGAACTTCAAGGTGGCCGCAGGCAAGACCTTAAAATCCATCCTCATCTCCTGCAACGTGCGCCTTGCGCCCATCGCGACGGATGGCGTGCGCGAGCTTTTGACCTATGACGAGATGGAGATTGACACCCTTGGTGACCCGGATGCGAAGGTGGCGATTTTCGGCATCCTCTCCGATACCGACAAGACCCTCAGTTTCCTGTTCGCCATCCTCATGTGGCAGACCATCGACCAGCTGTGCCGAAAAGCTCTTTCGGATTATGGCGGGAAACTCCCGACCCCGGTGCATTTCATCTTCGATGAGTTCGCCAACATCGGCACCATTCCGCAGATTGAGGAGACCATCGCGGTCACCCGTTCCCGTAACATCGGCATCACCATCATCCTGCAATCCATGAGCCAGCTGGAAAGCAAATACGATAAGAAGGCGCAGACCATCATCGACTGCTGCGACTCGACGCTCTTCCTCGGTGGCAAGTCCAACTCCACCAACAAGGAGATTGCGGAGATGATTGGCAAGCAGACCATCCATCAGATGACTTACAACGAGCCTACGGGGCAGTCCTCAAGCGCCAGTAAGAACTTGCAGATTCAGGGTCGTGACCTTATCGACGCAGCAGAAATCGGAAAGATGAGCCGCTTAAAGGCAATCCTGCTCATCGCCGGTACCAACCCGCTCATGGATGATAAGTATGACCCCCACGCCCATAAGCGATACCGCTATATCGTGGATAAGCGCAAC
>OLOW01003386.1_pt1 | contig 10191 bp, 9 predicted proteins | sample 1672801 | NCBI WGS metagenome assembly OLOW01 (sample SAMEA3136725, study PRJEB25190) | human gut metagenome | biome: human gut; feature: human-associated habitat; material: faeces | place: Austria | collected 2013
GCGGATGCGGAGAGCGTTACGTTCCGCGTCACTGGCTACGGCCACGGCGTGGGCACCCGTCCGTTCTGGTTGCCGGGCTTCTGACCGTGTCCGCCCGTCTCTCCGAGGCTTGCCTGGCCGATTCTGATGCTCATACGTCCTCGACCTCCTGCGCGTCCTCCTGCGCGTCCTCCTTCGCGTCCTCCTGCGTCTCGCCTGCCATCTTGCCGCCCGCATCGTCGACCGCCTTCTTGCCAGCCGCCAGCAGCTTCACCAGCCACGCTGGGACTTTCGCGCCCAGACTCACGCCATGCTCCGCTAAACTTCCCAGCTCCCCGATGATGTACCAGATAACCACCAACGGTCCGATGAGCGTCGTGTACTCAAACGGCAGCACGACGCCCGGCACATTGCTCAAGATCATGCCGATCACCCAGTCCGCCATGACCGCCACAATGACAATCACGATCATGCCGCCCTTGTGCCATGCGCCTTCTCGCAGCTTCGCGCTCGACCACTCTCCGCGCTTTGCAGCCGCCGCAGAGCCGACCAGCCAGTCGGCAAGCATGAGAAATACCCACGCCACAACCAGCCAGCCGAACCAGCCCCAGAACGCGGTCAGCACCGCCAGCGCCGCCGTGATCCACGCCTTGATGTTCACCAGAATATTGTTTTCCATCCGTTGTTCCCTTCTTTCAGTTTGTAATTGTGTATCCTAAGTCTGCGCCATTTGCGTATGTATAGCACCAGTCGATGTACATGCCATCGCGGATCTCATCCAGCGCAGCTCCTGCCCCATATAGCACCGCAGACCCGTCGGTTCTTCTGCTTCGCGTCATGTATAGCCATCCGCTGCCAATTCCGCAGGTAAGTTCGCCGAGGACACCTCCATTATACGCAATTTCGGAGACACAATCTGTGCCCGCTCCCGTCTGCGTCATTTCGGATTTTTGCGAGATAAAGGTTGTCAAAACGTCCATAACCTTCGCGTCTGCATTCATCTCAATAGCGACATAAGAGTTCTGCGCAAAAATGGGGCGATTTGTGGCCGCGTCAATGGACTCCGGATCATTCGGTGCATTCCATGCAGCAATTCCGGAGCGGGCGGAATCTGCTTCATCCCATTGCGCATCACTTAAATCATCGCTGCTCCCGAAGCCATTGCTTTCATAGTCATAATATGTTGTGCTGCCATTGAGCCACTGTTCGGCTAAATAGGTGCGTAATGCAAAGTAAACTGTCACTTTCTTCCGGTAGTTTCCGGTAATATGCGCTGCGATCCGGTATTCCCGTTTCAGTTTGCCGTCTGCCACCGTAAGAATTGCTGCATCCGATGCGAGATTTACGCCGGTGAATGTACGCGCCCCCGTAGCAGCATCTGCACCCGCGTTCTGCCCTGCGTTCTGCCCGTTTGCGTATTTCAGCGTCATGCTGGCGGACTTACTTTCCGGAGCCGCTACGATTTCTACGCTGTTGAGCGCCGTCGCCGTTGTTCCTGCCGGAAACTCCCGGATATATGCGTTCGCAACTACATTGTTCTGACGCAGTTAGTTCCGGATCTTCAGCAGATGGTGGACGAAAAGAAAATCATCTTCAGTCCTGCCTACCAGATCGCAGCGCTGACGCACAAGAAACAGGGCTTTCTTCTAGAAGGCATCGACAGTGAATAGTCCACACCCTCGCTCTCGCAGGCGCAGTGAATGCAAAATACAGTCAAAGTGGCGAACTGAGCAAGCGCGCCCGTCTCTCCATTATGATGGAGTAGAAGAAACCGGAGAAAAACGACATCACCCTTCCGTTGAAAAGCTCCGCAAATACTTCACGCGTTCCTATACCGTCGCAACAGCGGCATTGACTATGACGCAGTATGATTCTGCTGCAAACGCACGCCCAATCAGAGCTGCACTGTTGACAGGCGGCTGCCTCTCCGAAAAAAAATTGCAAAATGCATTTCTGAAGCAGCTGTTTCTGGATACCATGTGGATGTACATAGTCCGCTTCCTGTGCGACGTGCCCTACAGGAAATCCTCCGCTTTCCGGACGCAGCACATTGAAATCAGAAAAAAACGTGCTATAATGTTTAAAATAAGATCGGCTTGTCCCCGTGAAGTCTTTTGGATATCTGCGCAACTGTGGACAAAAAGCGGCAGTACATGCTGCACGATCGACAAATTGCCTCACTAGGAACATACCGGGCAGCCGCAGCGCGGCTGCTCACTTTTCATCCGCGGCAGCGCGCCTCCGCGCCGCTTTACGCTTGACGCTGCGCCGCGCAGTGCTACCCGGTGCACTCAGAGCGACATTCAAAACACAGCACTTTGCAGGAAGAGAAAGGAGACCGCGCAGAATGGAACTGACGCAGAAACAGAGTCAGAAGCTCAGCATGACAGCTGCCATGCTGCAATCTCTGGAGCTTTTGCAGCTGCCGGTGTGTGAGCTTGCCTCCCGTCTTCAGGACGCTGCTCTTTCCAATCCGCTTTTGGAGGTAGAGCTGCCCGGAGTTGGGACGCTCGCAGCAGAGGGACACACCGTGCTGCGCGAAGCCTTCCGCTGGGACAATTTACCCAGCAGCGGAGGCGACGACAATTCTTTGGAAAATCTTGCAGGTGCGCATACAGAAACATTTCCTGAGCATCTGGCAGCCCAGCTGCGGCAGTCTCAGCTTCTGAAGCCGGGATCATTTCTTCGTCTATGTCTCTATCTGACAGACTGTCTGGATGAGCGAGGCTATCTGACCATCCCGCTGGAAGAGCTTGCAGTAGAACAGGGCTGTTCGAAAGCAGAAGCGGAGCAGGCGCTGTTTGCGCTTCAGATGCTGGACCCACCCGGTGTCGGCGCACGCGATCTGACGGAATGTCTGATTCTCCAGCTTGCCCAGGGTCCGGACTTCAATGCGCTGACGGTCCGCATGGCGCGAGATGGGTTGGAGGCATTGGCAGCAAAGGACTATGCAAAGCTGAGCCGGAAGTTTCACGCCTCAGAGGCAGAAATTCGCCGGGCGGCTGCGGTTCTCACTGCACTCAACCCCATTCCTGCTGCAGGCTTCGGCACCGCTGCGCCGCCCCAGTACGCCGTTCCGGACGCCGTGGTACATGTTGAGGGCGAAACCGTCGTCATGGAATTGAACGAACGTGCTTTGCCCCGGCTCACGGTGAACCGGAACTATGCCGCAGCGCTTCAGGAAAGCGGCGACAATTCGGTCCGGACCTATGTACGTGAAAAGCTGACAGAAGCAAACGCTCTGTCCGGTGCGCTTCAGGCACGCCGGGACACACTCACAGCGCTGCTCGCCGCGTTGGCGGACCTGCAGGGCGACTATTTCCGCAGCGGAACACTCCGCCCCCTCGCCATGGGCGAGATGGCAGAGCGGCTGGGCGTCAGCGTATCTACGGTAAGCCGCGCTGTCAACGAGAAGCTGGTGGATTTCCGCGGACGAAGTATTCCGCTCAGGACCCTCTTCACGGCTGCCTCGACGGTCGGTGGCTCTGTTGCGGGCGAAACTGTGCGGCAAAAGCTCGCATGGTTCGTATCGCAGGAGGACCCAGCGGTGCCGTTGTCAGACGAAGCGCTGCGGCTTGCACTCAGTGCCGCCGGACTCAATGTTTCCCGACGAACCGTGGCAAAATACCGTGCGCAGCTCGGCATCGCCGCCGCAAATCAGCGCCGCTCCAAATAGCGTTTGATTTTTCTGCTTTTTCAGGCACGCTCCAATCACGACCTGCAAGGAATTGCCCGCCGGGAAAACCCGGCGGGCAATTCTGCACAGGTGACGCAAAGAACATTTTGCGGAGGTTTTTATTTGTCGGCAGAACATACGCTTTGCGGCAGCTCCGGCCGCGTTAAAGCACAACGCCCCGCATCGGTGAGGCGGGTGCCCTGGCGCCCGCTGCCGATCGCAAGCAATCCTTCCTCCGCCAGTTCGCGCAGCAGCTTTCGCAGCGACACATCGCTCAGGCGCAGTCCCTGCGCCCGAAGCGTCTGTAAAAGCCGCTCTCGTCCAACACCGCTACCGGCACTCTCGCCTGCCGTCACGGCGCGCAGCACTGCCATCGGCAAGTCCCTGCCAACTCCTGTTTCAGGCGCACGCTCATACGCTACCACCCACTGCGGCAGTTCCCCCATCGCCTTGCAGTAGAGCGCGCAGTTTTCCAGCTCCCTGACGTTGCCGGGCCAATCATAGCGCTGCAGCGCTGTGAGCTGCTCCGGCGAAATCCGGTAGAAATCCTTGCCCATGAAATCCCGGAACAAAGCCGGAATGTCCTCCTGTCGTTCCCGCAGCGGCGGCAGAAGGATGGATATGGTGTGCAGCCGGAAAAACAGGTCCCGCCGGAAATGTCCCAATTCCACCTCATGCCAGAGATCCTTATTTGTGGCGGCTACAACCCGGACATCAATGCTTACAATGTGGTCGCTGCCGACGCGCATGACCTGTTTTTCCTGAAGAACGCGCAGCAGCCCAAGTTGGAGCCGCGGTGAAATATCGCCGATCTCATCGAGAAAGATGGTGCCCTGGTCTGCCATCTCAAAGTAGCCGAGCCGTCCTTTCTTCTTCGCGCCGGTGAACGCGCCTTCTTCGTAGCCGAACAGCTCTGATTCCAGCAGCGACTCGGAGATCGCCGCGCAGTTCACGGCGATGAACGGCTGATCGCGCCGGGGCGAGGCGTTGTGGATCGCCTGCGCAAAAAGTTCCTTGCCCGTGCCGCTTTCTCCCTCAATAAGCAGCGTGTACTCCGTCGCCGCCGCCTTTTTTGCCAAAGCGATGCACTTGTCCATGCTGGCAGAGCGGTGAAGGACGTCCGAGAAAGTATGCTTCGCGTAAAACCCCTTCTCTCGCAGGCGGCGGCGGAAAGCAGCCTCGTCACCGCGCAGCGTGATCTCGTCCTGCAGCGATACAAAGCAGCCGAGCGTCTCTTCGCCCACAATGATGGTAGATTTCCGCACGAGAAAATCTCCGGCGTCAAGACTCACTGGACAGCGCCGCAAATCCGGTGCAGAACCGAGTACCTCCAGCAGCTCCGGCGGCAGGCAGTCGCGGACTGTTCGGGCTGTTTCGCTATCCAGCTGGAACAGCTCTGCCGCCCGTCGGTTGTGATAGATGATGCGCCCTGCCGGGTCTGCAGCAAAGATGGCTGAGGTTGCATCGTAGACATATTCGTTGAGCAGCCGCTCCTTGAGAAAGCTGTTGAAGTAGCTGGTACGATAACCGTGCAGCGGCTCAACGATGCCGGAAATATACCGGATCAGATTGCTGGCAATGCGGTCGGAGGTCAGATTCAGCACCGCCGCCGCATTGATTATGGTGTCAAAGCCCACGACGCGGTACTCCGTGTTCAGCACATGGGGTATGCGGGCGGGAACGAGCTGGGGCTCGTTGGGCGTGATGGCGTACTGAATGCTGCGGTAGTCGCCCTGCGCCTCCCGGTCCGGCTCAAAGGGGATGAGGTTCAGGTGGCCGATGCCCAGCTCGTAGAGCATCTCGATCATCTCCCGGGCGCTGTCCGGCGTGTCGTTGACCAGCAGAACATCCGTACCCGCCGGAATGGCGAGAATGCTGTCGAGATAAGTCTTCCGGATGCTTCGCGTCATGAACACAACATTCTGAAATGACGGCGTGTGCGGCCGCAGCGCCAGCAGCGACACCGTACGGTTCACCACCAGCACATCGGCGCAGATCTGCTCCGTTTCCCCGATCCGGTCCATAAAATACGCCTCGACCTGCACACTGCGGGCAAAAACCTCTTCAAACGTGCGGCGCATCAGGTCAATGACCTGGGGCGTGTCCGCGTTCTGAAATACAAGCGCCAGCGTTTTCATTGTCGTTCCTCCATCGTTCCAGATAACCCAGTTTTATCCGGATTCATCCTATTTATGTTTCTATTATAACGACTTTTTACCCGTGTGTCAATCTGTCGCAGCATGTATTTTCGGCAAAATATCCAAAAGCAAAGGCGCATTTCCGTAACATAAAACAATTTTTTACTTTTTTTGAAGAAAACGCAAAACTAGAACGGATTTTGCTGCTAATAAAGTAGTGCCTGTCCGGCGTGTCACAGCCTGGCAGAGCCAGCACAGGAAATGAGGAGACAGCCATGGGCGTTGATCAGGATTTTGAATTTGAGCTTTATCACAAGTGGCAGCGAGGGACGTTGAACCTCATCACAGATGTTCCCGGTGTGCGGGTCGGCCACACAACACGCACCGATCCGGAAAAAGGAGTCCATACCGGTTGTACGGTCATCCTGCCCCATAGCGGCAATCTGTTTCGCGACAAGTGCATGGCCGGCGCGGCAGTACTCAACGGCTTCGGCAAAAGCGCCGGTCTGATTCAAGTAGAAGAGCTCGGCACCATTGAGACGCCCATCGTTCTGACCAGTACGTTTTCAGTCGGCACGGCGCTGAATGCACTGGTCCACCGCGCCATAGACGAAAATCCGGAGATCGGCGTTACCACCGGTACAGTCAACAGCGTGGTAATGGAATGCAATGACGGCGAGCTGAACGACATCCGCGGCTGCCATCTCACCGAGGACGATGTGCATCGCGCCATCAGCAGCGCAGACAGCGTCTTTGCAGAGGGCGCCGTCGGCGGCGGCACCGGCATGGTATGTATGGACCTCAAGGGCGGCATCGGCTCCGCTTCGCGCCTTGTCCCGATGGACGGCAAGGAGTATACCGTCGGCGCGCTGGTCATGAGCAACTTCGGCGTAGCGGGCAATCTGATCATCGGCGGCCGCCATGTAGGACGCGAGATCGCCGAAGGGCTTTGCGCGCGGTGCGGTGAAAAGCCGGAGCAGGGCTCCATCATCATTGTGCTTGCCACAGACCTTCCTCTGAGCGATCGGCAGCTCCGGCGCGTCGCGCGGCGGTCCGCGGCCGCCCTTGGCAGAGTCGGCTCTTTCCTCGGCAACGGCAGCGGCGATATTGCCCTTGCCTTTACGACGGCAAACCGCGTGCCCCATTTCGGGCAAACTGCGGTGCTGGAAACAAAAATGCTTCTGGACGACCGGATGGATTCTGTTTTTGAAGCGGCGGTCGAGGCAGTAGAAGAAGCAATTATCAGTTCCCTTGACCACGCGCAGACAGTGGTGGGCATCCGCGGCAAGCGCGTGCTTTGCCTGCGGGATGCCATGAGCGCGGCTGGCGTTTCGGCCAGAGGCTGAAGCGCACACCGAGAAAACTATCACAGATTGGGGGCATATCCGGATGGCGGCAGCCTTATGAGAAACACGCCCCAGCGGGGCGGTCCACTCCCATAATGGGACGCAATCCAGTCGCTTCCCGGCGGCGGGAAGAATCCGTTCACAACAGACTGAAACAAGTATGAAAAGGAGAAAACGAAATGTCTGAACCCAAGAAATTCCTAAGCGTTAAGCACATTGTCTTCATGATTATTGTGCAGGTCCTTGCCTTCAACAACATCCCCCGGTGCTATTATCAGATGGGCTACTCCGCTATCCCGATCCTGATTCTGGCTGCGCTCCTGTTCTTTGTTCCCTATTCCTTCATGATGGCCGAATACGGCTCCGCGCTGCGTGACGAAGCCGGCGGCCTCTACAACTGGATGGAGCGTTCGCTCGGCACGAAGTTTGCCTTCTGCGGCTCTCTGCTCAACTACGCAGGCACGCTGGTATGGTTCATGCTGGTCGTCGCCTCCTCCGAGTGGGTCTACCTGTCGGCAATGATCAGCGGCGGCGACACGACCGGCGCATGGTCCATTCTGGGACTCACCTCCGCGCAGACGCTCGGCATTCTCGGCGTCGTTCTGACGCTGGTCCTGACTATTATTGCAGTCAGCGGTCTTGAAAACATTTCGAAGTTCTTCAGCGTCGGCGGCTCTCTGGTTATGGGTCTTGTCGGCGTGCTGATGGTCGGTGGTGTCCTCGTGCTTATCTGCAACGGCGGTCAGTTTGCACAGCCTCTGAGCGCTTACGGCTTCTTCCACTCCCCCAACGAGAGCTACCAGAGCACCGGCGGCATCATCTCCTTCTTCGCCTTTGCCATCCTGGCCTACGGCGGCAGCGAGATCTTCTCCAGCGTCACGGACCAGACGAAGGACGCCGGCAGGACCATCCCGAAGGCCATGCTCTTCTCCGCCGGCTTCATCACCGTCGCCTACTGCCTGGGCATCTTTGTCTGCGGCATGTTCACAAACTGGGCGGAATTAAGCGGCCAGATCAACATGGGCAACGCCGCCGTCATCATCATGAAGAACCTCGGCTTCACCTTGGCGTCCTGCTTCGGCGCTTCCGAGGCTGCGGCCCTGACCATCTCCCACTGGTTCGCCCGCATCGTCGGCCTCATCCTCTTCTGCAGCACCACGAGCTGCATCCTCGAGTGCATGTACACCTCGCTGAAGTCCACCATCCAGGGCACCCCCAAGGGTCTGTGGCCCGAATGGATCCAGAAGGTCGATCCCAAGACCGGAACCCTGAAGAACGCCCTGTGGGTCCAGTGCGGTATCATCTCCGTCTTCGTGCTGGCCGTGGCCTTCGGCGGCAAGGGCATCGATGAGTTCTTCAACCTCCTGCTCGTCATGACCACCATCGCCAACACCATCCCCTACGCTTTCCTGTCCGGCGCGTTCCCGGCCTTCAAGCGGCTGGACCTCGAGCGCCCCTACGTGTTCTATAAGACGCAGACCAGCGCCAAGATCGCCTCTCTGATCGTCACCGGCGTCATCCTCTTCGCCAACGCGTTCTGCATCATCGAGCCTGCCATGAGCGGCGACTGGTCCTCCACCATCTGGTCCGTCGTCGGCCCGCTGTTCTTCTTCGCCATCGCGCTCATCATGGTGGCACGCCACAACAAAAAGGTCCGGAGCTGAGACGCCTCCTCTCCGTTACCCCCTCTCTTTCCCTCAAGCAGGTGTCGCCGGGGACCTCCCGGCGCCTGACCACCCACATGGAACCGCTCCGCGTCTGGCCCTTCGCCGGGCGCGGAGTCGTCCGTTTTCCTCCCCATTTTCAGAAAGGAGCTTCGCAATGAAGATTTTTGACTGCCATTCCGACACCATGGCCGACATCCGCAACCGGGTCTTTGCAGGTGAACACGATGTGATCCGCAACCGCCATCTGCCGCTCTACGACAAGGGCGGCGTCAGCGGCCTGCTCTACGCCATTTATCTGGACGCGGACCTCGGCGACCCGCAGCGCACCATGCTGGAGATCCTGCGCACCTCCTTCGCGGAGTTCGACGCCGTGCAGGACCGGCTTGCCATCGGCTATACCGCCGGAGACCTCGCCCGGATCATGGACGGCGGAAGGACCGCCGTGCTGCTGGGCCTCGAGGGGCTGGACGGCCTCGGCACGGAGCCGGACTGGCTCCACACGCTCTATCACCTGGGCTTCCGCCACGCCATGCTCACCTGGAGCACGGACAACGCCTTTGCCGCCGGCTCGGCCCACGAGGGGCCCGGCGACGGCCTGACGGACCTTGGCGCCGAGGCGCTGCGCCTCATGGAACGCCTCGGGATGCTCGTGGACGTCTCCCACGCCAGTGAAAAGACGTTCTGGGACGTCGTAGCCCACACGGAGAAGCCCTTCATCGCCTCCCACTCCAACGCCTGGAGCCTCTGCCACGCCAAGCGCAACCTGAAGGACGACCAGATCCGCGCCATCGCGGAGCGGGGCGGCGTCATCGGCATGAACGCCTGGGGCAGCTTCATCGACCCGGTGCACGCCACCGTGGACCGGCTGGCGGACCACGCCGCCTACATCGCGGACCTGGTGGGCGCGGAGCACGTGGCCTGCGGCTTCGACTTCTGCGGCTACCTCGGTGAGGACGACCCGGACACCATCGCTAACGAAACACCCGAGCTTGCAAATTCTGGCGATTGCCTGCACTTCATCGACGCGCTTCGCCGCCGCGGCTTCTCCGAAACGGACATTGACGGCATTGCCAGCGGCAACTTCCTGCGCGTGCTGGGCCGCGTTGTGGGCTGAGGGGGAGGGTATGACATGAATCTGAACGACTCCTTCCGCTACCTTCACATGGGAGTGCCCGACGACATCGCCCGGCTCCAGGGCATCGGCGACTTTGACGAGGCCATTCGCCGCATCGATGAAAAACTGGCGGAGCTCATCGGTTCGTGGAACGGGATTCCCGTCACATACGCAGGAGGCGTGAGAAATATCGAAGATATGGAAAAATTGAGCAAAGCCAGCGACGGCAGTCTTGATATTACGATCGGCAGCGCGCTGGATCTTTTCGGCG
>OLOW01003390.1_pt1 | contig 10189 bp, 15 predicted proteins | sample 1672801 | NCBI WGS metagenome assembly OLOW01 (sample SAMEA3136725, study PRJEB25190) | human gut metagenome | biome: human gut; feature: human-associated habitat; material: faeces | place: Austria | collected 2013
GGCGCGGGCAGGCCGCAAGCGCAGCGCGAACATATCTGCCAGAGGGATCCCCAGTTTTTTCAGATACTTGATCGTATTTAAAAACAGGAAGTCCTCATACTTGTAATATCGATATCCATTTTCGCCCATTACGCTAGGATGAATCAGACCGATTTTATCATAATAACGCAGCGTATCTGCCGGTATTGAACAGATCCGTGCCGTTTCTCCTACTGTAAATCCCGGTTTCATTATAAAGCACCTCTGTTGTCTATCACTGGTATTATTATAAAGGTTGGAGTAGCTCTAATGTCAAGAGGTACAACAAGAAATGTTTAAGAAAAAGAAAACTTAATATCAGCTATAAATATATCCGTCAAAAAAATCCTCTGCAGCACAAAATTTTCTTTGACATTCCCCATGTGTCTAGTGTATAATTATTAATGTTGTAAACTGAATAAGCGCTATTAGCTCAATTGGATAGAGTCGCGCACTACGAATGCGAAGGTTGGGGGTTCGAGTCCCTCATGGCGCACCAAGTACAGTGACCATTTAGAATGCATGGTCATGAAACCCAGTCGTTGACTGGGTTTCAGCGTTTTTTGACAGCAAAAAAGCGTGTAAATCGTCGTACCGACTTAGGGATGCAAAACGGGATTTTTTAAGATTTTTGAGATTTGAACCCCCACGAAATCGGGACAGGCGAAAAGCGGAAAGAAAACCGAGCAAAAAAAGTAAATATTTTGAGAAGAAGCAGATAGAAAAGTAACATTTTTTATCTGTTTTTTTTTATGCCCTTTTACAGATGTAAAAATGACAAAGAAAGCAGGTGAGAAGATGAATGAAAAAGATAAGCCAAAGAAGGTGACAGACATGGAGGGCTTGCGGCTGGTGGCAAAGGGACTGCTGAGCACTGAGATACACGATACCGAGTATGCTCCGCTCATCATCAGCCATCCTTTCGCAAACAGCGGTATCGTTTTTCTGCCCGGGGAAAACGGACAGGAAATGCTGGACATTACAAGCTCGGAGGAAAACCGCATGCGATGGAGAAAGTACTTGGATAAGTGCATCGATCAGGCAGCGTCGGTCTTTCAGATCTGCTGTATGCTGAATAAACCATACCGACTTGCCTTTCTGAAATACGCCCAGCCTCGCATAGAGGAAAAGGAATTTGCACAGCTTCTCGGTATTTGCTGGATACAAACAGAAGCCCCGAATCAAGATGCGAATGTATCTCAGAAGGAATTTGTGGAAATGTTTCAAAAGGCAAGTGCAGAGGATCTGATGAATCTTGACGAGCGCCGAAAGCTTGCGGAGGTTCCGGACGAACTTGAAATTTACCGCGGCGTTACCGAAAAAAACAAGGATAATATCCTTGCCATGTCATGGACGATGAAACAGGAAACCGCAGAATGGTTTGCGACTCGTTTTAAGGGCAAAGGCAAGGTATATCGTGCAAAGATTCGAAAGGAAGATATCCTCGCTGTTTTCCTTGGACGAAACGAATCTGAGGTCATCGTTGATCCGAAGAATCTAAAGGAAATTTCACTATGCGAACCAGCTATTACGACAGCCGTCGAAACGGCGGAAGAAGATCAATATAAAGAGATAGCGAATCAGGAAGGAGTGATGCAATATGATTTTTAGAGACGGTTTGCATAAGCAGACCTTTCATGCGGCGGTAAAAAAGCAAGAGGAAAAAAACTACGAGCTGCTTGCCGCCTTGTATCTTTTAACAGCCGATGAGAAAGTCTGGAACTGCGCAAAGGATAAAGTCCGAAAGGGACAGATTTTCTTTGATGAAATCCGGCTTGGCAGCGTAAGCGAGGAAAGCTACTGCCTGTATGCGGCGGCAAAAGACATCTATCTTGGCACCGGAAATATCCGGCTGCGGGATCTTGGAAAACGAAACATGATGAATCAAACGGTGTATGCGCAGGTACTGACTGCAGTTTCTATCTGCAGATTCGGGCTTGCGGTTATCAGAATAGGAGAAACAAATGAGAAAAGACATCCAAAGGCTGCGCGAGCAGTATCCAAAGGGAAGCAGAGTTGAATTGTTAGAGTCCGTAACAGATCCGTATCATCCGCTGCCTGCGGGAAGCAAAGGCACTGTATGGGCGGTAGATGATGCCGGGCAGCTCCATATAAACTGGGACGAGGGCGGAAGCCTTGCGCTGATCTACGGAATTGACAGTTTTCGCAAAATCGGAGACCTTGAAGAGCATGCAGCGCGGCCGGCTATGGAAGAAGGACTTTTTCTTGTGAAATAAGGGTTGGAGGTGACGGTAAAAACAGAAACGCGGCAGATGCCGTATGTGTATCAAATATTTTGACATGTTTGCAGGAATCGGGGGATTTCGGTCAGGTCTTACAAAGGCTGGCGGCTTTACTTGCATCGGATATTGTGAAAACGACAAATATGCGAAAAAAGCCTATGAGGCAATCTATGATACGAAAGGAGAAAATTTTTATGAAGATGCAAGAACGATACAGCCGGAAAATTTGCCGGATTTCGACCTTCTTTGCGGAGGATTCCCTTGTCAGGCTTTTTCAATTGCTGGAAAACGGGGCGGATTTAGCGACAGCAGAGGAACCCTATTTTTTGAGATTGCAAGAATTGCTCGGGTTAAGCGACCTGCATTTTTGTGTCTTGAGAATGTTCCCGGACTCCTGTCGCATGACAAAGGCAGGACATTTCAGACCATCCTTGTTGCACTTTCTGAGCTGGGGTACGATGTCGCATGGCAGGTGCTTAACAGCAAGGATTTCGGTGTCCCCCAAGCAAGAAAGAGAGTGTATCTTATCGGATATCTTAGAGAGCGATGTCCCGGCGAAATATTTTCTTTCCGAGACGCAAATGCGGCGGCTCCTGTGCAGCTCGTCGGCGGATGCGAAGGAAACCGCATCTATGCAGACAGCGGAACCGGGATCACCCTCACAAGCGGCGCCGGCGGCTTCGGGGGAAAAACCGGGCTCTATCAAATAGCCTTGCCGATCAAAGTCGCGACGAAAGGAGGCTTTCAAGAAGCTCATCCCAGTGACAGCATCGACCTGGCCTATCCGAATCTCAATACAAGGCGCGGCAGAGTCGGAAAGCAGATTGCCCACACCGTTCTGCCAAGTGCTGCGCAAGGGTGCTTTTTCATCGACCTAAATGAGGATGCAAAGCTTACCGCTCATGCAAGATGCATCACCACACGGCAGGACAATGCATTCAGTCATCATAAGGCGGAAAAGTCCGGCGTCTTCGTGGAAAGCGAGACGCCGCGTGCCGTGATCAGTCCTGCAAAGGAAAAGACGCGGCAAAACGGACGACGGATCAAAGAACCGAATGAGCCGATGTTTACGCTGACCGTTACCGACCGACATGGGATACTCCATCATGGGCGCGTGCGAAAATTAACGCCGCTGGAATGCTGGCGGCTGCAGGGTTTTACCGACGAGCAGTATGAAAAGGCAAAGAATGCAGGCATTCCCGAAAGCCAGCTGTATAAGCTGGCGGGAAATGCCGTCAGTGTTCCGGTCATTACGGCGCTCGGCGAAAAGATAAAAAGGATTTACGAAGAAATGGAAAGCGAGAGAGCAAGATGAGAAAGGAAGAGGAAAGAACTTTGCAGCAGGAAGAAAATCTGCTCGCTGTGGTGTTTGTCGAGCCGCATAAAAAGCCGGTCGTCAGAAAACTTCGAAATGAATACGAAGATATCAGCCATGCCGTCGGCGGCTTGATTGAGCACATCTATCAAGAGGATGGAACGATCCTCGTGGCCAATGAAGAAAGTAAGCTGCTTGGCATGGACGGAAACCGGCGCATCCATGACGGAAAAAGCATCCTTGCAGGTCCGTTCTTTGTGGTTGGGGATGACGGCGAGGAATACCGCTCATTAACCGAAGCGGAGATAAAAAAGTACATGGAGCGCTTTGATGAAGTCGAAGAAATCACACCGAAAGAGGTCGCAGATGATATGTGGATGACAGTCACGACCTTTTCGTGGTAAGAGGGGGGAAAACAAAAAAAGAAAAAATAGAAATCCGGGATTCATATGAAATCACCGATCAGCTGGGTTGGCAATAAAAGCAGCATCTTGAAAATTCTGTACGCGCTCTTTCCGGCGGAATACGAGCGCTACATCGAGCCGTTTGGCGGCTCCGGTGCGGTGCTGCTTGGAAAAGAAAGGCCGGACCGTTTTGAGGTCTTTAATGATTTTAACGGCAATCTTGTGAATCTGTATCGCTGCATGCGGGATCGCCCGCTGGCGTTCATTCGGGATCTTGGCTTTTTAACGCTGAACGCGCGGGAAGACTTCCATGAGCTGCGGAAGTTCCTGCAGAAAGAAGAAACCGAAAGCGTCTTTGCAGACGAGGAAAGAGGGCTGACGCAGATTCTTCTTCCGGATATCACCGAGGAAGAACGAAGGCTGCTTCTAACGGAAAGAACAGGCGACTACGACCTAAAACGGGCGGCAGCTTACCTGAAGCTTCTTCGCTACAGCTACTGCAGCGGGGGCAAAAGTTTTGCAGGGGTGCCGTTTTCGATTCGGAGTCTGTTTGGCATTGTAGAGGACTTTGCAAAGCGGATGGACCGGGTGGTGATTGAAAATCAGGATTTTGCGGTTCTGATTCGTCACTATGACAGGGAGAACGCGTTTGTTTACTGCGACCCGCCGTACTACACCAGCGAATATGTCTATGATGTTGCCTTTCAAAAAGAGGATCATGTCAGGCTTTCTGAGACTCTCAAAACCATGCAGGGAAAATTTCTGCTCTCCTACAATGACTGCCCACAGATCCGCGCGCTATATAAGGACTGCAACATTTTCGCATTCAGCCGCGTGCATTCGATGGTGCAGCGCTACGAGGCAGGAAAGGAGTTTGGCGAGATTCTGATCGCAAACTATGACTTTTTCGAGCGGGAGCGGGAGCGGCCGCAGCAGGTGAGCTTGTTTGATGAAAACTTGGATGAAGAAAAAAGATTAAGGGAGAGGATTTTAAAATGAGAAAAAAAGAAGAAACGATGGAAGTTGTGATGCTGTGCGTGCCCACGGAGATGCTAAGGGAAGCCGGCATCCGGGAGGAATCTGTGCTGGAGATGTATGTTGATGGAAACGCCGTCATCCTCCGAGGCGGAAACGACTTTGCGGATTTTGTCTGCGACAAAGACTGCACGGGCTGCCCGCTTTCCTGCGGCGGCAAAGAAACGATGGAAAGGGGTGCGTAAAGCAGTGTGCAAGAAACCAAACGAAAAGGATGGCGGCGCACATGAAAAGGAAAATTTATCTATCGGCACCGCTTTCTGCGGGAAACTTAAAAAACCACCTCAGCCGCTTTCTGCGCTATGCAGGCTACACGATGAAAGAGGGCGCGCTTCCGGTCGCAGTCCATTTCTATGCATTTTCAGATGCGGATGCGGAGGCTGCGGCAGAGGAAAACGGACTTAAGATTTCCTTTGAGGAACGCTTCAGCCTAATCTGGTTCTGCGATGAAATGTGGGTGTTCGGCCCGGTCATCACACAAGATATGAAGCGGGAAATCGAGTTTTGCGAAAATCTCGGTATGAAGGTTCGATATATTACAGAAAAAGAAGTCACAAAGAAGATAGGGGAGAAAAAATCATGAAGAAAAAACGAATGCGGATGCTGCTAATCTTGCTGGTGCTGCTGTTTTGCTTTGCGGAAAATGCTTATGCGGCAGGCGATGTGTCATCTGCCATCCAGCAGACATGGACAGCAGCACAGTCACAGGTGAAAACTGTGGTAGAGAATGTGGTGTTTCCGGTGATCGATATGATCCTTGCGGTACTGTTTTTTGTCAAACTCGGTACCGCATACTTTGACTACCGCAAGCATGGTCAGTTTGAATTTACTGCGCCATGCATCCTGTTTGCGTGCCTGCTCTTTACCCTTACCGCGCCGCTATATATCTGGAATATTCTCGGATAATTCGAATCTTTCCGTAGACTTTCCTAGCAAAATACGGTATCCTGTGGCTAATCAAAAACAGAAAGGAAGAAGGCCATGAATACCATGAAAAGAATTTTCAGCGAGGAAAGCCTGACCTGTGTGCCAAAAAGCAGGGCATACAAAAAGGCGCTCGCTGCGCTCAGTGAAGCCTCGCAGGATATCTCCGCACTCTTTGCGGAAAACACGGGAAGCGATGCAAGCAGACTCTTTGAACGCTATCAGGATGCAAGCGCCGAGGTGCAGGAGCTGATCTGCACCGAAGCCTTTCGGCAGGGTTTTCATCTCGGCAGGGAGCTGCAGGAGGAAATATCAGAATGGGAACGGGACTGCGAGTAGGCAGTCTTTTTGTATGCGGAAAAAGGGGAATCCCCTCTTTTTCTGTTTGAAAGATAAAAAAGGAAAAGGAGAGAGCAGATGTTTGAATGGATCGGGGATCAGATTGGGAAAATCATTTGGAACAATCTGCTGATGTGGCTGTATGAAACCATCTATCAGGCAGCTGCAGATTTTTTTGCGATGATGGGAAACATGGGGGCAGAAATCTTTGACCTCTCGTGGGTTGCGGCAGTCGTGCAGCTTTTCAGTCTCTTTGGCTGGGCGCTCTTTGGCATCGGAATGGTGACAGCTGTGTTTGATGCGGCCATCGAATACCAGAACGGGCGCGGCAATTTAAACATGACAGCACTCAATGTGCTGAAAGGATTTTTTGCGGCAAGCATGGTAGGCGTACTTCCGATTGAGCTTTACCGCTTTTCCATCTCGCTGCAAAACACACTATCGGGGGAGCTTCTTGGAATTTTTACCGCGGACGGAAGCGGCGGTTTTTCAGGAAAAGTCGTGCAGACGCTATCGGGAAACTTCCTGATCGAAGATCTGACAGAGGTGACCCTGCTTGCGGTGCTGATTTTAATTGCCTTTGCCTATGCGATCACCAAGGTATTTTTTCAAAATATCAAGCGCGGAGGAATCCTGCTTGTGCAGATCGCGGTCGGCTCGATGTATCTATTCAGTGTGCCGCGTGGATATACCGATGGGTTTATCCAGTGGACAAAGCAGATCATTGCGCTGTGTCTGACGGCGTTCCTGCAGACCACGCTTTTAATGCTGGGGCTGATGACCTTTCCGGGAAACAAAATCATCGGTATCGGCATCATGCTTGCAGCAGGCGAAGTGCCGCGCATTGCCGGGCAGTTTGGAATGGATACCTCAGCAAAGATGAATCTGATGAGCGCAGCGCACAGTGCGCAAAGCGCCATTTATCTAACGCGCATGTTTGCAAGACCATAACCATAACGAGAGGGGAAATATATGAACCGTATTTACCTATACCCAAAAAACCTAAAAGAAAAGGCAAATCTCTGGCTGTGGAGCCTTAGAGACTTTGCCATCTTAAGCGTGGCGCTTCTTTTTTCTGCGCTCGCGCTGGCAAAGCTCGGAATTTTGCTTCCGCTTGGGATAAGCTTTGGCTTTGCGTTTCTGACCATTCGCCTTTCCGCATACACTGTGCTGGAGTATCTTTCGTGGTGTATGCGGTTTTTCGTTACCGGCCAGCAGCGCTATGACTGGAGGTGAGGGGAAGATGAAAGAAAAAAAGAAGAAACCAAAAAAAGAAAACAAGCGAAAACGACATGGGAAGAAGAAGGCAGCCCTGCAGACATTTCTTGGGCTGGAGGGTTTCACTGATTATGGGCTGAAAGCAAGCGGCGGCACCTACCTTTTCTTTCGGGTCAGCCCAACCAATATTTCGGTATTATCAAGAGAAAGCGTGGAGATCAAGGAACGTCATCTGATGATGGTGCTCTCTGCGCTGCCGGACATTCGGATTCTGTGCATGGACGCCGCCGAGCGATTTGATGATAACCTGCGGTATCTGAAAGAGCGCAGCAAGGAGCATCCGGACAAAAAAGTACTGCGACTTTTGAAAAAGGATATGCAGTTTTTAGATCGGATGCAGCTTGAGATGGCAACCTCCCGGCAGTTTCTGTTTGTAAAAAAGATGAAAGAAGAAAACGAGGCAGCGGAATTTGCGGAAGCAAACCGTATTGAAAAAATCATCGCAGAACAGGGCTTTGAAGTGCGAAGGCTCAAAAGGGCTGAGATCAAGCGCCTGCTTGCTATCTACTTTGATGCGTCGCTAAACGGACAAGCCATGCCGGATTTTGACGGCATGCAGTATTTTAACTTGGAAGGAGACGACGAAGATGCTACGGAAACGAAAAGATAGAGTCATCACGGATGAAGAACAAGAAGAAATCCGCACCAAAGATTTCTTCGATCTGATCACGCCAAGCGCGCTGCGCTTTTTCACCGGATACTACATTATCGGTGATACCTACCGCATGGTATGGGCGGTGAAAGAATATCCGCCGTCCACCGAGGCGCAGGCGGTTTTCTCGCAGCTTGCGGATCGAAACGGCGTGACCTTAAAGATTTATCATAGGCTGGTCGAGCCGATCGAGCAGCGAAAGATCATTCAAAACGCCGCGCGTAAAAACAAATTAAAATCCGGGGGAAGCGATGTGAATGAAACGATCGAGGCCGCGGGAAACTTAGAGGATGTTGTGACGCTCCTTGCCAATCTCAGAAAAGACCGCGAGCCGCTACTTCATGTAGCGGTATTTTTAGAACTCAAAGCACGCTCGCAGGAAGCGCTTCTTGCACTTGCAGGGGAAATTGACATGGAACTTACGCGCTGCAAGATTACGGTAGATAAACTGATGCTTAGGCAGAAGGAAGGGCTTTTATCGAGCCTGCCGTTTGGCGAAAATATGTTTGGCGCACTCTTTGAGCGGGTGCTTCCGTGCTCGTCGGCTGCAAATCTCTTTCCGTTTAATTTTTCCGGAAAGACCGACCCGAAAGGGCTATATATCGGGCGCGACAAGTACGGCACGAACCTGCTGGTGGATTTTGACCGCAGGGCAGAGGACAAGACGAACGCGAACATCCTGATCCTTGGAAACTCCGGGCAGGGAAAGTCGTACCTGCTAAAGCTGCTTCTTATCAACACCCGAGAGGCCGGAAAGCAGATCATCTGTTTAGACCCAGAGGCCGAGTATCAGGAACTCTGCGAAAACCTTGGCGGCACCTATCTTGACTTTCTCAGCGGCAGATATATCATCAACCCGCTGGAGCCGAAGATGTGGGCAGAGCCGGATGATAGCGATGAAAAAGCAGAAAAAGAAACAGAGGATATCCCGGAAGCGTTTCGCAAAAGCACAAGGCTTTCGCAGCATATCGCATTTCTAAAGGACTTTTTCCGCTGCTATAAGGATTTCAGCGATGAGGAGATCGATACGATTGAGATTCTGCTCACGCAGCTTTACCGGAATTTTGGCATCAATGACTATACGGATTATGTGCGTATGCGGCCGGAAAACTATCCGCGCATGCAGGACTTTTATGCGCTGTGCGAAGCGGCCTATGAAAACTACGACGCATCGAAAAAGGAAATCTATACCGAGGAAACTCTGCAGCGGGTCTGCCTTGGGATTCATTCGATGTGCGTGGGCGCGGAAAGCCGCTTCTTTAACGGTCATACGAACATCAAAGCAGATGACTTTTTGTGTTTTGGCGTGAAGGGGCTGATGGATACGAATAAGAAGCTTAAGGATGCGATGCTGTTTAACATTTTATCGTATATGTCCAATCTCCTCTTGTCCAGAGGAAACACGCTGGCTGCAATCGATGAGCTGTACCTGTTTTTATCGAATATGACAGCCATCGAATACATCCGAAACGGCATGAAGCGTGACCGAAAAAAAGATTCCTCGATTGCGATCGCCAGTCAAAATGTCGAGGACTTTTTAATCCCTGCGGTCAAGGAATACACCAAGCCGCTCTTTTCGATTCCGACACATCAGTTTCTGTTTCACGCCGGGCAGATCAACGCAAAAGAATACATGGACGCGCTGCAAGTCGAGCCAAGCGAATACGAGCTGATCAAATACCCGGAGCGCGGCACCGCCCTATACCGTTGCGGTAGCGAGCGGTATCTGCTGCAGGTGATCGCACCGGACTACAAAGAAGCGCTGTTTGGAAAGGCAGGGGGACGATAAATGCAGATGGTCTTAAAACGGCTGGCGCTTGCTGCGGTCAGTGATAAACGGGTGCGGGAAACAGTGCTTGCGATTCTGTTAGGCTTTCTGCTTTTTGCCGTCATGCCGGTTAGCGCGCTATGCGAATTTTTCGCTGACTTTTTCATTCATGGAGTTTAGCAGCACATCAATGTGTTTTCTGCAAGAGCTTGA
>OLOW01003391.1_pt1 | contig 10188 bp, 7 predicted proteins | sample 1672801 | NCBI WGS metagenome assembly OLOW01 (sample SAMEA3136725, study PRJEB25190) | human gut metagenome | biome: human gut; feature: human-associated habitat; material: faeces | place: Austria | collected 2013
TAGCCTTCCTTAAATAGCTCGCTATTCGCGTCAGGCTATTCCTCGCTATGCATAAAAATTTAAGAGTAAAATCTGACAACGATTGAATCAGTGTTTCCCTAGGAAACGGGTTTGGAGCTGGATCAGCGTTTCCCGGTTGTTTTGTATGATGTAAAAGCTGTGATGGCCGAGGCTGTCACAGCTTTTTTCGGAGGCTGTATGGAAGAACAGATGAGAATGCTCTGCTCGGTATGGAAAGACGCATGGCAGGGGATGGTGATGGCAGAGATCTTCTGGAAAGAAGGCACGCCGAAGGCATCCTGCGGGGTACATGTCAAGGAGGGACGGCTCATCCGCCTTTCAGCATGTACGGACGGCGGGGAGCTTTCTATGGTGCTACTTCCTTTCCATGCGGGGAAATGTCCGCGGAAGGAACGGGAGGGAGAGCCGTGGCGGCTGTTTACGGCTGAGGAGGTCCATCACTTCAGCGATGCCTTGGGGGATCATAATGCGATCCATCAGGGATCGCAGCCGATCGTGAGCGGTTTTCAGCTGCTTGTGTCGCTCGTTGCCATGTATCCCGGGAAAGCGATCCGGCTTCGTTTCCATTATCCTGTCAGGGCAGGGGAGATGGTGTACTTGAAGAAAGAGGGGGATCAGCTTCTCGGGTATACGGATACATTGTGCTTTGCCGGAGAATGGCAGCGGAAAGGAAGCAGGGAATGAGAGATCGGGTGTATCTTCTGGGCGGACTGCGCAGCCATATCGGTATACGATATGGCATCTTCAAGACGGTGCGGCCTGAGGTGCTGGGCGGAGAAATTCTTCACAGGGTGTGGTCGAAGTACGGGAAGTCAGCACTTCCGGATCTGGTGCTTTGCGGGAATGCGGTGGGTCCTGGCGGAAATATCGGCCGCCTCACGGTACTCGAGGCGGGTCTTCCGGAAGAGGTCCCCGCTATGACGCTGGATCTCCAGTGTGCTTCTGCTTTGGCGGCGATCGACCTCTCTGCAGCAAAGATCGCCTCCGGGATGGCGGACTTCATCCTTGCGGGCGGCACCGAGAGTGCTTCGCTCGCACCGCGCCGCATCTATCAGGAATGGGATGAACGAAGCCGAAAGAGAGAGCCTGAATTCACGGCGGCACAGTTCCGGCCGGGGGAATTTAGTGATGATGCGATGCTTCTGGGAGCGGAGCGCGCGGCGAAGAAAGCAGGGATTTCCAAAGAAGAAGCGGATGAGGCAGCCCTTCTTAGCCACAAGCGGGCGAGCCGCGTAGAGAAAGAAGGCTGGCTCGCGCCGTATATCGTGCCTCTCTTTGGCAGTACAAGGGATGAGGCCATCCGCGCGCGGATGAGCGAGCGCCTGCTGGCAAGAGCGCCGCATGTGACGAATGTGCCGGATGGGATACTCACGGCGGCGAATGCCTGCACGATGAATGATGGTGCGGCTTTTGTGGCACTCGCTTCCGATGACTGGGTGAAGGCGTACGGCGCGCATCCGATGGCGGAGATCAAGGCGGTGCGCGTGTCCGGCGGCGATGCAGCTTGCTCGCCTCTCATGGCAGATCAGGCGGTCTCTCAGTTGTTATCTCAAGAGGGGCTTTCCTATGAAGATATCGATGCCTTCGAGTACAATGAAGCCTTCGCGGTCATCAGTGCCGATTTCATGGAGCGTCATCCGTCCGTGAAGGATCGGCTGAACTGCTTCGGCGGTGCCTTGGCTTACGGACATCCCTATGGGGCATCCGGGGCGGAGATCATGATCCATCTGATGGCGATCCTCAAGCAGAAAAACGGGCGCTATGGTGTCGCCGCGATCCCGGCTGCGGGCGGCGTCGCCGAAGCGATACTGATAGAAAATAAGATGGGAAGAGACGCATAATGGTTTCAGGGGTCGTGCCGTCCCTTGACTACGTTTGAAAGCCTCGCGCTCTCTAGTTAGGAGTTAGGAGTGGTGGTGCGGCGCATAAAAATATAGAAGCGCCGCAGAATTTTGATAGCGCTTCGCGCCGTCGTCATCGGAAGCGTAGCCGAGAGATCTTCCTTGCAGAACGGTCAGTATACCAATTGTGCTATTTCAATCGCCGCTTGTTTCTAATCCCTAGTCCCTAATCCCTAGCTACTCATCCCTGCTTTCAAACTTCAGGGTTAGCCCGTGGGGCGGCTCGTCCTTTGATTGCGTTTGAAAGCTTCGCTTGAATGAGAAATGCGAAATGCGAAATGGTGGTGCGGCGCATAAGAATATAGAAGCGCCGCAGAGTATAGATAGTGGCGATGCCCGAAGGTAAGTGGGTAGCGGGTTTCCCATTTGAAATTTCCAACCATTGTCTGTCAGACTGCGCATGACAAAGATTTCTCGCTTCGCTCGAAATGACGATATGAGGGTCTGACGTCTGCTGTCTGATGTCTCTTAGTCTCCTAGTCTCAAGTCCCTAAGTCACACTGCGCCCCTAATCCCTCATCCCTGCTTTCAAACTTCAGAATTTCCAATGTATCAGATTTCATGAACAGGAAGAAAAGACAATGCATTTATATGAGGATTTAAAACGCTGGGCTGAGAAGTCCCCCGGGAAGATCTTTCTCTTATGGAGGGGAAAGGCACTGTCATATCGTGAGGCATACTCGCGTGTCTGTGCGATCGCAGCGTCTCTATCTCCATGGCAGGGAAAGGTGCTGGGACTGCGCCTCTCAGATCCTCCCTCGCAGGTGCTCTATTTCCTTGGCGCGATGATGGCGGGGGTCGTGCCGGTGCTGCTTCACGAATACCTGGAGGAGGACATCGCCGCGCTTCTCAGGGAGCGTCCGATTGGAGGCCTTCTTTCTGATACCTGCTTTGACGGGCTGGAGATGCAGCCGGCGGGAGAGCTCTGGCAGATGACCGGCAAAGAGACGGGGGCCGACGCCGACTTTGGTGTACTGACCTCGGGGACGAGCGGCCTTGCCAAGGTACTCTTTCGGAAAGAGGCGAGCTGGCGGGATTTTTTCCCTGTGCAGAACGATATTTTCCACATCGATAGGCATGCGGTGCTTTATCTGTCCGGTTCGATGGCTTTCACAGGGAATCTGAATATGCTGATGGCCTTCCTGTATGCAGGAGGGACGATCGCAGGGACGGAGGCTGTGCAGCCGAAGACATGGATGAAAGACATCGGACGGACGCAGGCGACGCATGTCTATATGATCCCCTCGAAGCTCTCCGCCCTTTGCCGCAGCAAAGGAGAAGCCCCGTCCGTCACGCATATTCTGACCGGCTCGCAGCTCATGACGAAGCGGCTCTTGGATGCGCTTACACTGCATTTTCCGATGAGCTGTACCATCCTTTACTATGGCGCGTCCGAGCTAAGCTATGTGAGCTATATCGAAGGGAAGGATATCCTGATCCATCCGAATGCGGTGGGGCGGCCGTTCCCGGGGATTTCGATTTCTATCAGGGATGAAGAAATCTACGTGGATACGCCGTATGCCGTCGAAGGGACTGACCATCCTCTCACCTGTCACGACATGGGCCGCATCGATGAGGAGGGGATGCTCTACTTCCTCGGCCGCAGAGAGGATCAGTATCACATCAAGGGAAATCATGTGAGCCGCCAGAAGGTACTCTCCCATCTTCTGATGCTGCCCGGCGTCGAGGAGGCGGAAGTCATAGGAGAGAAGATGGCGAATGGGGATGACCGGCTGATCGCTTTTCTCTCCGGCGATATGCCCGCATCGGAGGCTGCACTTCTGCGCCTTCTTGCGGAAAAGCTCCGCCCATGGGAGATCCCGCATCGTATCCTTCGCGTGTCATCGATCCCGAAAACATCTACAGGAAAGACAGATCGGAAACGGCTTCTTGCGATGGCGGACGCCTCTTCCTTGAAATCAGGAAAGTAATAGCAGACCTTGGGAAACGCTGATTCAATCGCAGAGTCGGATTTCACAAGAATTTTTATACATAGCTTCGTCATAGCCTTCCTTACATAGCTCGCTGTTCGTGTCAGGTGATTCCTCGCTATGCATAAAATTCAAGAGTAAAATCTGACAACGATTGAATCAGTATTTCCCTTGTCTCTGCTATTACTTTTTTTCATGAGAAAGCCATTATTGATACCGTTTGCATATACCGACATTCTTTCATTGACGAAACAGCAGGGAGGATAGAGAATAGAAAGAAGAACTGTCTCGCTGATCGGAGCCGGTCCGGCGGAAAGCGCCATGTGGCAAAGGAGACATACTATGCAGACGACCCGTTTTGGCCGCGCAGGAGAAACGGCGGCAGAGAAATATCTGGAAGGGAAGGGCTACCACTTTCTTGCGCGCAATTTCAAGCGTACACATGGGGAAATCGACCTCATCATGGAAGATGGAGAGACTCTGGTCTTCATCGAAGTCAAGAGCCGCACAAACCGTCGCTATGGAGAACCAAAGGAAGCGGTGACGCCCTTCAAGCAGCAGCACGTCCGCTATACAGCGAAAGCCTTCGCGTGCAGCCGCCACATCGAAGGCCGGCGCATCCGTTTCGACGTCGTTGAAGTCATGCAGATGGCGGATGGGACAGTAAAGTTTCATCATATCAGGAATGCATTTTGAAAGCGTGGATGAGTGGCTAGGGATTAGGGATTAGAAATCTCAAGTGACTGGTGACTAAGGATCAAGAGACAAAAAGACTAAGAAACATCAGACTCTTACGTATCGTCATTTCGAGCGCGAGCGAGAAATCTTTGTCATTCGCAGTCTGACAGACAATGTTTGGAAATTTCAAATGGGAAACCCGCTACCCAATTACCTTCGGGCATCGCCACTATCTATACTTTGCGGCGCTTCCTTATTTTATGCGCCGTACCTTCACTCCTCACTCCTAACTTGATTTCGACTCAGTCCTCCTGTTTCAGATAAGCCATTTGCCGGCATACGACGTTTTTCTCCGCTCAGGATGACGAAATGCGCCGCACCACCATTTCTCATTTCTAATTCAAGCGAGGGTTTTATTCATAATCTAGGGACGGCACGCCCAAGGGGCTAACCCTGAACCTTGAACCCGCGAACCTGAACCCTCTAACTATTTCCCCATCATCCGATCGGCTTCTTTGATGGCTGCGATGCCATCTTTGCAGTAGGCATCAGCGCCGATGGAGACGGCGTAGTCTTTCGTGACGACGGCGCCTCCCGTCAGGATGGAGACGGCGGGGCATTTCTCTTTGACGAGGGAGACGGTCTTTTCGAGTTCCGGCAGGGTGGTGGTCATGAGGGAGCAGAGGCCGACGAGATCCGCGTGGTGCTCTTCGATAGCGGAGAGGAAGGCTTCGGGAGCGACGTCCTTGCCGAGGTCAATGACGCGGTAGCCGCTGTTTTCAAGAAGGGCAGAGACGATATTCTTGCCGAGGTCGTGGATGTCTCCCTGCACAGTGCCAAGGATCAGTGTACCTTTGGCAGCGGTGGCGGCTTCGGGGAGCATTTCCTTGATGACCTTGAAGGCGGCCTGCATGGCTTCGGCGCTCATCATGACCTGCGGGAGGAAGACTTTCCCCGCGCCGTAGCCGTCGCCGATTTCTGTCATGGCTGCGGTGAGGCCGCTCTTGATGATTTCTTCGGAGGAAATCTTGGCTTCGATCGCACGTTTGACGGCATTGGCGGCTTCTTCTTTTTCGCCCTGTTTCACGGCGGCTTTCACTTGCTCGAGCGGCGGGAGGTCTTGCGTGGGCGTAGCCGCTGCCACGGTGGTCGGGGTGTCCTGCGCTTCTTGGATGAAATGCAGGGCGCCTTTGTCAAAGCCTAAGAGCAATTTGGCATTGGTGAAGGCATCCTTCACGCCCTGATCGAGCGGATTCACGATGGGGGCATTCATGCCGCAGGCGAGTGCCATGGTGAGGAAGGCCGCATTGATGCGGGGGCGGCAGGGGAGGCCGAAGGAAACATTGCTCGTCCCCATGACGCAGGGGAAGCCGAATTCTTTTTTGTAGAGCTTGATGGTACGCAGGGTTTCGCTCGCGCCTTTGTCTCCGGAGCCGACGGTGAGGACGAGCGGGTCAAGGAGAAGGTCTTCTTTGCGGAGTCCGGTAGCGAGGGCTTTTTCCTCAAGATAGCGAATGATGCGGACGCGTTCTTCGGCAGTCTCCGGCAGATTTCCCTTCTCGATCGGAAGGAGCAGGAGCGCTGCGCCGTAGGTCTTGGCAAGCCGGAGCATCGCGTCTAAGCGTTCTTCGTTCTCTGCATTGGCCGAATTGATGAGCGGGCGGCCCGGATACAGCTTCAGGGCTTTTTCAAGGACCTTCGGGTCGGTGCTGTCGATGGAGAAGGGGACGGGGCAGAGCATGGAGAGCTGGGAGATTGCCGTCTCCATGAGAGCGACCTGGTCTGCACCGGGGACGCCCATATTCACGTCGAGGATGTCAGCGCCCGCATCGACTTCCGCGAGGGCTTCTTTTTTGACGGAGGTGAAGCTGCCTGCCTTCAGGTCTTCTCTCATTTTTTTGCGGCCGGTCGGATTGATGCGTTCGCCGATCTTGACGGGGGCATAGTCGTCGCCGATGAAGACGGTCTGCGTGCGAGAAGTGAGTGCCGTGAAGGGCGGGATCTTTTCTTTCGGAGAGATCGTCACATCGCTGAGGGCGAGGACTTCTTCACGGATATGATCCGGTGTCGTGCCGCAGCAGCCGCCGAGGAAGGATACACCGGCTTTGGCAAATTCCGGTGCCCATGCGCCGAAGTCTTTCGGCGTGAGTGGGAAATGAGTCTCGCCCTTTTCCAGCACCGGCATGCCGGCATTCGGCTGGATGATGATGGGCTTATTCGTGTAGGGGACCATCTGCCTCGCGGCTTCGAGCAGCTTTTCCGGACCGACGGAGCAGTTCGCGCCGATGATGTCTGCGCCCATGGCATCCAGAAGAATGACGGCGGCTTTCGGATCGGTGCCGGTGATGGTGCGTCCGTCTTCTGCATAGGTCATCTGGCAGATGACAGGAAGGTCGCAGGCTGTCTTGGCAGCGATGAGGGCGGCTTTCATCTCCTGAATGTCGATGATGGTCTCGATGATGAGCGAGTCTGCTCCCGCATTAGCAAGGGCTTTCGCCAGACGGTAGTAGTTCTCGCACGTCTCATCGAAGGAAAGATCGCCCAAGGGGGAGATGAATTTCCCTGTCGGCCCCATATCACCGGCGATCTTTACACGGTCTCCGCAGGCGGTACGCACATTTCGCACAGCGGCTTCGCAGATGGCTTCCACCTGATCCTCCAGATCATAGTCAGCGAGCTTGATGGGGGAGGTACCGAAGGTATTCGTCGTGATATAGTTACTTCCTGCGTCTGCGTATTCCTTATGGATGCGCTGTACAATGTCCGGGTGGGTGATATTGTAGTAATCTGGGCAGTCTCCTGTCGAGAGACCGTAGCGCTGCAGCATGGTACCCATGCCGCCGTCAAAAAAGATCATAGTGGTTCTCCTTTTTATTATTGTATTATATATTTCATTATTATAGCGTAGGGGGAAAAGAAGTGGCTAGGGATTGGGATTCGCGGTTCAGGGGGCGCAAAAAATGATGAAGCGCCGCTTTCTGTTTTCACACATGCGTCGTTTATCGGACTGCAAGAAAGATTTCTCGCTTCGCTCGAAATGACGATACGAGAGAGTCTGATGTCTCCCAGTCACCAGTCACCTATATGATAGATTCCGAAATGGACAGCTCATGAGTCCGCACGCCCGGCATTTCGCCGGAGCGGGGCGGGCGCTGCATTGAGAGATGCCGATGATGGCGGAGACGGATTTCCTTGGGAAAAGCATGGCGTGGTCGGTCACATGGATGCCGATCGTTTCTGCACCGATTGTGCGGCAGAAATCAGGCTGCTGCGTGACGGGCCAGTCTCCATAGCCGGGGGAAAAGCGCCAGACGGTATGCTGTCCGCTTCGCGCGGCCTCTCTTTGGATCAGGGCGTCGACCTGATCGGCGAGGTGCTCGACGGCAGCGGTCGCGGCGGCATCGAGGAGAAGCCCCTGCAGGTACTCACCGTTCTTAAAGTGCTCGCCGGATGCTTTCTCGATTTCTTCGCCCACCGTGACAGCGAGCACGCCGACGGACCAGGCATGGGAAAGGTGCCTCAAGATCGAGCGGCCGGTAAGGGTCAGCGGATGCGCTCCGCCGATCGTCCCCTTTTCCGGGGCGTAGGGGAGGATCTGCCAGATGCCTTTCGGCTCGGCGAGGGCAAGCGCTTCCCAGATGGCGCTGTCGATGGCGTCCTGCGGAAATTCTTTCACCTTCGGAGACAGTCCCGCATAGCGCATCATTTCTTTCTGGTCGATCTGGAACAATGTTCCGTTAAATAGTGGCATAGGGTCTCCTTTGGAAACATGAAAAAACGGAAAAAGCAATAAAAAAATCCTTCATCCCCAAGGGACGAAAGATTCGTGGTACCACCCAATTTCACTCATGCATCACTGCACGGGTCTTCACAGGTACGCCGGCAAAGCCTTGATACCCTCGCGCTGTATCGGGCGTCCCCGGGATGCTTCATGATTCAGCCTTCCTGGCTCGGAGTCCATCTTCTGCAGATATCTCAATGCTTCTTTTCACCATCCGAAGCTCTCTTTCAATGCCGTCTCTGCGTACTCTTCTCTTCATTGCCACTGTGTAATTGTATGTAACTATAGCATATGAGCGGGGGAGTGTCAAATGGATGGAAGGCATTTTTTTCAGCGCTTTGACCTTGGTTTTACGCGTTTCACCATTCTTCTCTTGCTTTTTTTCATAGGGGGGTTAGAATTTAAATAAAAGCTATATATAAGAGGTCTTACTATGAAAATATCCAATTCTTCTCTTTCTATCCGAAGCAAGATGAAGCTCATCCTGGATACGGGGCAGCTGATGATGGAGAGCGGCGCGGGGAGCAAGCGCATCGTGCGTGACATGCTCCGCACGGCGGCATGCCTTGGTATTTATTGGGAAGATGTACAGATCCATATCACCTATTCCACCATCATGATCAATGTCGATGATGGGGAAAAAGCATATACGATGTTCCGTAAGTGCTACCGCCATGGCATCAATATGACGGCTCTTCTGCAGACGAGTGAAGCCAGCTGGGAAGCGCTGTATAAAAATGAGTCGTATGATAATTTCCGCCTTCGCCTGAATTATATCCGGCAGAATTTTAGAAATCGCATTTATCCCGAGTGGATGGTCATCCTCGCGATCGGGCTGGCATCAGCAGCATTCTGCCTGATCTTCGGCGGTCATGCTGTCGATGCGCTCTTCACCATGCTGGCGGCGATGGTGGGGGCGCTCGTGAAATACGCCTGCAACCGGCTGGAGGTGAATGGGTATGTCACCATTGCGATTTCCGCTTTCTTTGCGACGCTCACGGCCTATGGGACGATGTATCTTCCGGGGGCGACGAATCCGTTTCTTCCTGTGGTGGCCTCGGCGCTCACCTTGATCCCAGGCGTACCGCTCATCAATAGTGTCGATGATTTCCTGAACAGCTACTTGACATCCGGGATGACGCGATTCACGCACACGGTCCTCATCATGCTGGCGATGACTTTCGGGATCGCAGGAGCTGTCAGCCTGACGAATGTCCCCAGCTTCACAGAAGTGCCGATCGCGCCGGAGCATTTGTACATCATGCAGGCACTGGCAGCCGCTATGGCAGCATTGGGGTTTTCTATCATGTTCAATGTGCCAAAGCGCTATATCATCGCAGCCTGCCTCGGCGCCGTCCTCACGGTAGATACGAGAAATATTCTGATGGTCTCCTTCCATATGGGGATGGCAAGCGCCTCCTTCCTCGGAGCCGCGCTGCTCTCCGTCTTCTATTTCGCGGCCTCCCGCTACCTCCATGCACCTGTCTTTGTGGTCACGATACCGGCGATCATTCCGCTGATCCCGGGCGTGCTGCTCTATCGTTTCCTGTTTGCCATCATTGATATCGGACAGATCGATCTGATCGAGCTGCTGACGGCTTTCAAAACAGGTGTCGAGGCGATGCTTGTTATTCTGGGGATCTCGCTTGGCGCGACACTCCCGGATGCGATCGCGCATCAGTATATCGAGCGAACGAAGCGGAAGAATCTGGAGAAGCTCCTCAAACGAAGAGATGGCATAGAGGCCGATATCCGGAAAGCAGCGGATCTAGACAAGGCGAGCGGAAGAGGATAACTATTAGGAATGAGGAATGAGAAATGAGGAATTAGGAATGAAGGTGGCGGCTTCGCCGCGAATATATATGGGGCGATGCCC
>OLOW01003392.1_pt1 | contig 10183 bp, 15 predicted proteins | sample 1672801 | NCBI WGS metagenome assembly OLOW01 (sample SAMEA3136725, study PRJEB25190) | human gut metagenome | biome: human gut; feature: human-associated habitat; material: faeces | place: Austria | collected 2013
ACCTCCTCTGCCGGCTTTGAAAAAAGCGCCTGCCGTTTTTGCGGCGGCGGACATTTATGCTTTTTCTGTTTCTAATCATTATAGTAAGGATGTTAAACTTCTCATTATAAAAAATCGTTACATCAGCTGTCGGCCGGCTGCCTGCGATGGGACTTCCGACGGCTTCGCAGACGGGCATTCGCATCGCGGTCGGGCGGAGGCGGTTGGCGTTTCCGTTTTTGCGGGTCTGCTGATTTTTACAGCGTTTATCAAACTTTTGGCGGAATATCCATAAATATTTCGCATTCCGCCGTCGCTTTTTCCCGACGCGTCGGCTTTTTTCAAGAAAAAATCGGAAGTGTGCCGCAAAGTGAAGTATACTTCATAGCACGCGGCCCGCGATGATGGTAAACTGGTTCTGTGTCTGAATGAGATCAGGAGGTTTGCTGTATTATGCGTGCGTATAAGGAAGCGCTTCAACAACTGCTTAAAAACAAATTGCTCAACTTTCGAGCCGACCATGAGTATTCGCAGGAGCACATCGCCGAGCTGCTGCATATTTCACCGCGTGCGCTGTTCGATCTGGAAAGCGGAAAATACGGCTTCTCCGCGCTGACGCTGATGTTTTTCCTTTCCGTTATGAAGGAATCCGAGGTTGAGACGCTTTTGACGGATTTCCGCAGTCTCGTGGATGCGGAAAACGAAAAGACCGTAAACTGACCCTCGAATCCTGTGCAAAGCTAAATACTCTATGTCTAACAAATTCATGACTTACTCCTCTATCACATATGAATTTAGCCGTAATACGCTTTTCATGATACTCTGTAGGTTCTACTTGGTATTGTAAATCGTCCAATCTATTATTTTCTACTATTACTCGTAGATTGGTTGTCACGTATATTGAATTTCCATGTTTACGCACTTTTGTATATTTCTTGTGATTACCATCTGACCAATATAATCTAGCTGGCGGAAGGTGTCCGTCTTCTGTTTTATCTATCTTTAAGTAAATAGTACCATGCTCTAACATAGCCCCATGACCAAGCTTAATCATACGGTCTACAAACTCTTTAGCGCTATTCTCTGTTATCTTATCTTCAGACTTATAACAAGTTCTACCTGCTAATTCTATCATCTTATAAGGATCTTTCTCCTCAATAATCTGTACACTGGATTCTATTAGTTTCATATTATATAGTTATTTGTTATATATTCTATAACGCAAATATTAAGAATAATTACAGATATTTAACATAAATTAAACATATTTTAAAAAAAATATTTTATAAAAAATTTTGAGAGAGGTAGCGCGTGTGTGGAATAGCAAAAGTTCACTCCCCTGCATTTAGTATCGGAAGGGAATACCCCCGCATTGTTCTAATCGGGCATTCTCTTTCGATATTTATTTATTTTTTTGTTTTACATTCAAAATCTTTAAAATTATGTTGTGTTATCTTCAAAGTGCAGAATTAAGACCACGAGAAGGAAAGTTACCTTTCTTTATATGCAAGTGGCAAGGTGTCGTAGGCGATACAAGTGCGGACAAAGTAACGGATGAGGGAAACGGCGTTGTAAGAATTAATGTTAAGGCAGCTTTAGCCCGTAATATTACCCTAACAAAGTCTATATTTCCCGCGGATGAAGAAGCGTTAAGCGATTGGAAAAAGCTACTCAAGTGTCGTGTTATGTACGTTCCCGAAAAGAATGAAGACGGAACGTATAAGAAAGACGATAACGGGAATTACATTCTCAATGAGAAAGTAAAAGAGGAGAACAAAAACAAATGTGTAGTAAATTTACTTTACAAACAAGTAGATTTAGCTTCTATCAGTGATGAGGTAAAACGCATTGAATTTACCACTTCCGACGGGCGATTAATGAAACAAAAGTTCATCACCGTTATCGGTTTTGCTGATGAAAAGGATGTTTGGGCTGAGGAAATCACGCCCGAAGAGATGGCAGCTAACAATTTGCGTACTAACTTGGCTAACGGAACGTACATTGATATCACGGACGAAGAAGAAGAAAAAGAAGCTAAACCAACCAAAGCCGAAAGTAAAAAATCTACACAAGCCTCTGATGACGATTGGGATTAATGAATGAGTGGTGGGGAAACCCACCATTCTCGTTTTTTAAGACTAATTGTTTTACCAAAATAGACTAATTACATAATATATAGCTTTTATGGACAGAAGTGTAAAAATAGCTCTGATTATTTTTGTTTTTCTTTGGATTGTAATACTAAAACATTGCATTGAAACAAATGATTGGACTGGTTTTATTTACCTAAACGGTCTCGCTTTGTTGATAACAATATCATGTATATGGACAGACAAAAATAATAAATAAACTTTCAAAAGAACAAGAGAATAGCATAGCAAAAATAATGCGCTTGTTCTATATTTTTTATTAAAATAGACTCACAAAGAAAATGTATTTGTGAGTAAATAATGGTGAAACCACATTGCTTTAAATAGTAACGTGAGGACCATTCCGCCCTATTTGCAATTATGAACTGCATAGTGACAGAGACCTAAGAGAGGGAAGCAAATGAGCGTTGTTATCGTAGCGAAAGCTGCGTTCCACCATTGTACGTAGGGGTGTGTGGGTAATCGGCTAAAGGAACGTTCTGTTATAGTATGTTGCGAGTACTGTGGCACAAGGGATAGCATGGCGGCTCGGAAAGACGAGCTTTACTTGCTGGTAGGGTAGTTTAAACCAGTAGTGCTGTATCTTTTCGGCGGTTTACTAATAACGCACTTAAAAGTTTAAGGACAAACCGTACAGGAAACCAATTCCGATTTATAAGTTTGGTGACAACTTGAAAGAGAGTGACAGCCTGGAAAGACAGGCACTATATTCGTTACTAATAATATAGATCCAGTATCAAAGGGCCGTGGATTGATACATGTCGGTTTAATATAACGGTTTACGCTACTCCCTGGGCAAGAATAGTATAACAAAGTCCCAAAAGATTGTGTATACTCTAAACTTTAGAGGATTGTGCTATACACTCTATAATCCGAAGTATTCGCACAGTACAAACTTGGATAGACGAAGTACAAGTCTAGACCTAAAGTTCTAAGTTATCTTAAAAGAGAGGATTATAAGGACTTTTAAAAAACTCAATAACTTCCCAAGACATTGAGGGCACCAGTTTCTTATAATAGTATAGTTGGTAGACGTAAGGGCGTACTCAGCTACCGTGTGAAGCAGTGAATTCTGTGGACTGATAGAGAACGTGTGACATTCAGGCTATGCATTGCGCAGTTATAAGTTTTAGGTGTAAAATGCAATTTAATCATTAACTAAATAAATAATCATATGGATAGAAACAGTTTACTTCAATCTACATTTGAAATAGTAACATGGCCAGAGATACAAGACTACATGACCATAGATAATTTCAAAGAAAATGCAATATTGATAAATGAAGAACCATTTATTGATATAGTAGGTAGTTCTGCATACTTTATCAATACAGAATGGAAAAGAAAAGCAGATTTAGAGATTGCATATAATAATGGCTATTCTGATGCAGAATATAAAATATAATACTATGAATAAAGACACAGAATTAGGTATGTTATCAGTAATAATCACAATGATAGTATTATATCTATCTATATGGTTATTTAACTAAGATATACAGATTTATTTCGCAAAGTAATTATTCTATGAAATGCAAATTATCCTCATATGTTGTGAAACATAATTTAACCACGTTAAAGTATAATAATATAAGTTAGGTATGCCCTTATAAAGACTTAGGTAACGCTAAGGACTATATTATTATACTTCTTTTCTTAATGCAGCCGAGTGCCGGTGACAAGCCCGACAGAATGCAGAGTCAAGAAAAACATAATCCTATTTACTATGCACAAGTAAAGACTGATTATGAATCCACGTGGTAGATGCAGTTGTAGGTTCCAACTGGTGCACATCTTATTAGAGACAGCAACCAAGCTCGAAGTAAGCAGAGCGAAGACAATTAGCTATACCTCGATAGGCTTAATGAGGTGCTTGACAGTCTGACACTAACTGAACAATAAGTGTCAAATAACTCTCTACTGAATCACAGGCTCGAGACGTTTAAGAGTTAGCGTGTGTAGGTAGAGAGTTCTTTAAGGTGAGAATCCTTGACAAGCATGTGGGGCTTATATCTATTCATACAGAGCAAGTACGTACGGGAAAGCTTAAAATACTCATCTGTAAAATAGTATTAGTGCAGACTTTAAAATCATGCAGTATAACAATCTTCCATATACTAATACAATAGAGAGCTTCTGAATCATGTTATACTCATTGTCCTAAGCGTAGGATAGTCCTCAACTCATGTTCCGTTAGCTTAATATGGATTTGTAGAATACTAAGAGTAGTATTGCTAGTATATTTATATGTGAATGTAGGTATACTAGTTGCACTCACAAGGTAGCCTTCACGTGGCGAGTGTGTTAAGTAATAAGTTAATAACAAATCTTCCAGTTTGTACTTATGAAAACTAATACCTTATAAAATTAGTCAAAGTCTTTTATATCAATATATATATTGTTTAATTAAAATTATCAAAATTATGAGACAAAGTGTAATTAATTACGTGAAAGAGAATGGTATTAAGTTAGCTGCTAATTCAAAGGCATTAAAACTTATCAACAACGGAGCATCCGAGGCAGAAGTAGCTGTAGCTTTGCAGACTACAAAGGCATATAAAGAGGATTCTACTCTTCGTCAGATGTGCCAAGAAGTTGTTGCTGAGGCTGGCAAGGAACAAGCTGACAGTGCTAAAAAACCAGAGAATCATTCAAATTCTGCTCGTAGAGGAGAAAATGAACGATACTAGTTTCATTCAATACAGATTTTGATTAAAGGGTTAGGTTCTTAGGAATCTAACTCTTTTTTAATTAAATTAGAAAGATTATGACTAAGTGGCAAGAATCGTGCATTACAGCACTCGCTTCATCCCCAATGGCATGGGAAGCCTTTAAAATGAAGCAAAGAAACAAAAAGTTATTATGGCAATATGTAAATCGTATATGGCCATATAAACTGATTACAGGAACGAAAGTAAATAAAAATAAAAAAGATCTTCTCGCTATTGCTAAAATACTAAAAAATCTATCATCTAAAATTCAATATTATGTTCCAAGTATAGAAAGAGCATGCTGTATAGAAAACGTTGATATTCGATTTGATAAGGTAGACTGGTTCTGTATTAAAGATATTATATCGAAAGAAGATAGCGAATATAAAAGAATAGTTAGAGGAGCATATTGTGGCAATCACTTATTTTCTTTAGATTACACTTACCTAGATGATGATAATTTTGAAAGTTGTTGTATGTCTGGAGGCAATCATAATCTAATAGATGTTCTTAATACTTGTTTTGGGGAGAGTTATCTCCATGATCATTGTTATATAACTGGTATAAGATTTTATCCTAACATTACAAATACATATAATATGTTATTGCAAATGCAAGATGAAATAACTTATATTCTGTGTAAGATAGTTAAAACTATTGAAGGTGTTAAAGGTAATACTTTAAAGTACACCTTAAAAGACAGAAGAAAATATAATTCTTTAAATGTCGGTATTGAAATAGAACATGATGCAGAATATCCTACACCAGATAAGATTCAAAGAGCTATCTTACTTAATAACTGTGTATCATATGATTCAGGTTATGATGGTAACTCTTCTAGTAGACTACGAGAAAATCGTATTCGGTTAAATGGTATTAAAGGCTTAAAAGGCTTATATATACTATTAACTAATATGAAAGAAAATTGCGCAATTGCTAAAAGTAGTAGTGTACATATGCATATTGACTGTAAATATGACAACTTTTTTATGAATTGTGATAAGTTCTATAAAGGGAGTGAAAAAAACAACATATATGATATGTCAGATGTTATAACTACTAGAATGAATAAATACAAACCCAACAATGATAACGCTTTGCAAATCATATCACGTATAGTAGATTATAAAATTAGTGAATATGATTTTACTTCTGGTAGTCTTATTAGATGCGATAGTGAATTTAACACTATAGAGTATCGATTTGCAAAGATAAACTTTAACTATTCTGATTATGTTATACAAATTTTGACATTTATCCATATAACGGAGTGCATTAAGCATGATGCTCCGTTTAACATTCGGTATTTAGAGTTACTATATAAAGTAATGAAGAATCTGAATAATAATTAGGTTTCCGATCTAACACTGAAAATTGCTAGCGTTAAGGTGTTATACAGGAATTAGCGTAGACTAATCTTCTAGAGAATAGTCATTTATCGCTCGGTTTATCTGTTCGTTCCAGTAATTGCCAAACGAAAAACAGATGGGCACACATGAAGAGGTAGCTGTCGAATTGTGTGTGTAGTTGTTTTGTTTATATCAATATTTAGCCTTCGTATTATATTAGAGGAATACATGTCACTAAATAAAGATATAAATAAGGCAAACCTCTGCCCTATAGTTTAATTCTGTAATCAATACAGAGTGAGTATAAAACAACAGTATGATGCTTACTGTTATCTAGGTTCTCAGTCCTAGTAGGGTACTATCTAAGAATTTTAACTAAAATCAATTTAGTATGAAAGAAAAACCAAAGAAATCAGTTCGAATGTGGGTTGCAAGAGAAAAAAATGGAGCGTTATTTTTGTTCTGTGAAAAACCAAAAAAGAGTAAATCTTACTGGATAAATTCAAATACGTTCAATAGTCTAGTACTCCCAAAAGAAGCTTTTCCTAGTGTAAAATGGGAAGACAATGAACCTACAAGAGTAATTATTAGATTAGCGTAGTATGATTATAAGAAGAAACACTTCAGAAAATATACTTGCCACTATTAGTGAATCACTAGTAATAATAGTTGTTATAATTATAGTAGCAGTATCATTAGTCAAATATTCTAATAATAAAGACTATTACAACTATATAGAACTTAAAGCACAGTATAAGAACTATATTGTGACTAATAAGTATATACGGAACTCAGACACTTATGTGTTAGAACTCATGAACCCTTTTAGTAAAAAGACTAAAGAGGTATATGTTAGAGATTATCTATATTATAATACTTATTTTGTAGGAGATACTATAAGATGAGAAGTAAAAGCCAAAAGTATATCTATTACTGTAGATATAACAAAAAGAAACCATACAGAGTAATCATATACTTACATGGAGAAAGATTTGAATTAGGTACATTCAGAACTTATCCAGAAGCACTTGAGGCTCGTAATAATAAATTACGTGAAATTGGAATGAGAATACCCATTAGTATATCTACTAAAATGAGTATTAATTCTTGTATAAGAGAATCTATAAAGTATCTAAAGCAATTATCTATGCTATTAAAAGGTATAGATAGAGTTAGTTATAATACAGTTATTAGTCAGATAAATCAATTAACTAAAATGTTAAACAAATATTAATCAAAACTATGTTCGAACAAGTAAAAGATTACAAAAGTGCTTGCGCTGTATTAGGTAAAAAACCTATTGATAAGCGCAGGAAGTTAGATGAGCATGTCGTGTTATACATCATGCTGAGTACTATCACTGAAGCAATTAACTTTATTGCTAATGGAAACAAACCGTGGATACCAGTCTACCAACAAAACAAACCAATTAAAACATGGTACAGTTGGTGGTACATTGATTGGAATAAGATTAAAGATGGTTCCGCTGCGGGTTTCTTCGCTCTGGTTTCTGACTATGGCCTTGGTGATGCGAATGCTTATGTCGGTACTCATTTGAGGTTTATCAACAAAGAAGCAGCAGAATATGCAGCAAAAACTTTTCAGCCATTGTATATGAAACATATCTTTGGAATCGATTAATTTATTATTAACTAAAAACATTTATCAAAAATGGAAAGCCAAAACAAAAACGGGCTTATTTATGCCCTAATTTTCAGTATTATCGCTTTCATTGTTAGTATCGGTACTGCTATTAGCGTACGTACTAATATTATGGACGATATTAAAGATGCTATTAACCCTGATAAGGTTGAAAGTGTACAAACTACGGATACAACAACGTATACCGAACCGGTAACTATCGATAACATTCTCCAGTTCCGAAAGGATATTAAAGAACAATCTCGATATGATTCAATATTTATGAATATGCCGGATGTAGCCCTTATTGCAATACTTATGAAAGGAGGCACTGAAATGTCAAATAGTGACATAGCCAAGGAGTATTTGCAAAACAGGAAGGACTACGATAATGTAGAATTTGGTGCACAAATTAATGATACTTATAAACAAAATAAGATTACACCAGATTCTATACCGAGGAAATCTACGGCTGATATACCTATTAAAGATGAATAAAAATGTCCTTTATATTTAGTTATTGATAATTATTGCACTTGTTCGTGAGAATAGGTGCAATTTCTCAAATAAATATCTTCAGAAAATGACAAACCTGTGGGGCGTAAGTAGAATGCATATCGCATCTTTATACCCTTGAATACGGTAATAGTGGATAAAGTACGAGATATCCGTATTTGTATTCTATGATCGTGCAGACGTTAAAATCAGGTACTCCAATAAGATTTAGTTTTGCAGCTATTTCTGCTTATGAGTTAAAACTAAGGGAGAGCTTAAAATTAAATTGAGACTATTCTAGTTTCGGTAAATAAGTAAAAAGCGTTTTACGAAGTCTCTTATTAACAAATGTATGGTGGATATTAACCATTAAACAAAAATCCAGAATATCCTGGTCGTCGTCAATTGAGTTATTAACTTTTAAATATTTAAAAGATGAGTATTTTAAAAAAAATTTATTTTAAGTGGAAAGCATTTAAAATGCGTTCTCGGGCTAAATCAGAGGCTCATAAAAAGCTCTTTAGTAGTCCACTAGCCTATACAAGGGCTATAAATGAAATTGATTGTCTTATTAATGGACATCAATGGAGTAGTGAATTCAATCCTAAAACAGAGCTTAATAAGCGGTTTAAGGATAGAGTATACTGTAAACATTGTGGGGTTCGTTATCATCAGCATACTTATAAAGAGGCAAATTAACTATGGTACGAATTTATAAAAATGATATTGCTTATATTGTTTGTGAAGTAAAGATATTCAAGAATGATATATCTATTGGTACTACAAATAGTATAATCAATGAGTCCTACATAAAACAAATTATCAAAGATCCTAGTGATAATAGTACTATAATATCGTTAGAAGGTAGTTTTAGTATTATTGTAAATGAGAACTATGATGATTTTATCATTGAGTTCTTCCGTCCGGATCCTATTGCAATTAACAAACAACTAGCAGAAGGAAAACAAAACAAGATAGGTTTTCAACATATTAATCAATAATATTATGAGAATAGTAATTTTTAGTATTAAAGATGATTCACTCACTAGTGAAGAGATTAAAAAATCACTCTCTAAAGCATTTCCTAATGAATGTGGAAATATTGTAGCTATAGAAACAAGCTATATTGCTGGAAGAGAAAACTGTGAAAGTCAAGATAGTGCTTTTATCAGGGCTTGTAAACAACTTTGTGTTGTATGTGGTGATCCTACTGAAGAGGAAGCATTCAGAGGAGCATTTTGGAAAGCGTTTTTTGTTGATAAGGCTATTGAGCCTATTATCCTTAAAACAGTTGCTACTGGTCCACGATCAACGAGAGAGTACAATGCACTGAAAGGCATGAATGCAACATTCCTTCCGAAGCTTGCTATTTCAGCATTAACAACCCTTAACGAAATGTAATTATGGGAAAAACATTTAAAGACAGCGCTTATATGATTAAGTCTGTAAACAAGAGAACGAAAACGACACGTAGAGCTAAATTACAGCCCTATGATCGTAAATCTTTCAAATCTATGAGCCGTGAGTAAATTAATCTGTAACCGGAAATTAAAAGCAACTACTCTTAATTTAATTAAGAATGATTGCCCGTTACAATGTAACAAACAACATTGTGATGTATGTCAATTTAGAGATGATAACTCTGAAAGGACACAAGCTAAAGTAGTTACTGTCAGTGCTCCTTCGCCAGAGGCATATGGCAGAGAATTATATTATTAACCCTAAACAAGTTAGTATGGTGCAGTCAACCCAAGCTACTATTTACCAACCAAAACCCTAATGGAAGCTTAGAAATAAGCAAGAGTACAATGGACTATACAACGGTCAACCAGGTATTACTATCTAGGTCAGGTGAAGG
>OLOW01003394.1_pt1 | contig 10177 bp, 10 predicted proteins | sample 1672801 | NCBI WGS metagenome assembly OLOW01 (sample SAMEA3136725, study PRJEB25190) | human gut metagenome | biome: human gut; feature: human-associated habitat; material: faeces | place: Austria | collected 2013
ATCTGTTTTACCTTCATCAATGCCTACTTTAAGATTCTCAATATAATCAATTGAAGATACGCCGTACCACCTCGGCGGCTTCGGGATCAATGATCGGGGTATGCTTTTCATCATCTGCTTTGGTGTAACCATAGGCAGCATTCGCACAGGTGTATTTTCCTGCCTTAGCATTCGCCAGATTAACCGCTTTTATCTTTTTGCTGGTGGAAGAAGCGTGCCATTCGTTAAACAAGTTGATGACCGGCATCATCTCCATAGCATTGCTGTCACGATTGGCGGTATCAACATTGTCATTCAGGGCGATAAAGCGGATATTATGAAGTGGGAAAATATAATCTATATACTGACCTACTTCGATATAATTACGTCCAAACCTACTCAAATCCTTACAGATGATGAGGTTAATTCTGCCTGTCTGTGCATCGGAAAGCAGTCTCTGCACCGAAGGTCTGTTGAAGTCCGTCCCACTGAAACCGTCATCAACGTATGTATCAACGAGGTTCCAGCCCTGCTCACGGACATATTTTGTGAGGATAAGTTTCTGATGTTCAATCGACAGGGATTCGCCTGCACGCATATCCTCCTGCGAGAGACGAACGTAAATTCCTGCGTTGTAAATGGTCTGCTTTGCCATAGTAACTCCTTTCAAACAAAGCAGCCAAATTCGACATTACTATTATAGCGCATAACGCCGAATTTGGCAAGCCTTTTTTCGTAACTTTCCGTAATTTTATGCCGTTTTCAATACCTCGTCCATCGCCTGTTCAAAGGCAATGCGATACAGCACATCATTCAGTTCCTTAGCACCTACAAAGTGGCTCTTGACGATATATTTCTTTCCGTCAATGGTGTACTCCGAAGTTCTCACGGGGCAGTCCTTGTAGGCATCATTCATCTCCTGCAAAGTCTTATTATTCATGTTGTTCTCCTCATAGCAGGTACTTCCCCTGCTTTCTATCTTGTATATGATTATTCCAGTCCCCACGATTTTTTCTTTCTGACGGAGGACTGCTGTGCTTCCTGTTCACGTTGGGCGTGGATATGCTCCTGCATCTGTCTGACCTCGGAATATTTCAGAGGTTCACAGCGTTTCAGCAGGCTCACAAATTCCGTCAGCTCATCGACCTGAGCTTGCAGACTTGAATTGTCACGGCGAAGCTCCGAGCATTCTCCCGATTTATCTTTCAAACGCTGACGCACATCTTCCGTCTCTTTCAGGCTCTTATCAAGCCGTTCACGGAGGGCGTATACTGTATCGCCGGATTTGTGAGTGCTGTTGCTGAGCTTCTTCATGATCTTGCTCAGGCGCTGTGCTTTTGAGATGATCTCGTCCGAATGCTTCATGATAGACAGCTTACCGTTAAGCAGGCTGGTCAATTCCTCGCAAAGCTGTTCACACTCGTCCTCGATCTGAAACTCCTTTTCATAGGCGGGAATATAGTTGAGTATCGCCTTGACCTGATCTGCCTTCTGCTCGATCTGCTTGTCGAGCTTTTCACATTCCGCCTGCTTGTCGGTAAGCTCCGTTTCGACCTGAGCCTTTTCTTCTTCAAGCCGCCTGATCTCGTCTTGATGCTCGCCGTACTCCTCAACCGTGTAGCTGTACCCTCTGGACTTCTTCGGCTCGGAAATCTCAATGCCGTGAGCCTTGCATATATCCCTCAGCACTTCCCACTCACGAATCCGCCAGCGGTTATTTGCCATTTCACCTTTTCCGAAGCCCATTTCTTCCAGAGCTTTCGCCTTTGCGTTACGGACTTCAAGACCACTCTTGTAATGCCCAATGGGGATAAAGTTAATGTGTAAATGCGGCGTGGCTTCGTCAAGGTGCATCACAGCATTGAATATGTAGAAATTCGGGTTTCGCTCCTGAAATCCCTCCATGTATTCACGCAGGCACTCTTTGGCAATCTCCGCATCGGGAGTGCCGACACCCGTATCATCTCTTGTGCCGATGTAAACAAGATGTTCATAGAAGCTCTTTTGCTTGTTCGCTCCCTCAATCACGCTCTTACTCGGCTCACGGTTGAACAGGTGCTGAAAGTAATCGGGAATACGGCGGTCGTTTCTTTTCTGACGGGCATTGTATCTCTCTACCGCTTCGCCAAAAAGCTGATGATAGGCTTCACCTAAATCCTGCTGAACAAAAATGATATTGTCCGGCGTTCTGAACGGGTCAATATTCTTGGCAGTGAACTCTCGGTTGTTATGCGACAGGCTGCCTTTTCCCTGACACATCGAGATCGTTTTTGTACTCATAGATCGTCTCCTTTTTTATCTGTATCTGAACCCTCTGACGAGGGAATTGCTAACGCAAAGCCCTGACGGGCATATTGGCTTGCAACGATATGAAAATCGGCAAACCAAACGGCTCGAAGAGCCGGAATTACTTGCGGTGCGCCGCCAGTAACCCCAAAGCACTTTTGACAGCCTACTCGGACTATCAAAAATGCTTATGGGGCTCTGCGAGGCTGAATCGGCTGACGGAGCAGCCGAAATGTGGATACATTTTATCAAAATCGGGTATCATCAATTTTCAAAAAATGATATTTTTACTTCTCACCCATTGCTCAAAAATAAGCAATAGCATTATCCGATTTTGATACAATGAACCTACTCAAAATTGAGCAAGTTCATTTTTACCCTGCAAAAATCAGAACGGCAGCTCTACCTCGACACCGAGCGTTTCAAGCAGATAATCGACCTCTTTATCATAGGTCTTGGACTCCTCGCTTGACAGGTAGCTGTAAAAACGGACTACCGCTTCACGAACATCAAGACCGCTTCTTTCTCTCAGCAGAGAAGAAAGGACATCGACTTTTTTCATATCGACCATATCTCACACCCCCTTTCCGTTAAAGTAGGCGATCAGGTCAGCCTTGTTGACGAGGATTTTCCCATTCTTACCCTCACCAGTGCGGACAGACTTGACCTTACCCTGCTTCACAAGCTGACGGACGGTATGCTCCGAAAGTCCCTGAATGACCTCGGTGCATTCCTTGATTGTGAGCATCTCGATTTTGTTAGAAGTCGGTGCGGCGGTTGTTTGCGGAACTGTGTTCTCTCCGTCCTCGGTGAGCTGAATAAGCAGTTCCAGAATGTTGTCAACGATTTCTTTCTTCTGTGTTATATTCATGGTGTATACCTCTTTCTACGGTTTTAGTTTTATGAACTTTGCGCATTTTGAGCATTTTGTAAGTTCAAAGTGTGCAAAATGTTCAAAGTTCAGATTTCACGAATTGAATAACAGCGGATTGACTGCGACACGGATCACATTTTTGTTATTCGTGCCTTTCTCGGCAGACCTGCGGACATACCCGTATTCTTCCAGCATATCCATTGTCTCACCGAAGTCAGCGGCGTTCTTGAAAAGAGTGCATCGGCAGAACTTGTAAAGGTCATTCTGCTTGATCTCCCTGATACATTTTGAACGTATCTTGTTAAGCACCCTCTCAGCCTTGACCGTTCCGAGATCAATGTCTCCGAGACTGTAAGCGTATATCGCCTGCTCACGGAAATACTCACCTATCTCAATTGCATTGCAGAACGTATCAATGCCGACACGGGTTTCCACGGGGTTCACATCATTCAAAGCACATTTCACGCAATGAATGATACCGCACAGACGGAGAAGCTCACCGTGATACTTGCCACCCCAGTCCTTGCAAAAAGCCATATCCGTGACGAGCATCGGCTCAATGTGGCGGTTGTAAAAATCCACAAACTCTCCGTAAGCCTTACTGTCAAAATGGAGATACAGCTCCTTTTCATCGTGGTAGGTGAATTTCGTGCCGAGGAGCTTATATACAAGGTTCTTATAGTCCTCTGTCACTTTTTCGGGGACTGCCTGCGTATCATACTTGCGAGTACCGATATTGCTCACGGGGAAACAGTACAGAAAACGTGCGATAAGACCGCTGCCCCTGAAAGCAGAATTATTTATCATGCTATCAAAGACATATGGCTGACAGGCAAGGCAGATACTCATGTACGGCTTTTTGAGAACAATGCTCTCTCTTGTGGCTCTGTCGCTGATATACGTTTCCCCGTTCCATGATTTCAGCAGGAGATCAAGGTTAGGAATATTGTTGCTGTACCTTCCGCTGAAATTGCCGAGCATTCCTGCTTCATCGGAGATCATCAGCAAAGTGCCGTTTTCTTCAAGCTGATGCACAAGGGATTCGGGAGTAATATCGTCAACAGCTATCCTGCGGAAGTTGCTTGCAGGAATGTTGCTGATCTCCGTCCGGAGCTTGGCTATCTCCTCGGCAGTAACATCTTTCTTCTTTTCAAGAGCTTCGAGCTTGCCTTGCAAGAGCTTGTACTCCGCCTGAGACTTGAAAATGTCTTGCTTGTTGCTCTCATTCCAATCGTGGGCGAACTGAATGTACGGTCGCTTCACCATTGAGATCACAGGAGACTTCTTGAAGCTCGGCTCTGCTATGGTGAGCGTATCAAGCACCAAAGGCTCGGTGTGGTCACGCTTTGCCGACATACGATACACTCCCGAAAAGCAGTAGCTGACTGCCGAGAGGATAGATGTTCCTGCCATTGCAACATCGGTTGAGGTGTTGGTCGCTATCGCATCCGCCATGTCCCCTATAATAGGTGGGAGTGCGTTCACAGGAAACGGCAGGAGGTTTGTCCCGTCGGGACGGAGTGGTGTGGGCTGTACCCACTGGGCTTCATTGTTCAATGAATCATCGCCTTTCTTTGTATTTTATAGTGCGCTCTATAATTGTAATGATCAGCATAGGCTATGCTGTTCCGTTGTCAGCTATCTTTCTCTTGCTGACAATACCATTTTATCATAACGGCACATCAAAAATCTATAATATTACGTTATAATATTGAAAATTACGTTATTTATCTGCTTTTTTGATTAACGTATCATTATGCTACGTTATAAAATGTAAAAAAACTATTGACAAGTGCAGCGTAAAGTGCTATAATAATCATAACGTATACGATATTTTACGTTACTGAAAAGGAGCATAACATGGCAGAAAATAAAAAAATCCTGCTCTATCGTATTGACGAGCAGGCTAAGATCGTTATATTTGTGGTCACAGAGGACGATGAAAGGCTATGGGGAAATATCTCCGAGGATATGCAGACTGTCCTGAGCTTTGACGAGATTTTCAGAGACATAACGGAGTTCCGTGACGGCTTTCTGGACTATGAGCAGCTCACCGACGAGCTGATAGGTGCGATCAACGGCAGAGGTGAGGTGTTCCGGACGATACTTACAAGGTTTGATGATAACCGCCTGAACAGCTTCAATTTCTTCACACGTTACTATTCCGATACACTGAGGGAGATTTTTCTTTCTGCGCGTCAGGAGATCGACAAGGCAGGAGCTTTCCATAATACCCGTGTCATGAAAAAGGTTACGGGATATGTCAATGAAGTGTTCAATAATATCCGTGAGGTCATGCGTGATGATTGGAATTTTGATTTCAATTCCGAGAGCGACATGAAAACGTTTCGGGTAAAATATGATAAGGTCATCATACGGGGAAATGGCAGAAATGATATATACACGGTCGCAGATACCGCCCTCGTCAACTTCTTCTATGATTTCAGCTTTGCGATACATAGCAGAAAGCTATATGTTTGTAGCTGTAAGTATTGCGGTAAGGTATTCCTCGGAAAAAGAAATGCTGTCGCTTGTGATGCAGAAAGCTGTCAAGCTGCATATCAGCGTGAGGTAAAGAATGCAAAGCGGCGTGAACGTGATAACAGCACATACAAGGTTTACCGCACAAGGCTCAGTAATTATATCGGTCAGCAGAAAACAAAATTGCCTGCCGAGGTGCTTGATAATCCTGCACTTGTGGAAAGGTTCGACCAACAGCGAAAGGTATTCACCAAGCAGATGCAGGATATGCTTGATGAATATGTAGCTGAAAATCGTCTGCCCGATAAGGAACTTGACGATTTCTATGAGAAGATGAAACAGGACGTTATGAGCTTTGTGTATGCTTTGAAAGCAGAAGCGGAGTGATTGGACTTTGATCCCGCCGGAGTCAAGGTTACAAATATGAAACTTGATTTACTTCCGAAGGTGTGTTATGATAATAGTATCCCCCACAGAACAGGAGCAACAGAAATGAAAAGAATCATGATAATAGAAGATGAACCCGCCCTGCGTGACGAGCTGTCGGTATTGCTTCAAAATGCAGGCTATGAACCGATTGCCGTTACGGACTATGATAATGTATCGGAGCAGATGAAGGTTGCCGATGCCGATCTGATACTCCTTGACATCAACCTTCCGAATGTGAATGGTGAAACACTTTTGCAGGACTTCCGCAAAGAACACGACACGCCCGTTATTATGCTTACAAGCCGTACCACTGAGATAGACGAGGTGCTGTCCATGAGCTATGGTGCGGACGATTATATCACAAAGCCCTACAATCCGACTATTCTGCTTCTGCGTATCTCAGCGGTACTGAAACGCTCGGCAAAGGTCGGTGCGGTACAGAAATATCATGATGTTGAGGTCAGCACCGTAAAGGGCAGTCTGATACGGAACGGCTCAGAGCAGATACTCACCAAGAATGAAATGATAATTTTTCAGCTATTGCTTGACCGTCAAGGCGAGATCGTCACCCGTGATGCGCTGATGACCGCACTCTGGGACAATGACGAATTTGTGAATGATAATGCCCTTTCGGTCAATATCAGCCGACTGCGGGGCAAGCTTGCAGAACTGGGACTGCTTGACGCCATTGAAACACGCAAGAAACAGGGGTATGTGCTGAAATGAAGCTGACGGACTACTTGAAAGACAGGCTCACGGCGTACTTTATTTATGGCATTTCATTGGTGCTTATGCTGATATTTATGGCGGCATTCCGCATTTCTTTTCAGGCGATAGTGATTGTCAGCCTGATACTTTGGCTTGCTGTCATTGTTTCTGAATTATGGGGATATTTCCGCAAGAAAAGCTATTATGATAAGCTCCTACACTGCCTGGACGAGCTTGACAAGAAATATCTGCTCTTCGAAATGACAGAGAATCCCGATTTTCTGGACGGACGCATTTTGTACGAGATTATGCAGGAAACGAATAAATCCATGTGTGAGCATATTGCAGAATACCGCCGTGAGAACAAGGGATTTCGGGAGTATATCGAGCTGTGGGTGCATGAGATCAAGCTGCCTGTTGCGAGTTTACAGCTTATGTGCCATAATGACAGCAACAACAAATATGCCGAGCAGCTCAAACGCATTGATGATTATATCGAGAATGTTCTCTATTACGCCCGAAGCGGAAATGCCGAAAAGGACTATATCATCAAACCTGTTTCACTAAAACGCACCTTTGCGGATATTGCTGTCAAAAACCGTGAGGAATTGCAGGAACGGAACATCACGCTCCATACTGAAAATCTTGATATTGATGTCATGACGGACGGTAAGTGGCTGGGCTTTATCCTCGGTCAGCTCATGGGAAACAGCATGAAATATGAAGCGGGTGAAATATCTGTCACGGCTGAGGACTTTCCCGACAAGGCTGTACTGCATTTTCGTGACAACGGCATCGGTATTCCCGAACATGATATGCCGTATATCTTCGATAAGACATTCACGGGTGAGAACGGACGGACGCACAAGAAGTCCACAGGAATGGGGTTGTATATCGTGAAAAAGCTGTGCAATAAGCTTGGTCACGGTGTTTCGGCAAAATCGGTGCAAGGGGAGTTTACGGAAATTATCATCACATTCGGCAAAAATGATATACATGATGTGCAGTAAGCCAACATTACAAAATTGTAATGTTCTGTAAGATTAAAACAGCGACAGAAAAGAAAAAATGCTGTATGATAGAATACAGAAAGGAGCTGTTTGAAATGGAATTACTGAACATACAGCAAATTGAAAAATACTACGGGAACAAATCGAGCCTGACGAAAGCCATTGATGATATTTCCTTCTCGGTGGCACAGGGCGAATTTCTTGCCATCATGGGCGCATCGGGCAGCGGAAAGACCACTCTGCTCAACTGCATTTCCACCATTGACCGTGTGACCGCAGGGCATATCTACCTTGAAAACACAGACATCACCACGCTCAAAGGCAAGGCATTGAACAAATTCCGCCGTGAAAAACTGGGCTTTATCTTTCAGGACTTCAATCTGCTTGACACGCTGACCGCCTACGAAAATATCTCCCTTGCCCTGTCCATTCAAAAGCGTTCGGCAAGTGAGATCGACACGGCGGTAAAGACTGTTGCACAGCAGCTTGGCATTACAGAGGTCTTGCAGAAATATCCCTATCAGATGTCGGGCGGTCAGAAACAGAGAGTGGCTTCGGCTCGTGCGATCGTCACAAACCCAAAGTTGGTGCTTGCGGACGAGCCGACAGGTGCGCTTGATTCAAAGGCGGCGAAAATGCTGCTGGAGCGTTTCAATTATCTTAATCATGAGCATAACGCAACAATCATTATGGTAACGCATGACAGCTTTACGGCAAGCTACGCAAGCCGTGTGATATTCATCAAGGACGGCAAAATTTTCAACGAGATCAGCCGAGGTGCGGACAGCAGAAAACAGTTTTTTGACAAGATCATCAACGTAGTAACGCTTCTGGGAGGTGACGTGAGCGATGCTCTTTAAGCTCTCCCTCAGTAATATCCGCAAAAGCCTGCGCGACTATGCGATATACTTTTTCACGCTTATCATCGGTGTTTCAGTGTTCTATGTGTTCAATGCCATCGGCGGACAGGCTGCAATGATGGAAGTCTCGAAAAACCGTGGTGATATTATCGAGCTGCTCACATCATTGCTGTCAGGTGTCAGTGTATTTGTGGCAGGCGTACTCGGACTGCTTATCATCTATGCAAGCCGTTTTCTGATGAAGCGGCGAAACAAGGAATTTGCACTCTATATGATGCTTGGTATGGGCAAGGGCAAAATTTCAGCAATACTTCTCATGGAAACCATTATTATCGGCATCGGTTCGCTCGGAGTGGGGTTGATTGTTGGTATCGGACTTTCACAGCTTATGAGTGCGCTGGTGGCGAACCTCTTTGAAGCAGATATGACTGCCTACAAATTCAGCGTTTCAGGCGAAGCAATCGTGAAAACGATCCTCTATTTTGCGGTGATGTACCTTGTTGTGATGATATTTAATAGTGCCGTTATCACAAAGATGAAGCTTATCGACCTTATCCAGTCTGGAAAACGTTCCGAGCATATCAAGCTGAAAAATCCGTGGCTCTGTGTCTTGATCTTCTTTATTGCAGCGGTTGCACTCGGCTATGCCTATTATCAAGTAGGCTGGAATTATAGCCAACTGTCAGGAAAGAAAATGACATTGTATATTGCTATGGGAGTATTTGCTACGTTCCTTATCTTCTGGTCTGTATCAGGAATGCTCCTGCGTATCGTCATGAGCATGAAAAATGTTTATTTCAGAAGTCTAAACGCATTCACGTTCCGTCAGATCAGCAGCAAGGTGGGGACAATGGTGTTTTCCATGACGGTGATCTGTCTTATGCTCTTTGTGACGATTTGTACTCTCGCCGCATCGTTCTCTGTCCGCAATTCAATGAATGCAAATTTGCAGGAGCTTTGCCCTGCGGATTTTGAGATCAGTTATCTTGAATATGCGGACGAGGAGCAAGAAACTCCTATATACAGGGATATTAAAGGATTGTATCAAGAATGCGGTCACGACTTAAACTCAGAATTATCGGATTATGTGCATTTCCACAGCTACAAAGACAGTTCGTTTACTTTTGCGGCATTTCTTGGTGATGAATTTGATGCGGTGGAGAAGGAGTTTCCGCAGCTTCTTTATCACCAGCCATTTCAGATTTTCCGTATAAGTGATTATAATTCCCTCATGCAGCTTTATGGCAAGGAATCGCTGTCAATCAATGACAATGAATATATCCTTTTATGTGACTTCAAATCTGCAAAAGCACTTATGGACAAGGTGCTGCGTAAGGGGTACGAGGTCAATATCTGCGGACATACGCTCATTTCACGGTATGACGAGTGTCAGAACGGTTTTATAGACATTACCTCACAGCATATCAATACAGGAATATTTATTGTACCGGATGCGGCGGTTGACGAATCCTATGCAAATACAGATTATATCATTGGAAACTACAGGGGCCTTGGGACACAATGTCTCGAAGTCAGAAAAGGCTTTTTTG
>OLOW01003395.1_pt1 | contig 10175 bp, 7 predicted proteins | sample 1672801 | NCBI WGS metagenome assembly OLOW01 (sample SAMEA3136725, study PRJEB25190) | human gut metagenome | biome: human gut; feature: human-associated habitat; material: faeces | place: Austria | collected 2013
CGCAGGAGGCACTCTTCGCCAGAGGGGCGCATTCCATGCAGGCTGTTATGCACAGAGCACTCTTACGCAGAGGGCGTTCCGGCAGATACCATTCTCTTTTACAGGAAATGTTAACTGCCGGAAATCAATGCCGGGTACGGCAGAAAGGGGGGGGAAACGGATCATGGCGATCTTTCATTATACGGTAAAGATTGTCGGACGCAGCAAAGGGAAATCCATCATATCAGCGTCTGCCTATCTCAATGGTGATGTAATGAAAAATGAAGAAACAGGCAGGATCAGTTACTACACTTCCAAAAGAGAAGTTGTTTATACCAGTTTGATGATGTGTGAAAATGCACCGCAGGAATGGCAGAATGTACCTGCCGAAAATATCAAACGGTTTCAGAAATCTGTCCGGTATAAAAGGGCAGACAACAAAGAAGTTGTACTGGAGAAATTCAAACTTACTTTTCAGAAACAGTGCTTATGGAATGAAGTTTTGAAGATTGAGAAAAGTTCAGACGCACAGCTTGGCAGATCGTTTGAGTTCTCACTTCCAAAAGAATGGAATCGACAGGAACAAATTGAATATACAACAGATTATATTCAGAAAAACTTTGTGGACAAAGGCATGTGTGCAGATTGGAGCATTCACGATAAGGGCGACGGAAACCCGCATGTGCATTTACTTGTAACCATGCGTCCCTTTAATCCCGACCACTCATGGGGAAACAAAGAAGTCAAAGACTGGGAGTTTGTCAGAGATACTGACGGAAATATTGTGGTTGATGAATCCCACCCGGACTGGTGGCAGGATAAAAAGAATCCTGACCGTCATGGAATCCGAATTCCGGTATTGGACGAAAACGGTAATCAGAAAGTTGGTGCAAGGAACCGTAAACAATGGAAACGGGTGCTGACCGATGCTACCGGATGGAACAATCCAAAGAATTGTGAATTATGGCGGAGCGAATGGGCGAAAGTCTGTAATGACCATTTATCAGTAGAACAACAGATTGACCACCGTTCCTATGCAAGACAGGGAAAATTAGAAATCCCTACAATCCATGAGGGTGCTGATGCAAGAAAGATTGATGAGAAATTCCAGAGTGGACAGGTGCAGACAGCTTCATGGAAAGTAGAGGAAAACCAGATCATAAAAAGACAAAATGCACTGCTGAAAAAGATACAGACCAGTTTCGGAAAAGTATCTGGTGCATTATCACAGTGGAAGGAGTGGTTAAATGACCTTAGAAGAAAGCCGGGAAGTCATTCCCATGATGGAGTCAATGATAAACCAGATCGAGGAACAGCAGAACCTTATGGCAGAGATGGTACAGGAATTACAGAAAAAAGACAGACAGCTTCTGTCCTTTCAGGAGCAGAACCAGAGTTTGCAGATATTAAACAGCGAGTTATCCGGACTGCTGAATCTTTTGCCAGATACAGAAGAACTGCTTTCCCAGATCGAACAGTTGGAAACCGAGAATCAGCAATGGCAGGAATTAACGCAGAAGCTGAACAACGAGAACAGCTTATTACTGACATTAAACAGCAGATAGAGAAAGCGAGGGATATTGATGAACGAATGCGTAAACTTAGAGAACGTCGGGCGGGTGGAAGAACTCCTGGCAATGACGGAACAGATGCAGGACGAACTGGATCAGAAAGACCAGATGATTATGGAACTAAACAGGCAGCTAAACAGATCGCTGACCTTGAACGAGAAATTGAACAGCGAAAACAGAGTCGAGAATATCGAAGCATTGCGGACAAGATTGAGGAAAATAGAAGAACAATTAGCCAACGAGACAGACAGCAGGAAAAGAGCCGACGCAGAAGTCGTGGCATGGAAATTTAGGTATGAAAAAGCGGAACAGGCAAAACGCTATGCACAGACACACCAAAAGACAACAGAGGTAGCTGTTGAGAAAAAAGTGCCCTATGAGAAATGCGATAACTGTGACCGCACTGCTTACCAAAAAGCAAAAGAAAAATGCGATAACCGTAAAATTCAGTTAGAGAAAAAATATAAAAATATGACGGCTGGTTATGAAAGTATCCTGTTTCTGCTGGCATGGTACAGTATAGCCATTACACTATTCACTGCTATCCTTTCTCCAGTTTTCTTTAGTGACTGTATTAGCTTTTTCAGTATGTTTGCTAAAGGAATCTTAAGCCTGTTTCAAAAATTTGTTGCAGGTGCAGATTCTTTCGGACAGTTAAGCAGTGGAATCTCAAATAGTATCATTTCAGGGATTGTGTACTGGCTGATTGTAAGTATTGTTATGGGAATTTTATTTATCATAACGGGATTGCTGATAATCGGGACTGGCTATCAGGTGGGGAAAATCTACCGGAAATATTGCTGGGATATTATCAGCATCATGGTGGTGATAATGAGTACAGCTATCATAATCTATTTCGGAAAATGGATAAAATCAATTATTCCGATAAACCTCATTATGTTGCTACTTCTGGTACATGCGGTTTATATCGGAATCCGATGTTATGTGAAAAACTGGCGAGAAAAACGAGGATATTTTTAAAGTAAAATGGGCAGGTAAAACTGCCTGTTTTTCACAAAACAAATATACTTATTTTTAGTTATCCAGATTTTTAGAGTCTGTGAAAACTGTTCTTTGATTTTTAACACTATTTTTTATAATCTTCCAAATGAATCTGTTTTGATTGATTGACAATTACCGAGCTATTCTAGTATATTTAATCCATAAAGCAGATACAAAATCGCAGATGTGCAGGTGAACAGACATGAAAAATATCCATAGCATTGAATTTTATACTGGAAGCAAGGAAGAACTGCTTCCCGGTTTTGAAAAAGATTTTCCCTATATCGCTTCAAGGGCAGAACTTGACAAGTATATCGGACATTATGTACCGTGGCACTGGCACAAGACAGTGGAACTTTTTTATATGGAAAGTGGTAGCATTGAATATGATACGCCGGGAGGAAAACTGTTGTTTCCGGCTGGAAGCGGCGGCATAGTAAATTCCAATGTACTCCATATGACAAAAGCAATATCGCAGAAAGAAAAGAATATACAGCTACTTCATATTTTCGATGTTTCCCTACTTGCCGGGGAACAGGGAAGCAGGATTGAACAAAAATATATTGCGCCTATCATAACAGCCCCACAGATTGAGGTAATTCCGCTTTTTCCAGGCAATGCAGAAGAAGAAAGGATTTTGAAACTGCTTGCCGCTTCATTTCGTTTATCCAGTGATGAATTTGGATATGAAATAAAACTGCGGGAAACCCTAACAGAAATATGGCTCATGCTTTTTGAACTATCCCGTCCTATGCGTGAAAAAAAGGGGGAACATAATAAAAGCAACGATAAAATAAAGCTGATGATGATATATATTCACGAACATTACAGAGAGAAAATCTCTATCCCGGAACTTGCGGCAGCAGCATACCTAAGCGAAAGGGAGTGTTATAGAGTGTTCCATGACTGTCTGCACATGACACCCGTAGAGTATATAAAGGCTTACCGTCTGCAAGCTGCCTGTCAGATGCTAGCAAAGGGGCAGGAAGCAGTTACCGTTATCAGCCATGAGTGCGGTTTGGGGAGTAGCAGTTATTTTGGAAAGGTTTTTCGAGAATACACACATTGTTCACCCACAGAATATCGGAGAAAATGGCAGAATAGTGATAGATAAGGGCAGAAAAGAAATATTTTTCTATTCCTTTTGCATTATAATGATACCTGTAAAGTAAATCCGTCATTTACAGGAGGTGAGTGCAAAGTGGTAAAACTGAACATTCTGAACATGAAAAATTTTTTAGATACGGTCAATAGCTGTTCCGGCAAAGTAAATATGCTCTGCCCGGATGGTAAAAAACAAAACATCAATGGGGAAGAAAAGATACAGGGCAGTTTGTGGCGGCAATACTCCCAAAACAAAAACTGTTTGCGGCTTGTTTTAGAAGTTCCGAATCCAACGGACTATATGAACATTGTTTCGTACTATGCCGGGGATTGCTGATTTATCTGTAAATATTTCATCATAAAGGGGCTGGACAGTTTATCTTCCAGCCCCGCCCTTTTGAAAGGAGTTAAAAATGGAGTTGAACATTCAGACCGCAGAACTGGCATTAAGGGAAGCGGCAGAATCCAATCCGGGAGCATGGGCAGAACATTCCCGGTATGTAGCCGAAGCCTGTAAAAACATTGCGTCACACTGTAAAGATTTATCTTCTGAACAGGCGTATATTTTCGGGCTGTTACACGATATTGGACGTTATGCCGGAGTGAGTTCGGAAAGGCATCTGATAGACGGCTATCGTTACTGTATGGAGCGTGGGTGGGGAAAAGCCGCACAAATATGTATATCCCACGCATTTATGATACAGGATATTGCCACATCTATCGGAGAGTTTGATGTCAGTGATGAGGATTACCTGTTTATGAAAGAATTTGTTGCAAATGCGGTATATGATGATTATGACCGTCTTGTACAGTTATGTGACGCATTGGCTATGCCTTCGGGGTTCTGTCTTTTGGAAAAGAGATTTGTAGACGTGACAATGCGATACGGCGTTCACCCAGCGACAATAGACAGATGGAAAAAGATTTTAGAGATTAAAGAACGGTTTGAGGATCAGATTGGCTGTTCTATCTATGCCCTGCTTCCGGGCGTTATGGAAAACAGTTTTCGTTAAGGTGGGATATTGTGTATTACGAATCCAGTGATTTTTTGGAAACAGCGGACAGCGATACGTTAAAGCAGATTGCCCGCACAAGGGAATTAACACGGAAATATTATTTTTCTGATTATGGAGATACAGAAAAACGCACTTCCATTCTTCGGGAGCTGTTGGGCGGAATAGGGGAAAATGTGGCAATCGACACGCCTTTTCATTGCGACTATGGAAAAAATATTTTTTGGGGAAATGATGTGATTGTCAATATGAATTGTACCTTTGTGGATAACAAAACTATCCGAATTGGCGACATGGTATTGATTGCGTCAAATGTGCAGATTTATACATCTTCACACCCTGTCTTACCACAGGAAAGGTTTGTGCCGGATTGGAGGGAACGTCAGACAACATTTTTTAGAACCTATGCACGTCCGATAGAAATAGAAACCGGCGGGTTCGAGCCGGTGTTCCACCGGCGCGAAGTCGTAGATGGAGCTGCGGATGCGGGTCGGGGATACTCCGGCCGCGAGCGCCGCGAGCGCCGCCGCCATAGCATTATAAGCGTTGTGCAGCCCGGGAATCCGCATTTTGGCCGTGTCGATCTCCACCGACTCCCGGCCGACCGTCGCGGTGAATTTTCCGTCCAGGAGGAACGCATCGCCTGCGCCGCTCGCCACGGCGTTTTTGGCCGCGAAGGGGAGCTGCTTCATCCGCAGGTCGTATTTGGGCAACTGCTGCCAGATCACCTCGTCGTCGCCCGAATAGATGAAGAAGTCGCGCGAATTCTGGTTCTGCGTAATGCGCATCTTGGCATCCACGTAGTTCTGGAAACAGTAGTCGTAACGGTCGAGGTGGTCGGGCGTGATGTTCGTCAGCACGCCGATATGGGCGCGGAACCGGAACATGCCGTCGAGCTGGAACGAGCTCAACTCCAGTACGTACCAGTCGTAATCGCCGGTAGCGACCGAGTAGGCGAAACTCTCGCCGATGTTGCCGCCGAGGGCTACGTTGTAGCCGGCGTCGCGCAGGATCTTGTAGATGAGCGACGTAGTAGTCGTCTTGCCGTTCGAGCCGGTGACGCAGATCGTCCGGGCCTTACCCAGGTAGCGGCCCGCGAACTCCATTTCGGAGATGACCGGAATGCCCGCTTCGCGGAGTTTGACGATCAGCGGCGCCTTGTCCGGAATGCCGGGCGACTTGATGACCTCGTCCGCCGCGAGGATCCGCTCTTCGGAGTGGTGCCCCTCCTCGTAGGGGACCTGCCACTGCTCCAGTTTGGCTTTGTAGCGGTCGGCGATCCGCCCCTTGTCGGAGAGGAAAACGTCGAATCCTTTTTTCTTGGCGAGGATCGCGGAGCCGTAGCCGCTGATGCCGCCGCCCAGGACAACTATTTTTTTCATGGGGTTATCGGATTTTAAGCGTTACCAGGGTAATGGCCGCCAGCAGCAGCGACACGATCCAGAAACGGGTGACGATCTTGGTTTCGAAGAAACCCTGTTTCTGGTAGTGATGGTGCAGGGGGGACATGAGCAGAATGCGGCGTCCTTCGCCGTATTTGCGTTTGGTGTATTTGAAGTAGCTCACCTGAAGCATGACCGAGAGGCTCTCGACCAGGAAGATGCCGCAGAGAAGGGGCAGCAGCAGCTCCTTGCGGATGCAGAGAGCGAAGACGGCGATGATGCCGCCGATGGAGAGCGAGCCGGTGTCGCCCATGAAGATCTGTGCCGGGAAGCTGTTGTACCAGAGGAAACCGACCAGCGCACCGGCCAGCGCTGCCGCGAAGACGACCAGTTCGCCGCTGCCCGGAATGTACATGATGTTCAGGTAGTCGGCATAGACGATGTGTCCGGAGAGATAGGCCAGGATGCCCAGTACCAGGACGATCGGGGCCGATACGCCCGTCACCAGACCGTCGAGTCCGTCCGTGAGGTTGGCGCCGTTCGAAACGGCCGTGACCACCAGGATCGCCACGACGACGTAGAGAATCCAGGTGAGGGTGCGGTTGCCGCCCGTGAGCCAGCTGTAATCGAATTCGTTGTCCTTGACGAAGGGAATCGTGGTCTGGGTCGTCTGACGGCTCTCGGAGCTGACGATGCGCCGCTGGATGTGGTCGGCGATGGTTCGGCCGTGTTCGTCGAGGTAGATCGTTTCGACCGGTTCGGTCGTTTTTTCCCGGACGACGATGTCGGGCGAGAAGCACATGGTCGTACCTACGATAATGCCCAGGCCGACCTGCCCCACGATCTTGAAACGCCCTTTGAGCCCCTCTTTGTGGTGGCGGAAGACTTTGATGTAGTCGTCCAGAAAGCCGATCAGCCCCAGCCAGATCGTCGAAACCAGCATCAGTTGGATATAGACGTTGTCGAGCTGTCCGAAAAGCAGCACGGGGACGAGAATGGCCAGCAGGATGATTACGCCGCCCATCGTGGGCGTGCCTTTTTTCTGGAGTTGTCCTTCGAGCCCCAGATCGCGGATCTCCTCACCGATCTGTTTGCGCCGCAGGAAGTTGATGATGTTGCGTCCGAAGACGATGACGATCAGCAGGGCGATGATGATGGCTGCCGCCGCGCGGAACGAAATGTACTGGAACATACCTGCGCCGGGCAGGTTGTGAACGTTGTCGAAATATTTGAAAAGATGATAGAGCATGTCGCAGGTTAATTTTTAGCGTAGAGGGCGAAGGCTCGGAGAGCCTCCTCTTTGTCGTCGAAATGGTGTTTTACGTCGCCGACGATCTGATACGTTTCGTGTCCCTTGCCGGCCAGCAGGAGGATGTCGCCCGGCTTGGCGAGCATTGCGGCCGTGCGGATGGCTTCGGCGCGGTCGGCGATCCGCAGGTAGCGGTCGCCTGGGGCGAGTCCTGCGACCATGTCGTCGAGGATCGCGTCGGGATCTTCGTGCCGGGGGTTGTCCGAAGTGAGGATTGCGGTGGTCGCGTATTTTACGGCGATCTGCGCCATTTCGGGGCGTTTGGTCTTGTCCCGGTCGCCGCCGCAGCCGCACAGCACGAAGAGCTGCTGTCCCGGACGGCGGATCTCCTCGACGGTCTGGAGCACTTTTTCCAGAGCGTCGGGCGTATGGGCGTAATCGACGATCGCCGTAGTGCCGTCGGCGGCTCGCACGAACTCGAAACGTCCGCTTACGGGATGCAGGGTGCTCAGCGTTTGGAGCACCTCGTCGCGGTCGGCGCCCAGCAGCAGGGCCGCAGCATAGACGCTCAGCAGGTTGTAGGCGTTGAAGCGGCCGAGGAAATGGACCCATACTTCGCGTCCGTCGATGCGCAGTTCCATGCCGTCGGGGTGCGTCTCGAGAATTTTGCATCGGAAGTCGGCCATCGATTGCAGCGACAGGGTCTTGACCGTCGCCCGCGTGTTTTGCACCATGACCCGGCCGTTGCGGTCGTCGATGTTCACCAGCGCGAAAGCCTCCTTCGGGAGATTGTCGAAGAAGAGTTTCTTGGCGCGGATGTACTCGGCGAAAGTCTTGTGGTAGTCCAGGTGGTCGTGGGTGATGTTCGAGAAGATGCCGCCCGTGAAATGCAGTCCTCGGATGCGCTCCTGCACGATGGCGTGCGAGGAGACCTCCATGAAGCAGTATTCGCACCCGGCTTCGACCATGCGGGCCATCATCTCGTTCAGGCGGATGGCGTCGGGGGTGGTGTGGGTCGATTCGATGCGTTCGGTGTCGATGCAGTAAACGACCGTCGAGATCAGGCCGACCTTGTAGCCCAACCCCCGGAAGAGGTCGTAGAGCAGGGTGACGGTGGTGGTTTTGCCGTTGGTGCCCGTGATACCGACCAGTTTGAGCTGACGGCTCGGGTCGCCGTAGAATGCGGCGGCCATGTCGGCCATCGCGGCGTTGGTATCCGCTACGACGACGTAGCAGACCGACGGGGTGAGGTGTTCGGGCAGCCGCTGGCAGACAACGGCGACCGCTCCGGCGGCGACGGCCGCATCGATGTAGGCGTGCCCGTCGCTTTGGGTGCCGCTCACGGCGAAGAAGCAGTCCCCGGGAGCGATGCGGCGGGAGTCATACGCCAGTCTGCTCACACGTGTATCGGAGTTGCCTTCCACGCGGAGCACCTGTGTCGCCTTGATTAATTCTTGAATTTGTTTCATCTCTTTATTTGAGTGTTATGGTTACGGCTCCCCCGCGCGAGATCCGCGTGCCGGGAGCGATGCTTTGGTATTGGACGGAGCCTCGTCCCGAGAAGGAAACTCTGAGGCCCCGGCTTTCGAGCAGGAACAGGGCGTCTTTGAGTCCCATGCCTACGACGTTGGGCATCGTTTGGTCGTCCTGTGCGAGCGTCGAGATCGTGACGTTCGAGAGGGAGTCGATCCGTACCGTTCCCCAGCCTTTGCGGTCTTCGAACGAGGTGCGGGGCGAGAATTTGTCGGCGATGCGGCGGATTTGGGCGATGTCGCCGCCTTTGATTCGCCGGGGATAGTGTTTTTCCCCTGAATTTTCCGGCGAGAGATCCCAGTCGTGCTCCCGGTTGTAGAGGTAGGTGACGACCTTCTTGACCACCGGACCCGAGAGCGGGCCGCCGTAATAGGATTTGCCGGCCTGCCGTTTGGTGTGGATCGTCGTGAGCACCGTGTAGCGGGGGTTGTGAGCCGGGAAGTAGGCGACCATGCTGCCGATGTAGTAGCCGTCGCGGTAGCCGATCTTGTCGTCGGCGTATTGGGCCGTACCGGTCTTGGCCGCTACGGTGTAGAGGGTCGTGTCGCGGAAAAATCCAGCACCCGTACCTTCCGTGCCGACGCTTTCGAGAAGTTTGCGGACCTCGCGCAGCGTGCGTTCGGAGCATATCTTGTCCACGAGCGTTCGGGCCTTGAAATGTTCGACCACGTCGTCGCCCCGGCGCAGCTCCCGAACCAGGATCGGAGAGATCATTTTGCCGTCGTTGGCAATGGTGTTGTAGAGGGTGATGACCTGGATCGGGGAGAGTTTGATACGATAGCCGAACGAGCGGCGTACGAGCATACTGTTGGGGTCGGGCACCTCCTTCCAATCCTGAAAGAGCGGTTTTTTCTCGCCGAAAGCCTCCAGTCCGACGGTTTGGTCGAGGTGCAGCTTTTTCATGAAGTCGCTGTAACGCTCCTTGTTGTCGGCATAACGCTCCCAGATCGCCTTGGCGAAATAGACGTTCGACGACTGGGCGACCGCCGTGCGGAAATCCATGTCGTTGAATCCGGCGTGCGAATCCTGCACCCGGATGCCGCCGACCTTCACCACACGTCCGTTGCCCGTGTCGTAGGTCTGGTCCAGCGGCATATCCGCGTCGTCCAGCAACAGCAGCATCGAAGCCAGCTTGAAGGTCGAGCCCGGCTCCGTGTTACGCCCGATGGCGTAGTTCTCCCGCTCGGCGTATCCGCCGCCGGGGGTGCGGCCCAGATTCACGAGGGCGAGGATTTCGCCCGTGCGGACCTCCATCACGATCGTGGTACCCCAGATGGCGTTCTGGGCTTCGAGCTGTTCGCGCAGGTAACGGTTCGCCACGTCCTGCACATCGAGATCGAGC
>OLOW01003397.1_pt1 | contig 10167 bp, 8 predicted proteins | sample 1672801 | NCBI WGS metagenome assembly OLOW01 (sample SAMEA3136725, study PRJEB25190) | human gut metagenome | biome: human gut; feature: human-associated habitat; material: faeces | place: Austria | collected 2013
CCCGAGCTGGTCAAGTAAGGAGGAAAAAGAGAATGTATCAGTCTAAGAATCCCTATATGTACGGCACCGGCCGTCGTAAGTCCTCCGTAGCCCGTGTGCATCTGTTCCCCAACGGCACCGGCTCCATCACCATCAACGGCCGTGATATCGACGATTACTTCGGTCTGGAGACCCTGAAGATGGTGGTTCGCCAGCCCCTGAACACCACCGGCACTCTGGGCAAGGTGGATATCGTGGCTACCGTCGAGGGCGGCGGTGTGTCCGGTCAGGCCGGTGCTCTGCGCCATGGCATCAGCCGTGCACTGCTGCTGGTAAATCCCGAGTACCGTGCCGCCCTGAAGAAGGCCGGTTTCCTGACCCGTGATCCTCGTATGAAGGAGCGTAAGAAGTACGGCCTCAAAGCCGCTCGTCGCGCACCTCAGTTCAGCAAGCGCTGAGCTTACGAAGAGACTGCTTCCAAAGCCTTGGAGCGCCAAGGCTGCATAGGACAGGCAGCAAGCCTGCCTCCCATTGGAACAAAAAACGGCGTGACCGCATGGTCACGCCGTTTTTCTGTGTTCTGCTTTACGCCGCCGGGACGGCCTTGGCCACGCTGTAAGCCTGCAGGATGCTGCCCTCGCCCTCGGCATACTTCACCGTCACCGTGTCGCCCACGTTGAGGATCACGGCCTCCGGAGCCTCGGCGGCGGAGATGGTGTAGTACACCGTGCCGTCGGAGAGCTGGAGGTAGTACCAGGTGTTGCCGTCCATAACGGCGCTGCGGAGGTCAGCGATGACGCCGGTGACCTCACCCTGATCCGAAGCGGAGGGCTCCGTATCCGCCGGGTCAATGAGGTTATACCGGGCCAGCATCTGGCGATAGTTGCTCTCGCATTCCGCCACGCTGCCGCCGGTGGCCACGATCTGGTACTGGCTGACGTTGACCATGGCGTACATCTTCACCAGACCGGCGGCGTCCTTCAGCGCCATGAAGTAGCTGGGCTGATCTGCGATGTTCAGCAGCAGAGGGAAGGTGGCGGTGTAGTTCATCTGCTGCACCTGCCCCCGTGCCGAATCCATGGCGGAGTACTCCTCGGCGCCGGCCACGGAGTAAAAACGTGTCTCCTTGGTGCGCTGGTTGGAGAGGATGAAGCCGATGTTGGACTGATCCGACACCACCGACGTGATGCCGGTGTACATATACACGTCGTCTCCGATGGCGATGTAGTTATAGCCATCGGTGGTAACGGTGACATCCCGCTGGCCGAACAGGGAGTTGATGAAGCCGTGGATATAGGTGCCGTGGTAGTCGTACTGCTGGACGATGAGATCCGCCGTGTAGACGTGATCCACCCAGTCCGGCACATCCTTGGCGTCATAGTACTGATGCTCCCCGGTGACGGCGTTCACCAGCACGGCCCCGTTGATGTCCGTGCCGCCAAAGAGTCCGATGGTTTTTCGGATCCGAGGGCAGACCCAATAGGGATCGCCGTCCTCGTCGATCTCGAAGGCCGGCTTGTCAAAGATATAGGTGGGGTAGTGGAACTGCAGATAGCGATAGAGGTTGCGGCCGAAGTGCTCGGCGGTGGTGTAGCGGATGCCCTGCTCCAGACGCACCACCTCCACATTCTGGGTCACCATGTCGATGATGAGATAGGCGGGCAGACCCTGAGAGCGGTTGTTGAACCACTTGATCCAGTCCCCGTACCGCAGGGGCGTCACCCGCACCGGGCGGCCCTTGTAGTTGATTTGCGTGTACTCCTCCGCCACCTCGAACTGGGACACCATGTCCGACAGCTCACCCAGCTTGCGGTTGCCCAGCTTCTCGGCGGAGTCCTTGTCCAGCATGGGGATCTGGTCGTAGCTGATCTCCTCCACCTCGGTGGCGAAGTCGCCGGTCTCCACCGTCAGCAGATCCCGGTAGGCCCCGGCCCGGATCACCTGCCAGCCTACGATACCGCCCACGATGGCCACGGCCACCAGCGCCACGGCTATTATCACGGGGATGCGGCACTGCTTCTTCACGAAGCCAAAGTAGCCCTTGGCCCCGCTGCCCTGAAACCCGGAGGTCAGCACGGCGCAGCCGCAGTACACAGCGCAGCACAGCAGCATGAAGAAATAGAACTCCTCCGCCTGCAAATTGATGGGCGGCAGCACCACATAGAAGTACACCGCCGCAAAGATCAGCGTCACCGCCAGATTGATGAGGGTGCGGCTCAGGGGCGTGCCGATGGCCTTGCGCTCCTTGTTGGGCCGTGGAGGCCGCTTCCCGAAGGGACTCTGCCTGCCGCCGAAGCCCTGAAAATTGGGGTCGTTCCAGTTGGTGTTCATAAATGCTCCTTTCGGGAAACAGGCTGCGGCCGGTCTCCTCTGTCATATTCTGCAACTACTTGTAATATTATAAGAAAAATATACGAATCGTATTCATCAAACCACCTGAAACAGATAGAATTTCAGGTAATTGGTCTCCTCCACGCCCCACAGAATGGGGTGGTCGCAGCACTGCTGCCGGGCCTCGATCTGCCGCAGCTGCACCCCGGCGTCCTTGGCCGCCGAGCGCAGCATCTTCAAAAACAGCTCCTCCGTGGCGAAGTGGCTGCAGGAGCAGGTGGCCAGATAGCCGCCCCGTGGCAGGAGCCGCATGGCCCGGTAGTTGATCTCCTTATAGCCGGTCATGGCCCGCTGGGTGGTCTTGCGGCTCTTGGTGAAGGCCGGGGGATCCAGAATGATGAAGTCGTACCGCTTGGGCTGCTGCTCCAGTTGGGGAAGCAGGTCGAACACATTGGCCGCCACGCACTCCATCACGTCGGAAAGCCCGTTGCGCCGGGCGTTTTCCCTGGCACACGCCACGGCGAACTCCGACACGTCCACCGCCGTGACGTGCTTGGCTCCGCCCCGTGCAGCGTTCAGGGCAAAGGAGCCGGTGTGGGTGAAGCAGTCCAGCACCGTCCGGCCACGGGCCAGTTTGGCCACCGCCTGCCGGTTGTACTTCTGATCCAGAAAGAAGCCGGTTTTTTGCCCGTTTTCAAAGTCCACGGTGTAGCGGATGCCGTTTTCCTCAATATCCACCGCTGTAAAGTCCGGAGCCTTTTCACCGTCCACAGGATGCCAGCCCTTGCCCTGCTCCATGCCCTCCAGAGCACGGATGGCCACGTCGTTGCGCTCATATACACCCACCACGTCCTGTCCGTCGGAGCGCAGCACCTCCAGCAGCAGGGAGAACAGCTCCTCCTTGATGAGCTCCATGCCCAGACACAGCACCTGCGCCACCAGCACACTCTCGAACCGGTCCACCGTCAGACCGGGGAAGCCGTCGGCCTCCCCGAAGATCATCCGGCAGCAGCGGCTATCCTCCGGCCCCATGACGGTCTTGCGATAGTCCCATGCGTACTGGATGCGCCGCCGCCAGAAGGCCCGGTCGAACCGGTCGTTGGGGTTCCGGGACAGCACCCGTACCCGGATGCGGGAGCGGCTGTTGAAAAAGCCGCAGCCCAGCCAACTGCCCCGGCGGCTGATGACGTCCACCAGCTGTCCGTCGGACACGGGGCCGCTGAGTCCCGTGACCTCCCCCTCATAGACCCATGGGTGTCCGCCCACCAGAGCGGCCTCCCCCTTGGAGGTGATGGTGATCTGCGGATAGGGACGCTGCGCTTTCATAGCGGCCACCTGCTTTCTGTCAAGGTTTCTTCATTATATCACAGCTTTCTGCCTCCGTAAACACCGCCTCCCACGGAAAAATCCGCCGGACTCCATTTCCCGACAGCTTTTCCCACCGCCGGTGGCTACAATAGGGGAAAAAGGAGGGCTTGTCCATGAAGTTTCACCTCCCGCTGCCCGGCAGACGGCTCCGCCGCATCCTGACGCTGCTGGGGCAGGCGGCGCTCTGCTGCGTCCTCACCGCTGCCCGGCTGGGAGGACTGTACGCCCCCTTCAGTCTGGCGGCGGCCGCCGCCGCAGGGCCGGGCCTGCCGGGCCTGCTTTCCCTGTTGGGCGTTACCGGCGGAGCGCTGCTGTTTCTGGATTTTCAACCGGGGCTGCGCCATGCCGCCGCTGCCGTGCTGCTCTTTGCCGCCCAGACGGCCTTCTGTGATACGAAGTTCTACCGCCGCCCCGCCTTCCGGCCCCTGACGGCGGCCCTCTCCCAGCTGCTGATCCAGTCGGTGTACCTGCTGTACCGCCCCCTGAGCCAGTGGGTGCTGTGCCTGACAGCCTCGGCGCTGCTGGCGGCAGCCACGGCCCTGCTGACCGCCCACGGCACGACCCTCCGGCAAAAGGGACTGCTGTACGCCGCTGCTCTGTCGTTGGCACTGGTACCGGTGACGGTAGAGGGTCTGTTCTCCGTGGGGAAAGCCCTGCTGATGGCGGAGCTGCTGCTCCTCTCCCGCCGTCTGCCACCCCTGACGGCGGGATTGGCGGGGGCCTGTGCGGGCCTTGCGGCGGATCTGGTGCCGGAGACCCCGGCGCTGCTGCTGGCGGTGGCCTACGGCTGCGGCGGAGCGTTGGCTGCCTTCTATGGCCGTCTGCCCCGCATCCTCCCGGCGGCGGCCTTTTCTCTGCCCATCATGACCCTTGCGGTGCTGTTGGATGCCGGCCCGCCCCGACAGCTGCTGCTGTCATGTCTGGCGGGCGGTGCGGCCTATCTGCTGCTGCCCCGGCGCTGGCTGCCTCCCTGCGCAGAGCGTGCCGCCCGGGCGGATGCACCCGGAGAGACGGCAAAGCCCCGCCGGCTGGAGCAGTCCGCTGCGGCTCTGCGCTCCCTGTACGACAGCTTCTTCCGGGACACGGCCCCGGCCCCGCCGGAGAATCCCTCGGTGATCTTCGACCGGGCGGCGGAGCAGGTGTGCCGCTCCTGCGTTCTGTGCGCCATCTGTTGGCAGCAGAACTATAACGCCACCTACAATGCCTTTAACGATGCCTGCCCGGCGCTGCTGCGCCGCGGCACGGCCCAGCCGGAGGATTTCCCCCTGTACTTCACCGCCCGGTGCGTCCATCTGCGGGAGTTTGTCGCCGCCGTCAACGGGGAGCTGCGGCTGTTTCTCCTGCGCCGCCAGTACCATCGACAGCTGACCTGCTCCCGCCGTCAGGCCCAGGAGCAGTACGCCCAGATGGGGGATCTGCTGGCGGCGGCGGCCCACGCCCCGGCGGAGGAGCCCACCGGCCCCGTGGGCTATCGAGTGTCCTCGGCCCTGCGTCCCAAGGAGGGACAGCAGCTGTGCGGCGACCAGCTGGCCACGGTGGAGACCGGCGGGATGCTGTACCTCCTGCTCTCCGACGGCATGGGCAGCGGCCCGGAGGCCCACCGGGAGGCGGCGCTGACGGTGCGGCTGCTGGAGCAGTTCCTGCGGGCGGGCATTGAAGCGGCTCCGGCCCTCAAGACCCTGAACTCGGCGCTGGCCCTGCGGGGGGAGACCGGCGGGGCCTTCACCACCATCGATCTTTTGGCGCTGCGCCGCTCCACCGGCGAGGCCACCCTCTATAAATACGGCGCTGCGCCCTCCTATCTCAAGCACACCGCCCACGTTACCCGCTTCACCGCCCATTCCCTTCCGGCGGGGCTGCAGGCCACGACGGAGCCGCCGGAGGTCACTCGGCTGGCCCTCCCGGCAGGCAGCTATTTTGTCATGATCTCCGACGGCATCGCCGACGAGAACAGCGACGAGTGGCTGCAAAATCTGCTGGTGGGGTGGAACGGCACTGACGTCCACGCCCTGACGGCACTGATCCTTTCGGAATCCCGCAGCCGCAGGGGACTGGAGGATGACTGCGCCGTGCTGGCGGTACACCTGCCCCTGCCGGGAGAAAACCACCCCCGGCAGGTATAACCGCCGCCGGCGCCGGAAATACTCTATCTGTCAAACATCACCGGACAGAGGAGGGCGTGGCCTTGGTAAAAGGTATTTCCAGACGGGTGATCGTGGTGGAGTCCCCCGATCCCCATATTTTCGAGCAGGCGATCTTCATTCTCAGCAACGACGCCGCAGGCGGCGGCGTCTCATCCCAGCAGGTGGTGGAGCAGGCGGTCCGCATCGCCAAGAGCTACGCCCGCACCCACGGGGCTCCGCCCCGGCGCAGACGGCTCACCACATGGATGGCGGCGCTGCTGGGCGGCGGTGTCATCGGCCTGCTGTGGCTGGTGCTGGCCCTCGTCTGAGGGACGGCGTTTTCGATGCTTTATCCATTTTTTCTCCTCACTTGGGGCGGACAGCTGACTGTCCGCCTCCCTTTTTTGCCCTGTTAGTCTGCACCGGAGCGCAAAAAAATACTCCGGCAGGACACACCCAGTGTCCCGCCGGAGCAAACATCTTATTCGTCTCCGAACCGGAGGATATCCTGCGCCACAGGCTGGTAAAACAGCCGCTCCACCTCCGAAAATTCACGGGTCTGCCCCATGATCCACATGAGCTTGGCCACGGCGGCCTCGGTGGTCATGTCGTAGGCCTCCAGCAGCCGGAGGGTGCTCTTCAGGTGTCCCCCCACATGGTACACCGTCAGGTCGCTGCCCTCGTTGGGGACCTGCGTGGTCATGACCACCAGCTTGCCCCGCTCCACCCCGCGGCGCACCACGTCATACAGGTGTCCGCCGTCGTATTCCGGCAGACCGCCTACGCCGAAGCTCTCAATGATGAGGCCGTCGTAGCGGTCCAGCATGAACTCTGCCAGTGCATCCTCCGTGCCGGGGATCAGCTTCAGCAGCCCCACATTGGGATCCAGCCGGTCATAGAACAGGGGCCGTGGCCGGCTCTCACAACGGATGTACTGTAACAGATGCTCGTCCTGCACCACCGCCAGATCGGGGTAGTTGACACTGGAGAAGGCCCGGAAACTCTTGGAGTAGGTCTTGCGGGCACGGGTCCCCAGAATGACCCGGCCGTTAAAGACGATCTGCACGCCGCCGCAGCCCCGGCAGGCATAGAGAAAGGCGTCGGTGAGGTTGCGTTTGGAGTCGGTGCCGTCGAACCAGATGGGTTTCTGAGCGCCGGTGAGGATGATGGGCTTGGGGCTGTCCTGAACCAGATAGCTCAGGGCCGCCGCCGTATAGGCCATGGTGTCCGTGCCGTGGCTGATGACGAAGCCGTCGTAGTCGTCGTAGTGCTCCCGGATGGCTTGGGCCGTCCCCAGCCAGTGGGTGGGATGGATGCTGGTGCTGTCCAGACTATACAGCTGGATGCAGTCCACATGGCACAGCTGGGCGATGCGGGGGAGATAGGCCAGCAGCTGATGGGTGTTCAGTTCCGGTGTCAGGCCCTCCGGCGTCATCTCCGAGGCAATGGTGCCGCCGGTGCCAATCATGAGGATCTTTTTCATGGGGCGGGCTCCTCTCTCACGGCCTGCGCCGTGGGCAGTAAATTGAAAGCACTTTACAGCTCCCGGTTTTCCAGCGCCGCCAAGCCGAATCGGGCGGCCTGCAGCAGCCGGGGCTTCTCCTCCTCCGGAGCAGCGTCGTACCTCTGGCGCAGATCCCGGAGGAACAACCCCCGCAGGGTGTCCTCTCCGCAGTGCTCCCACAGATCCCGGCAGCGGGTGGTGCGGTCCTGCAGCTCCAGATAGAAGCAGTCCGGGGACAGGGCGTCATAGAGGGCGTCCAGCCGGGGCGGCTCCTCCGTCTCGCCGGTGAGCACCATGCGGAAGATGTCCGTCTCCGGGTGAGGGGGCAGCTCCCGGCGCAGGGCCTCCAGCGGATCTGTGCCGGTGACGTCCGCCGTCAGCCACTGATACCGGCGGCGGGCGAAGGGGACGAAGGTGAGTTTCACCTGTCCCGGTTCCACGGTGCCGGTGAGGAAGCCCTTGTCCCCCAGTTCGTCGAAGCCCCGGCCCTCCGGACAGCCCGGATAGGCCCAGAAGGTGCGCCCTGCCTGCTGCACGCCGCCAAAGGCATGGACGTGGCCCAGCGCCAGATAGTCGGCGCCGCTCTGCTCCACGTCCTTCAGGGTCATGGCCCGGTAGCGGCTGTCCCGCACACCCACCTCTCCATGGAGCAGCAGGATGCGGGCCAGCCCCTCATCCTCCGGGCCAAGAGAGCCGGGGATCCCGGCGGGAGCATCGGGGGAGGTGAAGGCGGCTCCGTATACTACGCAGCCGTACTGAGGGAAGGGGAGCCGCTGGAGCCGCTCCTCCCGGAAGATGTGGACGTTTTCCGGCCACAGCAGCCGGGCGTAGGGGCTGGAGGCGGCGTAGAAGTCGTGGTTGCCGGGGGCGATGACGGCGTGGCCCCGGAAGCGGGCCAGAGACCGGGCCAGCTCCTGTGCCGTCTGGCCGTAGAGCTGGTCGGAGTCAAAGAGATCCCCGGCCAGCAGCAGCAGCTCCACGCCGTGGTCATTGGCGTAGTCCACCAGCCGGTCCGTTAACTGGCGGGCTTCCTGACGGCGCAGCCGGGCCTTCTCCTCCGGCAGGGCGGTAAAGGCGCTGTCCAGATGGAAGTCCGCCGTGTGTAGAATTTTTGCCATAGCGTCCTCCTTTTATGCCTCCTGCCAGCCACGGCAGAGGTCTACCCATCGGCAGAACCGCTCTCCGCAGCAGCGCTCCAGCTCCGGGCAGGTCAGCTCGATGGCAGAGGCGGCGCTGCCCACGGCGGGGAACACCGTCTCAAACCGCCGCAAAGACTCGTCCAGATACACGGACACGTCCTCCGGCAGGGCGAAGGGGCATACACCGCCCACGGCGTGGCCGATGCGCTCCACGGCCTCCTCCGGCGTCAGCATTATGGCCTTGACGCCGAAAAAGTGCTTGTATTTGCTATTATCGATGCGGGCGTCCCCGGCGGCCACCACCAGAATGGGCCGCTCTCCCACCTTGAAGCTGAGGGTCTTGGCGATGCGGGCGGGGGCCACCCCCAGAGCGGCGGCGGCCAGCTCCACCGTGGCGCTGGAGACCTCCAGCTCCCGGATGCGCTGGGCCACCCCATAGGGCGTCAGGTACGCCCGGACCTTTTCAACAGACATGGCTCATTTCTCCTATGTGACAGAACCTGCGGAACGGGTCCTGTGTGACAGCTTCTATATGACGGATTTTGCGTGACAAATGCCGGGCCGTCAGCGGATATCCACCCGCTCTACCGCCGTACACAGGCCCGTGGCGCTGTCCAGCGTGAAGAGCGCCCCCTGAGCCTTGCAGGGGCCGGAGGCGGGGCGGAAGCGGCCCGGCAGACCGCCTAAGAACAACTCCACCGACTGCTGGGGCTGGATGCCCAGCACTGACTCCACGGCACCGGTCATGCCCAGATCCGTCAGGTAGCCGGTACCCTTGGGGAACACCCGCTGGTCGGCGGTGGGGACGTGGGTGTGGGTCCCCCACAGGGCGGAGACCCGGCCGTCCAGATAGTAGGCCATGGCCAGCTTTTCGCTGGTGGCCTGAGCGTGAAAATCCACCACCGTGAAGGTGGGAGCGTCCGGCTCCGCCAGCAGGCGGTCCGCTGTGGTAAAGGGGTTATCGCTGCCCCATGACAGATCGCAGCGGCCGATGAGGGAGATGACCCGGATGCGGAAGCGGCCGCAGTCGTAGACTCCCACGCCACGGCCCGGCGTGCGGGGGGAAAAGTTGGCAGGCCGCAGGATGTAGGGACTGTCCTCCAAATAGTCAGCGATCTGCATTTTGCCCCACGTATGGTTGCCCAGCGTAATGACATCGGCGCCGGCGGCGAAGAGATCCTCCGCCTGATCCGGGGTCAGCCCTACGCCGGAGACGTTCTCACCGTTGACCACGGTGAAGTCCACGCCGTGGACCTTCTGAAAGGGGCGCAGAGTACGGGCCAGATGGCGGGTGCCATCCTCGCTGGTAACATCTCCCAGTGCCAGCACACGAAATTCCATAGGGTATCCTCCCGGTGAATTGGTACATTCTGCGGACAAAAGTGGACATGGTAACTGGACATGGCTCTGTCCGCTGACAGTCCTATTATACCACAAAACTGTCAGGGCGCAACGTCTTATTCCCGGCCGGAGATGATAGGGCTTATTTCCAGCCAGGGATGCAGAGGATCATCCCCGGCCGAGACTGCGAAGGATCATTCCACACCGCCTGCTCATAGGCGGCGATGTCGTCGGCGCAGAATACGCCGTCGGTGCTCGCCTCCGTCAGGTCCCCCAGCGTGGTATAGTAGGCGGTCATATAGCGGTGAAGCGCCTGCTGCTGGCCGTCGGTGAAGGGGAAATCATCGGTCTTCTCGCCGTTTACTTCGTACTGCGTGCAGAC
>OLOW01003399.1_pt1 | contig 10159 bp, 9 predicted proteins | sample 1672801 | NCBI WGS metagenome assembly OLOW01 (sample SAMEA3136725, study PRJEB25190) | human gut metagenome | biome: human gut; feature: human-associated habitat; material: faeces | place: Austria | collected 2013
TCAATAAGGAAGATGTCCTTTGTATCGAAATAGTAGAAGAAATTGGTCAAAAGTTAGGAAAGCAAATTGCCGGACTTATCAATATCTTCAATCCGGAACTGGTAATTATCGGAGGAACTCTGTCACTTACCGGAGATTATATCACACAACCGATAAAAACTGCGATAAAAAAATATTCTCTGAATCTGGTAAATCAGGATACAGTTATCACAGTCTCCAAACTCAAAGATAAAGCCGGCGTTGTAGGCGCCTGCATGCTGGCACGAAGCCGGATGTTTGAGTGCTAAATACACAGATTGCATGTATTCACTATTTTCAAATACATGCAATCTGTGTGTATGATACGCCTGAAAGATAGAAAGGCGTTTATATAATAATTATTTCAATAAATGTGCGAATTCTGCAGCCAACTCTGCCTTCTCAGCACAAACAGACAAACGCTTACCTTCCGCATCTACCAAAAGAGCCACATTCTGCGATGCGACAAAAGATGCCACATCAGCTGTTTCTTCTACAAAAAGGAAACCGGGAAACAATGGAGTGAATACCTCCTTTGTTTTGCCATTCCATTTCCTGAATACGATTTGCATAGGACAAAATGCAGCATAACCTGCTTCATTCAAACGTTGCATCAATTTACGTTCCGACCTCGGTGCCGTATACAAGGCACACCAACGATTCATATCATTATTAGCTATCATATTGCTTTGCTTGCTTTTCTCCATTCCTTAAACGCCACAGAGGTGGCCTATGGCCAGTGCGATTCGTGGCTGGACGGACTGCTGGACTACCTGCGGGAGGCGGAAAACCTGCTGCGGCGGGAACTGAACGCCCGGCTGCCAGAAGCGGTGCTGGCCCCCATGAATGCCACCTATCTGGGCTGGCTGGATCTGCGGGCCTACGGCTTTACCACGGCGCAGCTGACGGAGCGCACCCACAAGGCGGGCGTTGCCTTCAGCGAGGGCACCCGCTTCGGCGGCGAAGCGGGCGAGGGCTTCCTGCGCTTCAACTTCGCCTGCCCCCACAGCCAGACGCTGGAAGCCGTCAAGCGGCTGGAAAAAGCGCTGAAAGCCTGATTTTTGGATCACTGCGGAAACGGAGGAAAATTTTTATGAAGGATCTGAACCAGATCATTGACCAACTGCAGGACAAAATGAACGAACTGCTGGATCGCTGGCTGCGCATTCCCAGCGTCCGGGCGGAGGAAATCCCCGGCGCGCCTTTCGGCGAGGAGACCCGCAAAATGCTGACCGTGGCCCTGAACGACGCGAAGGCCATGGGCTTTGACGTGCGGGACTTCGACGGCTATGCCGGCGACGTGCGCATGGGCCCGGAAGGACAGGACCCGCTGGGCATTCTGGCCCATCTGGACGTGGTGCCCGCCGGGGACGGCTGGGACACCGATCCCTTTGAGCCGGTGGTGAAGGACGGTCGCCTGTACGCCCGCGGCTCCGGGGACGACAAGGGCCCCGCCGTGGCGGCGCTGCTGGCCATGCTGGCCGTGAAGGAAGCGGGCATTCCCCTGAACCGGGAAGTCCGGCTGATCCTGGGCTGCAGCGAGGAGACCTCGTGGGACGACATGGCCTACTACAAGGCCCACTGCGATATGCCCCGCACGGGCTTTAGCCCCGATGCCAGCTATCCCATCATCAACACCGAAAAGGGAATGCTGCTGGTGAGCCTGCGGTCTCCCTATGAAAAGAACGGGCTGGTGCGCTCCATTCGAGTGGGCGAACGGCACAACGTGGTGCCCGGCGAAGCCAGCGCCGAGCTGAACGGCGGCGAAGAACTGGCCGCTAAGGCGCTGGAAGCGGCGAAGAAGCTGGGCTTCGAGGCGGATACGGCTGTGAATGGCGATACCGTCCGGCTGCACACGCTGGGCGCGACGGGCCACGCGGCCTACCCCGAAGCGGCGAAGAACGCGCTGGGCGAGCTGCTGCTGATTTTGAAGGAGCTGGGCGTGACCGGCGGTCTGCGCACGCTGGCCGATACCGTGGGCATGGAATACGACGGTCTGAGCCTGGGCATCCGCTGTCAGGACGAAACCAGCGGCCCCCTGACCTGCAACCTGGGCATTCTGCATTACGATGAGGAAAACGGACTGTACGCCACGCTGGACATCCGCTACCCCATCCTGTGCGACCACAAGGCCCTGAGCGCCGCCCTGACCGCCGCCGTGTCGGACGGCCTGACCGCCACCATCGACAGCCAGAAGGAGCCCCATCATGTGGCCCCCAATTCTAAGCTGATCCAGTGCCTGCTGGACGCTTATCATGAGGTGACGGGTCTGCCCCGGGAGTGCCTGTCCACCGGCGGAGGCACCTATGCCAAGTGTCTGGACGAGGGCGTGGCCTTCGGCTGCGTGTTCCCCGGCGAGGAAGAACTGGCCCATCAGGCCAACGAGTACATCACGCTGGACAGCATGATGAAGAACGTGCGCATCATCGCCCACGCTATCGAAAAACTGGCGGGCGAATAAGAGGACGAACAGTCATAAAATACAATCTGCCGGTTATTTTTGCAGGCAGATTGTATTTTTATTTTTTTCGGCAGGATTCCTACGGAAGGGGTGGTACGCAAGTTGAATTTCATATATCGATATGGTATATTTTTTGCTAAAATATCGCTAAGACTTTGTCAGGTCTCATCCCTGACAGGCGAGGAGATGTTCAGGTAAGCAAGCGATGAAGCTTGCTTTGCAGGTGGAAAGGGAGCGGACGGTTCCATGGGGAAGAAGCGTAAGTGGCAGAAAAATCTTTTTATGAAGATGATTCTTCCCTTTATTTTTTGCATGGTGATGTTATTCGGCGCGGTGCAGGCGCTTGCGGACGATGCGGCTCCTGCGGCGAATACTGCGACCGTGGAGTGCTATGCGCTGGTCAGTGGCGAATGGAAGCTGGTCACGGTGGAAGAAACCGCCCAGCAGATGGCCTTCGGCAGCAGGACGCGCTACTATATCACCGCGGATGAGTTGGAACAGATTTACGGTGAGTTCGGTTTCTCCGCCGCAAGCTACGCCGGGGAGCGCATCTTCCCCCATACGGACATGAACGATGCCAGCCTGATCTGGGCGGACGCGGCGCCGGTCATCGTGGACGGCCAGTGGCGCATTCCGCTGAGCTTCCTCAATCGCATTCTGCTGTTCTATCTGCCTGGAAACGTGCCCGGAAGCACCTCGTACTTCACCACATCGGTCAAATCGGACAACGCGGCGATGATTCAGGATAATAATTTCTACAGCGTGACCGTTTCCGACCCCTCCGGCATTGCGCCGGAGGAAAGCCGCGAATGGTATCAGCGCACGGGCACCGAGGTGAACGTTTCTCTGCCCCTTTCCGATACGGCCAGCTGGCATACGCTCAATAATCAGCGGCAGCAGGAGGTTACGCCGGATGAGACCCGCGAGGAGGACGGCAGGGTCTATTATCATTTTAACGCGATCAGCTATCCTATCAAGTTTACCAACGCCAGCAGTCAAATGGGCTATACAATCCAATACAACGCCAATACCGTGAAGGATTCCCTGTGTACGCTGGGCAACTTGACCCAAAGTCAGCAGAAGGTGGAGGCAGAAGGCTCTATCCTTGGCGGAGAAAGCTGGCAGGACGTGTGGAAACCCGGCGATCAGCTCATTCTGCGGGACGTGGACGAGAAAGACGCGCTGGTTTCGATCCCCGGCTCCACCAAAAATCAAAAATACTATTACCGCTTTGCGGGTTGGCGGGTAGGCACTTCCCCGTTGGTAGTGAATGCCGGGGAAGAACTGGTCCGCAGCGCCATTCTGTGCAACGAGCGCGACGGCGTGGTGAATCTTTATGCTCAGTGGGTGGCACTGGATAAAAACGAGCGAATCAATTCCGCAAATTTCTACATCAATTTGGCTTGCGAGATCGCCGACAACATCTCCAGCGGTTTCCAGCCCCAGCCGGAGAAAAAATTTACCCGCTGCATTTATACAGCTCCGGTATTGGGGGCGGATGATCTCCCCATCGTGGCGGGGCAGAAAAAGAATTACGTCCTGCTTGCTCCGCCGGATTCGGCAGCCACGGCTCACGATACGGACAAAACCATTCGCGCTATGAAAACCACGCCCTACAGCGGTGTGACCATCGGCCATTTTCCCTCAGACGAGGATGTGCTGGCGCATATCCGGGAAGGCGGCTATACTATTACGCTGGACGGCCAAACGCTCCCGTCGGAAATCATCACGTCGGATCACTTTACCGTCCGCTGGTACGTGGTCAAATATGAATCGTCGGACGGCTGGCATGTGGACGGCATTCTGGTGGCGAAGGAGGCCAACCTTCGCGTGACCAAAACCTTCTCCGGCGATAAGACGGCTGTGGAAGCGGTCAAAAACGGCGGCTATTCCATCCTTGTGACCCACGACCCGGAGCAGGAAAACGGAACCGTTACCGACTTTGAGCTGTGTCTGCAGCCCGCCGGACAGGAGACTCGGTCGGGACAGACCGGCTATACGGAATATGACCCCTCCACGGATACATACACGTGGATCCTGAATGGGCACCCGCTGCGGGAGTATACCCTGTCGGAAAGGAATTACCTGCCGGAGGGCGAATGGCACAACATCAACCGTTACCGCGTCACCAGCGCCGCCGGTACGCCGTCCCGCTGGGAAGCTTACGACGCTGCGGAAAAGGTGAAGGTGGTGGCGGAGTCCTACGCCAACGACCTGCCCACCTCGGCCTACCAGACGGTAGCGTTCCAGAATATCTATACGCAAAGGCACATTCTGACGCTGTTCAAGATCGACGCGTTCACCCACGCACCCCTGCAGGGCGTGGAATTCACCCTGACCCGGACGGACGCAGCCCTGCAGCTGACCCGCAAGCCCGACACCAGCGAATACTGCGGCAACGGGGACTTTACGGAAGTGGTAGCGGATAACCGGGTGACGACCGACGCTGACGGCCATGTGTACCTGCATCTGGAATCGGGCGATTACACTTTGACCGAAGTTTCCCCCGAGGGCTACATCAGCGCTTCTGCCATCTGCTTCACAGTAGAGGACGGCGGCGCAGTCAAGGCCCTGACCGATACCAATGGTCAGCCTGTCTCCGACGAATACGCCAGCCTGAGCGATACCTCGCTGATTACCCTTCGCAATACTTCCGAGCAGCTGTTCACCGTGACGGTAGAGGCGGATTGGGACGCGTCCACGCCTACCGGCCAGCAGGTGCCGGTAGAGGTAGAACTGTGGTGCGACGGCAGACCGCTGTATGCCGCCACTGGCGAAAGCTACAAGTGTGTGCTGGGGGAAAACGGCGGGACGTATACGTGGCAGGATCTTCCCCTGTACGTCAACGGCCATGTGGCCGCCTACACCCTGCGGGAAACCAGGATCGGCAGCGTTGCCTACGATGCGTCCATTCAGCCTAACGGCTATAACGACTACCTCGTTACCTTCGACGATGCGCTGTACCGCGAGACCGAGAACGACGAATATCAGAAGGACGCCGTCTGGACCGGTTCGGACGGAACGCTCCACTACGCGCGCCACGCGCTGCTGCGGGTGCATAACAGGCTGAAGCAGGTTCCCGACGAGGAAAAGATTGATATCAACGGCGTGAAGCGCTGGGTCGGCGACGATGAAGCCCAGCGGCCTGAATCCATCACCGTTTTCCTGTGTGAGGAGGGCAAGGACGGCTTCATCGCCAGCACGGTCGTGAAGCCCAACGACGAGGGCCTCTGGCTGTATTCCTTCAACGACCTCCCGGAAATGCGGGACGGCCAGAAGATCCAGTACGTCATTCGGGAAGCGCCTGTGGAGAAGTATGAGACCAAGGTGGAAGGCTATCACCTGGTGAACCAGTACATTACGCCGTCCCCGTCGCCCAGCACGACCCCGAGTCCCACGCCCGAACCGAGTGTAACCCCCAGTCCCACGCCTGAACCGAGCGTGACTCCAAGTCCTACGCCTACGGCCACGCCGAGTCCGACCCCGAGTCCCACGCCTACAGCGCCTTATACACCCCCGAAAACCGGGGATGAATCGCCGATGGCCCTGTGGCTGGCCTTGCTGGCCGCAAGCGCCGTCCTGCTGGGCTGGAGCCTGCGGAAGCGTAAGCACGGATAAGAAATTTCATTTTCAAAAAATCAAAGCCCGGACGGTTCTTCTGCCGTCCGGGTTTTCTGCTGCAAAAATGAAGAAGAATGGCGGGAGAGGCGCAGGTCTTTTCCATCTGCGCGGGCAGTGCTATTCCCCACCCTGCTGCCAGCAGGAGCAGCCCGGCCCGTAGTCCGGACGGGAGTGGGTCGTGACCAGAATCACATCGTCGCCGATGCGGCGTACATCCTCCCAAGGAATGACCAGCCCGCATTTTTCGCCGCGCAGGGATTGCAGAAAGGAAGTCTCGGACGGCACCACCAGCGCGGTAATGCGGCTGTCCTCCACGCTGAATTCCAGATCCATCACCTTGCCCAGCCGCCGGCCGTCCTGCACGTCGATCACCTCTTTGGTGCGAAGCTCTGACAGCGTCAACCGTCTGCCTCCTTTCTTACCCTGCGTTTATGGGGGAGTACTAACAGCCTATGCGCCGAAAAACGGAAATGTGCGCTCTATACCAAAAGACCCCGTCCTGCCCGGAGAAGAACGGACAGGACGGGGTTCGTCAGCAGCGATTATGCGGCGTTTTTGGATTTTGAAATGTGACTTTTACGGCTTTTTCCGCTCCCGCAGGGCTTTCCAGTCCACCCGACCGTCGGGCAGAAAGGGGACGCCTTCCCCTTCCAACAGGGCGCGGCGTAGTTCGGATTGCCCGCCGCCGGCAATGGAGCCGTCCGCCTTGACGACCCGGTGCCAAGGCAGCTCCTCGGGGCAGCGGCGCATGGCCCAGCCCACCATCCGCGCCGCCCGGGGACGGCCCAGCATTTGGGCGATCTGGCCGTAGGACAGCGCCTGCCCCTTGGGGATTTGCGCTACAATGTCGTAAACCTGCTGAAAAAATCCGTTTTCCGGTTCGGAATTTGCTTTGCTTGCCATGTTTTTACAATTCTAACTTTTTTATTTTGTCAGCCCGTCCAGATAGGCCCGCAGCCGCGCCACGTCGCCGTCGGCAAAGCAGTAGCCCGTCATGCCGGTGCTTTCCGCGCCCTGAACGTTGGCGGCGCTGTCGTCAATGAACAGGCATTCCTCCGGCTTCAGGCTGAATTTGTCGCACAGGCGCAGGAAAATGCGCGGGTCGGGCTTAATCATCCGTTCCTCGGCGGAGACCAGAATGCCGCTCAAGTATTCAGGGTGAGGCAGCTTGTACTCGTAGGTGCGGAAACGATGCCCCGCGTTGGACAGAATGTAGAGCCGATAGCCCCGGTCGTGCAGGTCTGCTACCAGCTGCTCCATGCCCGCCAGCGGGTAGAGCGTGTCCAAATGCCAGTCAGACAGAAGCTTCGGCACCAGCGCCCGCTCGGCTTCGTCCTCCAGGCGGGCCTGTGCCAGCGGAGCCAGTCCTTCCTCGGTCAGGTCGCCGCTGTCCAGCTTGATCCAGTCGGGGGAATCAAAAATGGCTGCCTTCAGCCGCAGCGCCTTTTCCCGGTCGCCCTGCGCGTAGCGCAGACAGGCGATCAGCGGCTCGTAGCGCAGCAGCACCATGCCCATATCAAAAACGATATTGCGAATCATTCCAATGCACTCCTTTCCCAGCAAATGATACCATATTTCCGGCGGATTGGGAAGGAATTTGACTTTCCCTGCCCGTGCATTATAATAAAGGCGCAGCCTTCCGAAAAAAAGAGGGCTGCGGAAAGGATGGAAGCGATGAACGCGAACAACGATTGGGAAAAGGCCAAACAGGCTGTAGACGACGCGATGGGCGCGGTGTATGACGCGCTGCACCATCTGAATGAAAAAGTGGACGAACTGATGCAGACCCCCGTAGTGGACGAAAAGAAGGACGAGGTTTGCCGCAAGGCCGAGGAGACCGTCCAGAACGTCAGCGCCGCCGTGGAGCAATTCGGCCAGAAGCTGAACGACACTCTGTCCAGCCCGGAATTTGCGGAGCGGACGGAAAATCTGAAAAAACAGGCGGGTCAGGCGGTCAGCCAGACGGCGGACTATCTGGCTAAGGGCGCGGCACTGGTGGCGACCGGGCTGGACAAGGCCGTGCAGGCCTTGAAGGGCGCGCTGACCTCCAAGGAAGAAACGCCCAAGGAAGACGCGCCGGAGGAATCCCACGACGCGGACGAGACCGGCGATTCGTCCTCCGAAAACTGACCCGAAAAGAGGAACCGAAGATGAAAATGAAAAAAATCTGTCTGGTGCTGGCGCTGCTTTGCTGCCTGTGCCTGATGAGCGCCTGCACGATGCATGTGGATCGCGATCCGTGGCCCTCTAACGAGCAGACCGCCGCGACGGCGCAGCCCACTGCCGACACGGCGCAGGATGCGGTCACGACAGACGCGCCGCAGACCGCCACGCCCGATCCCGCCGTTACGCCTCTGCCCACGGTCGACCCGAACGCCGATCCGGGCATGAACGGCTGACGAATCAAGGAGAAAGAACCTTGCTGAAGACCATCACCCCAGACGAAATGAAGCGTCTGGAAGAAAATTACATGAACCGCACCGGGACGAGCGCTTTCCAGTTGATGGAGAGCGCCGCCCGGCATGTGGCCGATGCGGTGGCAGAGCTGGCGGGCGAAGCCGGCGGAACGGTGCTGTGCCTGTGCGGCCCCGGCAGCAACGGCGGGGACGGTCTGGCGGCGATGCGTCTGCTGACTGCCAGCCGCCCGGAACTGCGGGCCGTGTGCTGGCTTTTGCCTGGCACGCTAAACGACGCGGCGGAGCATCAGCTGCGCCGTCTGCAGGCGGAAGCCCCCGCCGTGGAGGTCGTCCGCCTGACGGACGATCCGCTGCCGTCCCTGCCGGAAAATGTCTGCTGCTTTGTGGACAGCCTATTCGGCACGGGGCTGAGCCGCCCGCTGACCGGAACGGCGCTGGCGCTATGCGCCATGATGAACGAGCACGAGCGCGTCCCCACGCTGGCAGTGGACATTCCCTCCGGGCTGGACGGGACCACGGGCGTGATTCTGGGCTGTGCCGTCCGTGCCGACCGCACGGTGACGTTTCATCGCCCCAAGCCCGGCCTTTATCGGGGGTACGGGCTGGATTTTGCCGGGCAGGTGGACGTGGTCTCTATCGGCATTCCTTCGGACGAGGGGACTTCCGCCGGGTTTGACGTGCTGGAGCCATCAGACCTGCGCCGTCTGCTGCCGCCACGCCGCCATCTGAGCCACAAGGGAACCTATGGCCGGGTGGTGCTATTGGCCGGGAGCAAAGGCATGGCGGGAGCCGCCGCCATCAGCGCCGGCGCCGCCCTGCGGGCCGGAGCCGGGCTGGTCACGGTGGCCTGTCCCGACAACATCTGGCAGATCATTCAGACCTTATGCCCCTGCGCCACCTGTCTGCCCCTGCCGGAGGACGACCCAACGTCGGCGTTTCTGCTGCTGGAAAAGGCCCTGAATCAGGCGGACTGTCTGGGCATGGGCTGCGGGCTGGGGCAAGGCCCATGGGCGCAGGAGATGGTGAGACGTGTGCTGGGGTCTCTGCGCCGCCGGCAGGACAGCCGTCCCCTGCCTACCGTGGTGGACGCGGACGCGCTGAATCTGCTTTCTCATTCGGACGAGGGCTATGACCTATCTTCCTGCGTACTAACGCCCCATCCTGCCGAAGCGGCGCGGCTTCTGCGCTGCGAGGTATCGCAGGTCTTAGCCGATCAGGAAGCAGCGGCGCGCCAACTGCGGCGGCAATACGGCGCGGCCATTGTTTTGAAAAATGCCGTCAGTCATCTGATCGCCAAGGAGGGCGAGGCCCTGAACGTACTGGGTACGCCCGCCATGGCCAAGGGCGGCAGCGGCGATGCGCTGACCGGCGTTCTCTGTGCCCTGCTGGCGGGCCGTCAGGCGGGGGCCTACAGCATGACCGATCTGGAAGTCCTACAGGCTGCCTGCGGCCTTCACGGTTTGGCCGGTCTTGCCGCCGAAGCCCGTTACGGCCAGCTCTCCGTCCTTGCCACCGACTTGGGCAGGGGGTGACCCCCTGCACCCCACACCGCGCCCGTAGGGCGCGGGGGTACTCGAGGGAAAGCAAGTTGGCCGGGGTTTTACCGCCGCTCGGCAACGGGCCTCGCGGCTCGCCGGTCTGG
>OLOW01003402.1_pt1 | contig 10154 bp, 6 predicted proteins | sample 1672801 | NCBI WGS metagenome assembly OLOW01 (sample SAMEA3136725, study PRJEB25190) | human gut metagenome | biome: human gut; feature: human-associated habitat; material: faeces | place: Austria | collected 2013
CCGGAAAGTGAGGTCATATTTCAGACTTTTAAGCTGGATTTTTATATTCGGGTATGCTCGTGGTAATTCCAATCTTTTTATCTCTGTACGATTATACTCACCTCTGGGCGGTGTACCTAATCAAAGGGGCACTTTCTATAGCCAGTTTACCTATATCGCCATATTGCTGTTATTTTCTTCTGTCAGTAAGCTAACAGATAAGGATGGTGACTTTAAGAACTTCTTTTAACAATAGTTTATATTTAGAAAATTATTTCAAATATAATATGGCTCTTTTGAATCGTGAAACTAAAGAAGCTTTGTTTGGAAATAAGAATCATCGTGTCTATACCAAAGTAAGAGATTCAGCTCCAACGAGATATGGCTTTCATGCTAAAGTTGAAAATAGTTTTATTGCTGATGGCTGTGAAATAGAAGGAACAGTGATTAATAGTATTTTATTTAGAGGAGTAAAAATCGGCAGAGGTACGATTGTTAAAAATTCAATTTTAATGCAAGATACAATTACTGGCGACAATGTAAAATTAAATTATGTAATTACGGATAAAAATGTTACAATTCGTAATCGTAATCATTTATCAGGTTGTGAAAAAATTCCATATTATCTTGGAAAAAATACAATGGTTTAATAAATCATAGGGAGGATTGAACATGGGCGAAAATAAAGTAAAAAAAATATTTTTTGTGGCAAGTGAGGCACAACCATTTTTTGCTTCTGGTGGTCTTGGTGATGTTATTGGTTCACTACCAAAAAGAATTTTAAAAAATGCAAAAGGTGAATTTGAAGTAAGTGTTATTTTACCACTTTATGCGAAACTTAATCAAGCATATAAAAACAAACTTATTTATATTGGACAAACCACAACAAAACTTTCGTGGCGAAATCAATATTGTGGAATTTTTAAATATGAAGAAAATGGTGTAAAATATTATTTTATTGATAATGAATATTATTTTAAACGTGATAATTTTTATGGTTATTTTGATGATGCTGAAAGATTTGCTTTCTTTAGCAAAGCAGCGATTGATGTGATGATCTTTATAGATGAAATTCCTGATATTATTCATGTACATGATTGGCAAGCTGGAATGCTTCCAATATATCTTAGAACCCTTTATTATCATGATACTCGTTTTGCAAAAGTAAAAACGGTTTTTACTATCCATAATATTGAATATCAAGGAATATACGCATACGATCAAGATATTATTGAAGATGTATTCGGTCTTTCATTTAATGATGGATATTTACTTGAATATTTGGGAAAAGTTAATATTATGAAAGGTGCAATGGAGGCAGCTAATTTTGTTACAACGGTGAGTCCTACTTATGCTGAAGAAATCTTACAAAAAGAATTTGCCCATGGATTAGAACACGAAACGGTAAGAGTGAAAGGAGAAGGAAAATTAAAGGGAATCCTAAATGGTATAGATAAAGTGTTTTATAATCCTGCTAAAGATAAAGCTTTATTTGAAAATTATGATAAAAAAAGTATTGAGGTAAAACTAAAGAATAAAGAAGAGCTTCAAGATATGCTAGATTTACCAGTGGATAAGAATATACCTATGATTGGAATGGTATCAAGATTAGTTTCACATAAAGGATTAGATTTGGTAAAGACTATCTTTGAAGATTTACTTGCTCAAAAAGTTCAGTTTGTTTTACTTGGTACAGGTGATCCATATTATGAGGGATATTTTAAAGATTTAGAATATCGGCATAAAAATAAATTAAGAGTAATTATTGCCTTTAATCAAGATTTATCAAGAAAAATTTATGCATCAAGTGATATTTTTTTAATGCCATCTAAATCAGAGCCTTGTGGTTTATCTCAAATGATTGCCTCTCGTTATGGTTCAATTCCGATTGTTAGAGAAACTGGGGGATTAAAAGATAGTATTCGTGATTTTTCTTCTAACAATGGAAATGGGTATACATTTAGTGGATTTGATGCTTATGATATGTTAAAGACAATCCTAAGAGCTTTACATGATTATCAAGATAAGGATCTTTGGAATAAACAAGTAGAGATGGTTATGAATAAAGATTTTGGATGGAGTACATCTGCTAAACAATATATTAGGATGTATGAGGAAATTTTAGAAAAATAGGTGAAGAGGTATGCCCAAACAGCAAATAGAAATTGACAATACAAAGACGCATTTAGAGGAGAAATTAGCAAGCTATTTTGGGGTTACACCAAGTGATGCTAGCATTGATCAAATGTATAAAGCCGTTAGTATGTCTGTTTTAGACATTTTACTAGAAAAAAAGAAACAATTTAATCGGAAAGTTAAGGAACAAAAATCAAAACGAGTGTATTATTTATGTATGGAGTTTTTAGTTGGAAGAAGCTTAAAAACGAATCTTTATAATCTTGGAATTGTTGATAGTTATCGTGAGGTTTTAAAGGAATATGGTTTTGATTTAGATGAATTGTATGAGCAAGAAAATGATGCAGGACTTGGTAATGGTGGACTCGGACGTTTGGCAGCTTGTTTCATGGATTCACTGGCTTCTTTAGACTATCCAGCAACAGGTTTTTCTATTCGTTATGAATATGGTTTATTTAAACAAAAAATTGTGAATGGTTGGCAAACAGAAATGCCAGATGTTTGGTTACCAGGTGGTGAAGTATGGTTAGTACCAAGAAGTGATCGGCTCTTAAAGGTTAGATTTGGTGGTTGGGTTAGTGAATATCAAAAAGATGGTAAAATGAAGGTTGAATACCATGATTCGAAAATTGTTGAAGCAATGCCATATGATTTGCTTATTTCAGGTGGTAATAGTAATGCAGTATCAACACTTAGACTTTGGAAAGCACGTAATGCAAATGAATTTGATATGAAGTCTTTTTCACAAGGCGATTATATGAAAGCGATTATGGAAAATCAGGAAGCTGAATTAATATCAAAAGTTTTATATCCTTCGGATAATCATTATGAAGGAAAAACTTTAAGATTAAAACAACAGTACTTTTTGGTTAGTGCTTCAATTCAAAATATTATTAATGATCATATGAAACGCTATGGTGATTTACATACATTACCGAATTATGCTGCCATCCACATCAATGATACACATCCTGCCATTTGTATTCCTGAATTGATGCGTATTATGATGGATGATTATGAACTAGAATGGGATGAGGCGTGGGAGATTGTAACTAAAACAGTGGCTTACACCAATCATACTGTATTAGTTGAAGCGTTAGAATGTTGGAGTGAGGATTTGATTCAAAAAACCATTCCTCGAATTTATAATATTTTACAAGAAATTAATCGTAGATATACGACAAATTTATGGAATATTTATCCTGGTGATTGGGATAAAATAAATAGAATGGCTATTATTTCTAACAATTATATAAAGATGGCTAATTTAAGTGTAATTGCTAGCCACAAAATAAATGGTGTATCAGCACTGCATAGTGATATAATTAAAAGAAGTATTTTTAGTGATTATTATCAATTAACTCCTGAAAAATTTACTAATGTTACAAATGGAATTGCCCATAGAAGATGGTTACATCAATCTAATCCACGATTGTCTAATTTATTAGATGATACGATAGGTCATAACTGGTATAAAGATGCTAGTGAGTTAAGAAAGTTTTTAGCATATTATGATAATGATAAAATTATTGATGAACTTGGTCGTATAAAATATTTAAATAAATGTGATTTTGCTAATATGATTTATAAGAAACAAGGAATTATTTTAGATCCAAGTTCAAGATTTGATGTTCAAGTTAAAAGACTTCATGAATACAAAAGACAACTTTTAAACGTTTTAAAAATAATTAGTTTATACAATCAATTAAAAGAGAATCCAGAGATAAAAATGACCCCTCAAACGTTTATCTTTGGGGCAAAAGCAGCTCCAGGATATTATCTTGCTAAAGAAATAATTGAATTAATCAATTATATTTCTAAAGATATTTCAATGAATCCTAAAATGAAGGAAAAGTTAAATGTTGTTTTTATTGAGGATTATTGTGTTACCTTAGCAGAATATTTGATGCCTGCAAGCGAAATTAGTGAACAAATATCATTGGCAGGATACGAGGCTAGTGGAACTGGCAATATGAAATTTATGATTAATGGAGCAATTACTTTTGGTACTATGGATGGAGCCAATGTTGAAATTTGTGATGCTGTTGGTGATGATAATATCTTTATTTTTGGCATGAGTGCTAAAGAAGTAGATGATTTATGGAAGGCAGGCTATAATTCAACTTATTTTTATAATAGTAATAAAGAATTAAGAGGAATTATTAATACTTTAAAAAAAGGTTTTGCTGGAAAAAGTTTTGAAAATATTGCTAATTATTTATTGACCTCAAGTGGTATAGCCGATCGCTATATGTGTCTTGCTGATTTTGAGGATTATATGAAGGTTCATCAAAAGATGGATGAAGCATATCTTAATAAAAAACATTTTAATCAAATGTCACTTGTTAATATTAGTGAGGCTGGAAGATTTGCGGCTGATCGTAGTATAAAGGAATATGCCGATAAAATTTGGTATTTAAAACCAGTAAAATAAAAGCAAATATTTGTTGATTTTTGACAAAATGTAGTATAATTATGCAATGTGAAAATAAACTGTAATTTAAAAAATTATGGAGGCTTACAATGGAAAAACAAATAAAAAAAATTGCTGTGCTAACTTCGGGTGGTGATGCTCCTGGTATGAATGCAACAATTCGAGCAGTTGTTCGTGCAGGAATTCATGAAGGTTTAGAAGTTTTTGGTGTTGAAGATGGATATAAAGGTTTAGTCGAAGGTCGAATTTTTCCAATGACACGTGATACTGTAACTAATATTATCAATCGTGGTGGAACTATTTTAGGTTCTGCTCGTTTATCAGAATTTAGTAAAGATGAAGTTGCCCAAATTGCTTTAGAACAATTAAAAAACAGAGGGATAGATGCATTAGTTGCTATTGGTGGTGATGGAACCTATCGTGGAGCTTTAAAACTTTCTAAAATGGGTTTATATTGTATTGGCCTTCCAGGTACAATTGATAATGATATTGCCTCAAGTGAATTTACTATAGGGTTTGATACAGCTGTCAATACTGCAGTTGATGCAATTGATAAATTAAGAGATACTTCAAATTCTCATCAACGTTGTTCAATTGTTGAGGTTATGGGGAGATATTGTGGGGATATTGCTTATGCGGCGGCTTTGGCAACGGGAGCAGATTTAGTTATAACCTCAGAAACGGGTTTTAGTTTAGAAGAGGTAATTAAAACGGTAAAAAAATGCCAAAATCATAAAAGTAGACATGTTTTGATTATTATAACGGAGCATATCACTGATGTACGTGAATTAGCTAAGCAAATTCAAGAATATACTGGTTTCGATTCTAGAGCTACTATTTTAGGACATGTTCAAAGAGGAGGTTCTCCATCACCATTTGATAGAGTATTAGCAAGTCGACTTGGGATTGCAGCGGTTGAAGAATTATTAAAAGGTGAAGGTGGTAAATGTATGGGTGTTTTTCATAATGAGGTTGTAGCAACACCAATTGAAGAAGCTCTTACAATGAAAAAACAGATGTTTAAAGGATATAAAGAACTTACAACAACAATATCTTAAAAAATAAACTGATTAACGTCAAATGTTAATCAGTTTTTAATTTAATATTTAATATATGTTTTAACTCTTAACTTAAATATTTTTAGCTTTCTTCTTTTTTCATCAAAAAAGGTATACTATATAAGTTATAATATAAAAACAAAGTTATTGAATCGTATTTTGTAACTTATATTATATGAGGTGAAAAGAAAAATTATGAATAAACTAAAATTAAAAAGAATAATTATAGTAGCATCATTTATTATTATAATGATGACTTCAATATTAAAATATCCATCTTCGTTTGCAAGTAGTAATGCGAATTTATATTTAGTTTTTGATAAAACTACTTATAATGTTGGCGATATAGTGAATATAAATATAAATTTGGATCAATTTGCTTCACTAAGTGAAGTAAAATTACAAATTAAGATCAAAGAAGAATATTTTGAACCAGTAATGGTCGATAATAAATATTTTTATTTTTCTGCTTCATCAGTGTTTACAAATGATGTTATCAATGATTATGTTGATCATACCTATTTAAGATTAAGACTTATTAAAGATGAAAATATTAGTGAAGGTTACTTTTCTAGTTATAAAAACAATATTTGTAATCTACAACTAAAAGTAAAAAGACCGATTGATGATATCTACAATTATTTTACAATTGATAATTACGACAATATGGGAATTAGTGTGTATTTATTTGATGTAAAAGATCAAATTATAAATTATAATTTATATCATCGTGAAAAAATTAAAGTAAACTGGCAAGTTGAAAGTTATGAACTGAATGTTTATAGTGAGGTACCAGATTTTAAAAAAGATATTCAAATATTAAATCGAGAAATTGGTGAATATGAATATTTAATTGAAAAACAAATTGATACAATGATTATAGGATTAAAGACGGTTCATATTGGTATCTATGATAAAAAGGCAGCTGATTATATTGTATTATCAAAAGCCGTTTCAGTGGTAGATAAAATGGCTCCTATTATTACTTATCCTTCTAATATTACAATAGAAGATAATTTGATTATGACAATTGATTATTTTGATTATATCGATGTTAGTGATAATTATGATACATATTTAGATACTACGATAAAATATTATGATGAAGAATTAAAAGAAGTGCAAGATTTAGAAAGTTTTAGAACATATCTTAGTTCTAATCAAAAAGGATATCTTAAATTTATTGCAAAAGATACAAGTAAAAATGAAACAAGTACTGAATTCATCGAAATTAACGTTATAGATACTTTGGCACCACTAATTAATGAGATAGATAAATTAGTAATTAACGATACTGAGGTAGATCATTTTGATTTGTTAAGCAATTTTATTGTTTCTGATAATTATGACCATCATCCTGAGGTCGTTTTTGATTTTGGTGAATATAATCAGTATGCCTATGAAGAATTAAAAGAAGTTTTGAAAACAGGTACGAATATTCATTTTTCCTATTTTGCCATAGATGAAAGTATGAATAAAACAGCAGTTTTTCAAGCTGTCATTGAGGTCATTGATACAATTAAGCCAAGTGTTAAAGTAAGTGATGTTACAGTTGATGATGTTGACTATAATAGTAATGACTTTGAACAATTAGTGATAATTAGTGATAATTTTAAATATCCTTGTAGATTGGAAAAAAAATATTATATCAATGATGTATTAGTCAATCAAGAACAATTTGATGAAGCAATGTTAAGAGGACAAAAAGGGTATATTGTTTATGTAGGTATTGATACTTTTGATAATCGAAGTGAAGAAGTTAGACAAAATATTAATGTAATTGATACCATTGTTCCACAAATTATTGTTAAAAATATCCAAAATGGACAAAAGTATATTAAAATGGATAAAATAGAATATGAGATTGTAGAAAATTTTGATAATTATGAGTTGATTGTTTTGTTAGATGATAAGGAATATTTAGGAGGAAAGGTTGAAATTGGTAAACATGAATTGTATATTAAAGTAAAAGATGCTATAGGTCATGAAAGAAGTTTATCGCTTGATTTTGAAGTGATTGAGGATAATATTATTGGTTGCAAGGGTGATGCTAGTTGTTACGTTAATAATTATTTAGAAGTAGTAATTATAGTTTCTGCTTTATTAATCTTTGTCATTATTATGATTATTGTAAGAATTGTAATAAAAAAGAAGAAACAAAAAATCGTTTAATCATTTTTCTTTATAAAAAAACTAGAATGTGTTATAATGTGACAAGTAAAATTGACCATTGTAGGAGGTATTCAATGTGTAAAAAATGCTATGTAACAACACCTATTTATTATGCTAGTGGAAAGGTTCAAATTGGTAATAGTTATACTACGGTTGCATGTGATGTTTATGCAAGATTTAATCGACAAATGGGTAGAAAAACTTTTTATCTAACGGGAATGGATGAACATGGCCAAAAGATAGAAGAAGCAGCATTAAAAGCTAAAATGAATCCACAAACTTTTGTAGATAAGGTTGCTTTGGAGACCAAAGAACTTTGGAAAGTAATGTATATTGATTATGATGGTTTTATTAGAACAACGGATAAAAAACACGAAGAAATTGTTGCAAAAGTTTTTGAAAAATTGCTTGCAAATGATGATATATATCTTGGTTCATATAGTGGCAATTATTGTGTTTCATGTGAAACCTTTTTTACAAAGAAGCAACTTGGTGAAAATGATACTTGTCCAGATTGTGGAAAACCAACTAAATTGGTATCAGAGGAAAGTTATTTTTTGCGTTTAAAAAAATATGAAAAAAAGCTTCTAGAATATATTAAAAATCATGCAGATTTTATTTGCCCAGAAACTAGAAAAAATGAAGTTATTTCGTTTATTGAATCAGGATTAGAGGATTTATGTGTGAGTAGAACTTCTTTTACATGGGGTATTCAAGTGCCTTCTAATCCTAAACATGTTATTTATGTTTGGATTGATGCACTATTTAATTATTTAACAGCTCTTGGTTATGGAACTGATGAGGATCAATTATATCAAGAGTTTTGGGTTAATAATGATAATGTTTGTCATGTTGTAGGAAAAGATATTTTAAGATTTCATGCAATTTATTGGCCGATTATGTTAATGGCATTAGATATTCCTATTCGCTTTAAACTTTATGTTCATGGTTGGATTTTAACTAAGGATGGTAAGATGTCTAAGTCTAAAGGAAATGCGGTATATCCAATGGATTTGATTGATCGTTTTGGTATTGATGCGGTCAGATATTATTTAGCAAAAGAATTGCCACTTGGTAATGATGGTCTTTTCAGTTATGAGCGTTTTATTGAAAGATATAATTTTGAACTGGCTAATGATTTAGGTAATTTAGTTAGCAGAAGTATTTCTATGATAAATAAGTATTGTGATGGAGTGGTTCCAAACAAGGATATAGTAAAGTCAGGTGAATATGAGCAATCTTTATGTGAGGTTGCAAATAAAGCAATTACTAAAACCATTGCATGTTTTGATAAATTTAGAATTCAAGATGGAATTGGAGAAACTTGGCAATTGATTAAAAGAGCGAATAAATATATTGATGAGACTGCTCCTTGGGTGCTTGCAAAAGATGATAATAAAAGGGAAGAACTTGCAAGTGTAATGTATCATTTGGCAGAATCGTTACGGATTATTGCAATTTTAATAGCACCATATTTAGTAGAAACTTCAAATAAAATTTTGCTTTCACTTGGAAAAGCAAATACGAGTATGCGTTTAGATCAACTTGTTTTTGGCGAAGAATTTTCAACAGATAAGGTCTTCTTAGAGGAAAAATTATTCCAAAGACTTGATATGGAAAAAGAATTAAATTATTTTAAAGAACAAGCCAAATTAAAACAGTTCCAAAAGAAAGAAGAAGTGGCAAAGATAAATATGGATGATTTTTCTAAAATTTCAATGGTTATTGGAGAAATTATTGAATGCAAAAAACATCCTAATGCGGACAAATTACTTGTTTCTCAAATCAAAATTGGTAATGAAATCAAACAAATTGTATCAGGAATTGCACAATTTTATAGTCCTGATGAGTTGATTGGCAAAAAAGTAGTAGTAGTACAAAATTTAGAATCATCAATGATTCGAGGAGTTGAATCTAGCGGAATGATTCTTTGTGCTAGTAGTGATAATAAATTAGAAGTATTAGAAGTAAAGGAAATACCAAGTGGTGCAATAGTAAGATAGTATGTTTATTTATTTATCAAGTACAAATTTTGATTTACAAGTGTTACTACCAATTGTAATTTTATTAGGGCTTGCTGCAGTCATTCCTGTAATTTTAGCAATTTGTCGAATAAAATTTATTCCTGTTTTAGTAATTGAAATTTTAACGGGAATTTTACTTGCTAGTTTTTCATCTAAAGAATTTTTTGTAAATAATAATGAACTTACACCGTTTATGGAAGGACTGTATACTATTGGAATGGGAATTCTTTTATTTTTAAGTGGCTTAGATACTGATTTTACTGTTTTAGGAAAGCATAAAAAAGGAGATTCATATTTACATATTAGTAGATTAACGACAATTTTATTGTTTACAGTGATATTATGTAGTAT
>OLOW01003404.1_pt1 | contig 10146 bp, 10 predicted proteins | sample 1672801 | NCBI WGS metagenome assembly OLOW01 (sample SAMEA3136725, study PRJEB25190) | human gut metagenome | biome: human gut; feature: human-associated habitat; material: faeces | place: Austria | collected 2013
GGAAGGTGGATTCGAAGTCTGGCAATCACGTTTTTAGAAATATTTTTCGTATAAATCTGTAATTTTACGTTCAGAATCCGTAGAATTTCGTATCAGTCAGTCTATTGTTTTATTGCCTGTCTAAGCTGTAAAGGGTCATATTTGTGGTCAACCGAAAAACGTTCAAACGTCAAATCGGTCATACGTCTCATAGCAGTCCAAGCACAGCTTTTTGTCACCGGACAGCCGAATCCAGTTTGCACCAGTTGTCTCACCACAGCAATCACAGACATAGAAATCAAAAATTCTGGCCTGTTCCGGCAGCCGGATTTTTGTTTCCTTATCAGGAAGCCCTTGCAAATACATCTACCCCACACATGTGGGGATGAACCGATGATGAACCCCCTAGGTTTGGCGTACAAGCAATCTACTCCACACATATTGGGAAAATATTGAATGAAAGGAAGTCATATCTTGAATTGCCAGGAATTGCCAAGGCTCCGAGACAGTATTTCTTACCTTTACGTTGAGCATGCCGTCATTGAGAAGGGCGATAATGCCATTGTGTCCATTTCTGCCGAGGGCAGAATGCCGATTCCCGTATCTGGTGTGACCTGTTTGCTGCTGGGGCCAGGAACGAACGTGACCCATGCAGCAATTCGAATCATGGCTGACTCCGGCTGTATGGTAATCTGGTGCGGAGAAGGAGTTGGGCGCTTTTATGCTTCCGGTCTTGGAGAAACCAGAAGCTCAGCTAATGTCTTGGCACAGGCCAAAGCATGTATACCCTCCAGCATGGATTGGGCATCTCGTTTCTCTCCTTTTTGTCATTTGATGAGTTGTCCAAAATCATTATACCACATTCCCTTGGAGCACACTGGCCTGCAAATAGAAATCTTCTACCGATTTGGCTTCGGCAAACAACCTTGTCCCCAGCGAGTCCTCCACCATATTGGACACAATATAGTTTGAGAACAGCTTTTCCCCAACATGCCAGATAACATATGTCTTGCTAACCTGGCGGGCGCCATCTATCAAGAGAATCTTCGGGGAATGCGATTACAAGTGCTACTCAATGACTTTTTAATAAGTCCTATAATGTAACTTTTTAATTATCAGAATCCCAGAAAAGTGCATGTATAATAGATGCACGAAAATATAAAATAGGATTTCTTGGTTTACCAAGCTTTTTCCCTAATTTTGTGGGGATAGATTATACAAAATCTGACAGAACCAGGTGAGCTTTTGTGATAAAAAACGCAGTATTTTCAAAGATACAAAATCTATTTCAACTATTTAACTCTGTTTTTTCAAAAAAGCAGCTCATAAACCAGAGGTCATAGGCTTGAGTCATGTGCTCGCAACTGCAAAATACCCGGTATTCTGGCTGAATACCGGGCATTTTTCTAACTTTTAGGTGTTTCTTGGAATAGTACGATTTGCTATTTGGAATCATTTTGGGGGGCACTTTGGTCAAAAACTTGTTTGCTTGGGTTACGCCGTCTGGATTTCTAATCGGTATTTAATGGGAAATATCCCTGATATTAACAAAAACCTGAACCCATCCCCCACAGGGAAGAAGTTCGGATTTCTTATGTTTGGTGGAGACTACGGGACTCGAACCCATCTAAATGCAAGAAGCCAGTGGCATCTTGCGGCCACCAGTTCAAAAACTGGTGGCAACCATACGCTTTGCCGGGGGCAAAGCGGCCATCGAGTCCTGTAGTCTTACCCGTACATGAAAAATCCGGACTTTTTCATATCGTTGGGGTCTGCTTTCTGGGTTTTGACATTTTCAAATAAAAATGTATTTAATTCTATCATTATTTTGTTGACAGGACGAATATGTTATGCAATAATAATGAAAAGTTCACAAAGTCGGCCTTTTGGCCGCTGAAAATAAGTTCGGGCGTTTGCCCGATGAAAAGGGAAGCCGGTGTGATTCCGGGACGATCCCGTCACTGTGATAGCCAGGATGCAGCATGATGCCACTGATTTTTTGGGAAGGCGCTGCGGACGTAACTTAAGTCAGGAGACCTGCTTATTTTTGAGAATGCACTTGCGTCGGACAGGGATCATTCTGCAAAATGTAGCTGCTGCCATTTTTGGCGGTGTCTCCTTTGCGTATGTTTTTTTAGCCGGACGGAAGTCCGGCTTTTTTGCGCCGTATTTTGGGAACAAATTATGAAAGGATGATAAGGTATGAAACATCGGAAAACATGGATGGCGTTGCTCCTGTGCGCTGCATTGCTGCTCTCCGGCTGCGCCGGGAAGCAGGAGGATGCCAAAGAGGAGACATCCCAAAAGGTACTGAACTTCGGCTGTCAGATGTATGATGACGGGTCCGTCAACACGGCTATGGCCATCAGTTCCTCCTGGAACTGTATGCGCTATGGCATCAGCGAAGCACTGTTTCGATTTGACGACAATATGAATGTGGAGCCATGGCTGGCGGAGAGCTATACGGTCAATGACGAACACACCCAGTGGGTCATTACCCTGAAAAAGGACATCAAATTTTCCGATGGCTGCCCCCTTACTCCCTCCAGCGTAAAGGCCTATTTTGATTACCTGAAAGAGGTGGGTCCCGGCGGTTCTGCCAAGCCTCAGAAATACCTGGAATATGAGGCGGAGGTGACTGCCGATGATGCCGCCAATACCGTTACCATCGTGACCTCCAAGCCCTATGCCAATTTGCCCGGCCAGCTGGCCTATCCGGTGATGGCGATCCTGGATGTGGAGCATACAAAGGATTTTGACAACGGTGCCATCGGTACCGGTCCCTATATGATCGACAAATTCAACGGCGTGGGTGTGGGTTACGATATGAAAGCCAACCCCAACTATCGGGAAAAAGTACCCTATGACAAGGTCCATATTCTCTTTATGGGCGATGCCTCTGCCAAGACCATGGCACTGCAGAGCGGCCAGGTGGACCTGGTGGAGAACATCACCAATGTTTCGGACATCCAGAACTTCCAGCAGGACGCCAATTACACGGTGGACATTGCCTCCGGTGTACGCTGCGGTTTCAGCTGGATGAACCTGAACGGTGTTCTGGGCAACAAGACCCTCCGGCAGGCCATTCTCATGGGCATTGACAATGATACCATCTGCTCCTCCAAGACCATTGGCGGGCTGTACACTGCCGGCTTCTCTGTCCTGCCCTCCACACTGAGCTATGGCTATGACAAGCTGGTAAACCCCTATAAGTATGACCCTGAGGGGGCAAAGAAACTGCTGGACGATGCGGGCATCGTGGACTCCGATGGCGACGGTTTCCGGGAACTGGACGGAAAGAAAATCGACCTACGCTATGTTTCCTATGAAAACCGGATGCTCAATGATTTTTCCAATGCGCATATGCAGTATCTGGCGGAAATTGGCATTGCCTGCACCGCGGATTTCGGCAGCTCGGACGATCAGTGGAGCAAGCTGGCGGCGGGCGAGTACGATCTCAATAATAACAACTGGACCACAGTGGGCACCGGCGATCCCTTTGAGTATATGGCAAACTGGACCACAGACGGTACCTACTGCGGCTACAGCAACCCCGAATACGATGCCCTCTATGAGCAGCTCAAGGGTGAGATGGACACTGAAAAGCGGGCAGACCTGATCCGGCAGATGCAGCAGATCGTCATCGACGACGCCCTGGTCATTGTGGACGGCTACTACAATTCCTCCATGATCTACTCCAAGAACGTGGGCTTCGCCCATATCCATACGGCGGACTACTACTGGCTGACCACAGAAATCGTACCTGCCTAAAGAAAAACGTTTCTCGCACAGCCGGGGCCAAAGCCTCGGCTGTGTATAAAGAGAGGAGAATCGGCCTTGAAGAAGAAAAAACTGGCCCTTCGGCTGGCGCAGATCCTGGTGGTGCTGGTGGGTATCAGCTTTGTGACTTTTTTGCTGACCTATCTGTCTCCAGGAGACCCTGTGCGCAATATGTATACTGCCGCAGGGATCATGCCCACGGAGGAACTGGTGGCGGAAACCAGGGAAGAACTGGGCCTCAACGATCCGCTGCCGACCCAGTATCTCCGCTGGCTGCGGAACTGTCTGCGGGGAGACTTCGGAAAATCCTATACGCTGAACAAGCCGGTGACGGAACTGCTTCTGGGGCGGCTTTGGCCTACGGTGAAGCTGACCCTGCTTTCCATGGGCCTGATGCTGCTTCTGGCAGTGCCTCTTGGTATGCTGTCCGCAGTTTATAAGGATCGGTGGATCGATTATCTGGTACGGGGGCTGACCTTTGTAGGCTGTGCCATGCCGAATTTCTGGGTGGGCCTGCTGCTGATGCTGGCGTTCTGCGTTCATATAAATGTCTTTCCCGTCATCAGTTCTGCCGGGGATCTGCGCAGTATTTTTCTGCCTGCGCTGACACTGGCCCTTGCCATGTCCTCTAAATATACCAGGCAGGTCCGCACGGCGGTTCTGGAAGAGATGAACCAGGACTATGTGGTGGGGGCCAGGGAAAGGGGCGTTCGGGAATCCGTGATTTTGTGGAGAAACGTGTTCCCCAATGCGCTGCTGCCGCTTATCACCATGTTTGGACTGTCCGTTGGCAGTCTGCTTGGTGGTACCAGTGTGGTAGAAGTGATTTTTTCCTATCCCGGATTAGGAAATCTGGCGGTTTCGGCCATCACTTCCAGCGACTATAATCTGATTCAGGGGTACGTTCTCTGGCTGGCACTGATTTACATGGTCATCAATCTTCTGGTAGATGCCTCCTATGGGGCCGTAGACCCCAGAATGCGGGCAAAGGAGCAGATACGATGAAAAAGAAAAATTTCTTCCTTGCCCATAAGCAGTTTACATTTTTCCTGATTCTGGCTCTGCTGATCATCCTGGGGGCGATATTTGCCCCGGTGGTGACCGGCGGTGCGGATCCCCTGAAAGGTTCTCTGACGGAGGCCCTGGCGGCACCCAGCCGGGCGCATATTTTTGGCACCGATAAAATGGGCCGGGATATTTTCACCCGGATCATTTACGGAGCAAGGGCTTCTCTCAGTGCGACCTTTGGTGTGGTCGCTCTGATTTTCCTGGTTGGCACTGCGGCAGGCGTGACGGCCGGATATTTTGGGGGCTGGGTCGATGGGGTGATCATGCGCATTGCGGATATGATGCTGGCCTTTCCCGGCCTGGTGCTGGCTCTGGCTGTTGCCGGAATTATGGGGGCGGGCAGCCGGAATGCGATCATCGCCATTGTCCTGGTCAACTGGACCAAGTACGCAAGACTTTCCAGAAGCCTGGTTTTGAAGATCCGGGACCGGGATTATGTGTCAGCGGCCATTGTGACAGGCTCCAAAACAAAGCATATGCTTTTTTCTTATATGCTTCCCAACGCCCTGCCCACGCTGATCATTACGGCCACTACAGATATTGGCGGCATGATGCTGGAACTGGCGGCACTGTCGTTTCTGGGCTTCGGTACCAGGCCCCCCGCGCCGGAATGGGGCTATATGCTCAACGAAGGCCGTGCCTGTATGCAGTCCGCACCCTGGATGATGATCTTCCCGGGATTGGCCATTTTCCTGGTCGTTACGGTTTTTAACATGCTGGGAGATTCCGTGCGGGATATTCTTGACCCCAAGGAGGCGTAGAAAAATGCTGGAACTGGACCATGTTACCATCGCCTATGGGGAAACTCAGGCTGTGGAGGATTTTTCTTTGCATATGGAGCCTGGTGAGATCGTCAGTCTGGTGGGCGAGAGCGGCAGCGGGAAAACCAGCGTGATCCGTGGGATCCTGGGGCTGTTGCCGGGAGGCGGTGCTGTTACCCAGGGGAATATTGTATTTGACGGAAAGGATCTTCTGGATGTTACCCCGGAGCAGTGGCGCACCGTCCGAGGGCGGGAGATTTCCATGATTTTTCAGGACAGCGGGGCCATGATGAATCCTACCCGCAAAATCGGTGCCGTTTTTGCGGAGTATCTGCGAACCCATGAGAAACTGACAAAAAAAGAAGCCTGGAAAAAAGGAACCCAAATGCTTGCCAGAATGCGACTGCCAAGCCCTGAAAATATCATGTGCTCCTATCCCTTTCAGCTCTCCGGCGGTATGCAGCAGCGGGTGGGCATTGCCATGGCCATGAGCTATGAGCCGAAGCTGCTGCTGGCGGATGAACCCACCTCTGCGCTGGATGTGACGACCCAGGCCCAGATCGTCGGGGAGATGGCCAGACTGCGCAGGGATTATGGAACGGCAATCCTGCTGGTCACCCATAATCTGGGCGTTGCCGCCTATTTGTCAGACCGTATTCTGGTGATGCGCCAGGGGCGCATCGAGGAGGCGGGGAACCGGGACACCATTCTCCAATCTTCTACCAATGCCTATACAAGAAGTCTGCTGGAATCCGTTCCGACGTTGGGAGGTGTGCGTTATGTCTGAGCCGGAAGTGATCATGGAGGCCCTGCATGTTTGCAAAAGCTATCCCGCTTCTGACGGCCGATGGCTGCGGGCAAATGAGGATGTCTCATTGCAGCTGGTAAAGGGAAAAACGCTGGGTCTTGTAGGGGAATCCGGCTGCGGCAAAAGCACATTTATGCGATTCCTGGTAGCGTTGGACCGGCCGGACAGCGGGCAGATCCTGTATCGGGGCCAGGATATTACGGCCCTTCGGGGAGAGAAGCTACGGCAGACACGGCGGCACATTCAGATGGTTTTTCAGGATCCCGGCGCATCGTTCAATCCCAAAATGAGGGTGCGGGATATTGTCTGTGAGCCTTTGCTGAATTTTGGCCTGATCGCCCCAAAGGAAAGGGCAGCGGTATGCCGCAACCTCCTGGAAATGGTGGAGCTGCCCGGAGATTTTGAAGACCGTTACCCTCACAGCATGAGCGGCGGTCAGCGGCAGCGGGTAGCAATTGCCCGGGCGTTGGCCCTCCAGCCTGAGATCCTGATTTTGGATGAGGCAACGGCAGCATTGGATGTATCCGTACAGAAAAATATAATCGAACTGATCGTTAAACTTCAGAGAGAGCAGGGCCTTACCATAGGCTTTATCTGCCATGACATTGCTTTGGTGCAGAGCGTGGCCCATCAGGTGGCGGTCATGTATCTGGGCAGGGTGGTGGAGATTTTACCTGGGGAGAATTTGCGCACTCAGGCCCGGCATCCCTATACCCGTACACTCATTGATGCAGTCCTGGACTTGGATACGGACCCGAGGAAGCCTATTACGGTTATTGACTCGGAGCCACCCAGCCCCCTGGATATTCCGGCGGGCTGCCCATTTCGGGATCGTTGCAGCCAATGCTTTGAAAAGTGCGCCCAGGAAAAACCGGAAATGCGCTGGCTGTCCAAAGAACACGGCGTGGCCTGTCATCTGTTTCCAGAGGAAAGGTAGGATGGCGTGAAAAGAAACGAAAGCCTGATTTCCGGCCCCATCGGTTCTGCCCTGCTGGCCTTTGTGGTGCCGCTGATGCTCAGCAGCCTGGTGCAGCAGCTGTATGTGACGGCGGATGCGGTGATCGTTGGGCGCATTGCCGGGAAGACCGCACTGGCGGCCATTGATTCCGTGCATACGCTCTTTCGGTTTCCCATCAATTTTATGAACGGCCTTGCTGCCGGGGCGACCATCCTGATTTCCCGGCACTTTGGTGCGGAGAACCGGGACGGATTGCGCTCCTGCATGCTCTCAGCCGGAGCCTTGGCGGTGGTACTTGGGATCCTGTGCGCAGTAGGCGGTGTTCTGCTGACACCTGTGCTTTTGCAATTCATGCAGGTCCCGGAGGATATTTATGCTCAGACCCTGGAATATACGAGAATTTATTTCGGGGGCATTTGGGCCATGATTTTATACAACATGGCCTCCGGTGTCCTGCGTGCCTTTGGAAATTCCAAAAGTCCCCTGTATATTCTGCTGGTCAGTTCGATTATCAACATTGTGGGAGACATTCTGCTGGTGGGCGGGCTGGGGATGGGAACCGCAGGTGCGGCGATCGCAACGGTTTTTGCCCAGATGGTCAGTGCGGCAATGGCACTGTGGATGGCAGGGAAAAAACTGCCGCAAAGGATCGGCGCACGGCGGCTCCGGCGGTGGCTGGAACACCTGTGGGCCATGGTACGGACCGGCATTCCGCTGGCACTGCAATCGGTGCTGTTCCCGGTGGCCAATTCCATTGTGCAGGCAGCGGTGAACACGATGGGAACAGACACCATTGCGGCCTGGGGCGTCTGCGACAAGCTGGATATGCTGATCTGGCTCCTGGCGGATGCCATGGGGCCGGCACTGACGACCTATACCGCCCAGAATATGGGGGCGGGACGTTGGGACAGGGTCTGTAAAGGCAATCGGATCGGTGCGGCCATGTCCGTGGCCGCAGTGGGGACGGTAAGCCTTGGTCTGTATTTCCTGACGGCCCCGCTGGGCGGCCTGTTTGTTCCCGTGCAGGATGCGGCGGCAGTCGTACCCCAGGCGGTTGCTTTTATGCGGCGAATGGCCCCATTTTTCCTGTTTTATGCTTTGGCGGAAAGCTTTTCCGGCGCATGCTGCGGAACGGGTGATACGGTCAGGCCCATGATCCTGACCCTTTTGTCCATCTGCCTTCTGCGGGTGCTGGGGATCCTGCTGGTGCTGCCCAGACAGCATACCATGGAATGTATCATCGATATCTATATCTCCTCCTGGATCGCTGCGGGCATCGGTTTTCTGATTCTGTGGCAGTGGGAGAAAAATAGAGTCCAAAAGACGTAGCCAAGCCCGCCCACCGGGCTTGGCTTCCCCGACCGGGAAGCTGCAGGGCGTAGCCCTGACCGATGCGGCAGCGGGGGGCGTGAAATATTGCAGAACCAGTATGCGAATCCGTACAAACGCCCCATATGATCAACGTCCACCCTTAGAATCCCACAGTTGAAAACGTGCCCCTCCCAGCGAAACCGTAGGGAACGGCCTATGTGCCGTTCCGCACGTGAAAGGACGGAACTATTTCCGATAATACAAAAAACGCCCCCCGTCATGTCATTCAGGCCTTTAGCGCCAGCGGAGTGGAGAAATCCACGCACGCGGCAGAAAAGTACCAACACAAGGTAAAATCTGCCACTCAGGAAGATTTCTCGACTCACTGCGTTCGCTCGGAATGACGAGTACGATGGGTTTTTACATTTGCTTCCGTTGTTTGTAATTCTGGCCGCAAAAAAGCACCCTTTCGGGTGCTTTTTTATAGAAATCATTCCTTTTTTTCCGGTTCCGGTACGGCCAGGCCGGCTACGTCGGAGACGGGGAGGGAGAAGGCGATGCCTTTGGCTTTTTTGGCCATACCCATTTCTTTGTAGATGGCGTTCAGCACCCGATCCCGGATGGTTTTTTCCACCACCATCATCAGAATCTCCTTGTCCGCACGGACGGTGATGCCGAAAAAGTGGGCGGTGTCCTCTTTGACCACCCCTCGGGCGTTTAGTATGGTGCCGCCCCGGGCGCCGTTTTCCCGGGCTACATCCATCACGTCCTCGGCAAAGCCTGCGTTGACGATTGCAAAAATGACCTCGTAGTTTTCCGTTTTCATCTTATCCCTCCCTGCCCATGCGGTTGTCACTTAAAAACTGATACAGATTGACCCCGATCACGCTGGATAGGGGTACGGCAAAGCAAATGCCCTTGCCTCCCCGGACCGAGTGAAATTTGTCTTCCAGGCAATTCATGATCTCCTCCACCAGGTCCTCCCGAACCACGCTGAGGATCACCGCCTTGTGGGGTTCCAGACCCAGCAGCTCCAAAAGCTGGGAGTTGGCCGTCCCCTGGCCGTTGGTCACCATCTGAAAATTTACATTGTACTGCCCCAGTACATCCAGGTAAAACTCGCCCTTGGGCCGGTCCACCACGGTGATCAGGAGCTTTCATTTTTTGATTGCGGAATCCTTTACCGTATTGTTCATAGGTGGCTCCTTTACATACGTTTCACCTCCGATATAAAATCATTCTTACCATAGTTATACTGTATTCGACAGCACACCTCCAGTAATACTTTCAAACAGAAAAAGCCCCCGGTTCTGTAGTCACACAGAGCCAGGGGGTAGAGGATCAAAATGCAATATCCTTGATATAAACAAAAAATCCGAACCCAATCCCCACAGGGAAGAAGTTCGGATTTCTCATGTTTGGTGGGGGAAGGTGGATTCGAAGTCTGGCAATCACGTTTTTAGAAATATTTTTCGTATAAA
>OLOW01003405.1_pt1 | contig 10143 bp, 8 predicted proteins | sample 1672801 | NCBI WGS metagenome assembly OLOW01 (sample SAMEA3136725, study PRJEB25190) | human gut metagenome | biome: human gut; feature: human-associated habitat; material: faeces | place: Austria | collected 2013
GAATTTTTCCAGCAGGAGAAATTTGACGGAGAAGCGTTTTACATTTGGCGGCGATACAGGCAAAGACCAGAGGGTTTATTATTTTAATACAAAAGAACTGGTAGATAATAAATTTGGAACAGCAAATCCAATCCCATTTCGGGTAGTTGACAGAAATATCGGTCTTGACATAGATGTATCTGTGCGCTGTAATGGAGTATATTCTTATAAGATTGTCGATCCGCTCCTGTTTTATACAAATGTGTGCGGAAATGTTGAACAGCAGTATGACAGAGAAGAAATTGAAGTTCAGTTAAAGACAGAATTTGTAAGTGCTCTTCAGCCTGCATTTGCAAAAATCTCAGAACTTCAGATCCGTCCAAGTGCCATTCCGGGACATGTTCTGGAATTATGCGATGCCATGAATGAAGCCCTTACGAAAAAATGGCAGCAGACCAGAGGTCTTGCGGTTGTTTCCATTGCCATGAATCCTGTGACTCTTCCGGAAGAGGATGCACAGCTTATCAAAGATGCACAGAAGAATGCCATTCTCAGAGATCCGACTATGGCAGCGGCGACACTTGCCGGTGCTCAGGCAGATGCAATGAAATCAGCAGCCTCCAACACTGCAGGTGCCATGACCGGATTTATGGGAATGGGCATGGCAGGTCAGGCAGGTGGAGCGAATATGCAGAATCTCTATCAGATGGGGGCACAGCAGCAGGCAGCACAGCAGCAGGCTACACAGAATATGCAGCCGGCATCCGGGGCAGGAACATGGAAATGTGAATGTGGTGCAGAGAATACAGGAAAATTCTGCTCTGAATGTGGTAAACCGAAACCGCAGCGGGAAGAGTGGATATGCAGCTGCGGCGCAGTAAATACCGGTAAATTCTGTTCTGAATGCGGAAGCCCAAGACCGACCGGAAAGTGGACATGCAGCTGTGGTGCGGTAAATACAGGAAAGTTCTGTGCAGAATGTGGAAAGCCAAGACAGTAAAATACAGCAGGGGGAGAAATGTCTATGTCTGATCTGAGAGAATATAAATGCCCTGCCTGTGGCGGTGCAATAGAATTTGACAGTAAGTCCCAGAAAATGAAGTGTCCATACTGTGATACAGAATTTGAACTGGAAACATTAAAAGAACTGGATGCGCAGATGGAGCGTGAAGCCGGACAGCAGGATGATCTGTCAGGATGGCAGACAGATGCCGGTGGAGAATGGCAGGAAGGTGAGACAGATGGAATGAATGTCTATACCTGTCAGTCCTGTGGTGGTGAGATTATCGCAGATGAGAATACAGGAGCATCAAATTGTCCGTATTGTGGAAATCCCGTAATTATGACAGAGAAGTTTAAAGGTGCATTAAGGCCGGATCTGGTGATTCCGTTCAAATTGGATAAGAAAGCGGCAAAAGAAGCATATTACAGGCATATTAAGGGAAGAACATTTTTGCCAAAAGCATTTCGCAGGGAAAATCATATTGATGAGATTAAGGGGCTATATGTTCCGTTCTGGCTTTTTGACGGGGATGTTGATGCTGATGTGCGTTATAAGGCGACAAAGGTAAGAATGTGGAGTGACCATGATTATGATTATACGGAGACCAGCTACTATTCTGTGGAGCGAAGCGGAGAGATGACATTCGTTTCTGTACCTGTAGATGGATCAGAAAAGATGGCAGATGATTTGATGGAATCCATTGAACCATTTAAAATTTCAGAGTCTGTGGATTTTCAGACCGCATATCTTTCCGGATATCTGGCAGATAAGTATGATGTCAGTGAAAAAGAGAGCATCAACAGGGCACATGACCGTATGAAAAAGAGCGCAGAGGAAGTACTGGCAGATACAGTGAAGGGTTATGCTTCTGTTGTTCCCGAAAATACAAACGTAAATATTTCAGGCGGAAAAGCACAGTATGCACTGTATCCGGTATGGATTCTGAATACAACATGGAAAGATAAGAAATATATATTTGCAATGAACGGACAAACCGGAAAAATGACAGGAGACCTTCCGATTGACAGGGGAATTTATTTGAAATGGCTTGCCGGACTGACCGCTGTATTTACGGTTGTTTTGTGCCTTGCCGGACTGCTGATTTTTTAGGGGAGGACGAAAGATATGCTGAAGAAAAAGATCATACCTGTATTTCTGGCTTCTGTCCTTACTGTATCAGGTACAACAGGATTTGTGACGGAAGCATTTTCAGAAAATGTTTATGCGGCAGAAGAAGTGCATACAGAAAGGCTGGCAGATTTTGCAGATCTGTTAGATGATGGGCAGGAAGAAGAACTGGAGGCGAAACTGGATCAGGTCAGCGAGGGCTACGGCTGTGATGTTGTGGTTGTCACAGAGGAGACTCTGGATGGTGCAGTTCCGCAGGATTATGCAGATGATTTCTTTGATTATAATGACTATGGCATGGGAGAGGACAAGAGTGGTATATTGTTTTTGATAACCATGTCAGAACGTAAGTGGTGTATCTCCACACATGGAGAGGCTATTCAGATTTTTACTGATGCAGGACAGGAATATATGACGGATAATTTTGGGTCATATTTATCCGATGGTGAGTATTATGAGGGCTTTATGAAGTTTGCTGATCTGTGCGAAGAATTTATCATTCAGGCACAGAGCGGAGAACCGTACGATGTAGAAAATCTGCCGGAGGAAACCATCCCTTTTTATATGATATTTCTCATTTCGCTTGTGGTCGGATTTGTGATCGCGCTGATCGTAACCGGAGTAATGAGAAGCCGGATGAAGACTGTACATATGAAGCCGGATGCAGCAGATTATATGAAAGACGGAAGTCTTCATATTAACAGAAGCCGGGATATATTTCTGTATCATCAGGTCACACGTACGGCGAAGCCGAAGGAAGAGAGTTCCGGTGGCGGTGGAAGCAGTACCCATACAAGTTCTTCGGGTGAGACGCATGGGGGTTCCAGTGGATCATTTTAACTGACTGGCATGACATATAAAAATCCTGATCTTTTATATTATTTTATGGGATAACCATAAAATGACAGGAAAGATTGGGATTTTATTTTGCGCAAAATTACGGATACCGGTTGCAAGACATCAGAGAATATGATACAGTACAAGGTGGTTTGTTTTGTGTAGAGACAGTTGTCCGGCAAAAAGAAAATAAACTGCGAAGCGGATTGCAAATATCCGCCTGACGATAACAGATTTCTGCACAAAAGAATTATAAAATGAAATAAAAAACAGAAATAATGGAGAGGACATGAAAAAATACGTTGATAATTTTATGCAATACCGGTTTCTTTTGTCAGAACTGGTAAAAAAAGGGATTAAGCTGAAATACAGACGTTCTTATCTGGGAATGATATGGTCTATGTTGGAGCCGTTGCTTACCATGATCGTGCTTACAATTGTATTTGGTACTTTGTATGGAAATACAGACAGGACCTTTCCTGTATATATCCTGACCGGACGACTCCTGTACAGTTTCTTTTCACAGTCCACCAAGGCCGCTTTGAAATCTATACGTCAGAACTCGGCAATGATCAAAAAGGTATATGTACCCAAATATTTGTATCCGCTGTCCAGTGTGCTTTTTAACTATGTGATTTTTCTGATCTCACTGATCGTACTGGCAATGGTGAGTGTAATACTTGGTGTAAAGCCTACGTTCTATCTGCTTCAGGCACCAATCGCACTGATACTGATTCTTGTTATGTCATATGGATGCGGAATGATTCTGGCAACAATAGGTGTATTTTTCAGAGATATGGAATATCTCTGGTCTGTAGCACTTATGCTGGTTATGTATACATGTGCGATTTTCTATTATCCTGAAAAGCTTTTGAAGAGTGGATGGGCATGGATACTGAAATATAACCCATTGTATTGTGTGATTGATATTTTCAGATGTTCAGTATTTGGAAAAGCGATGAATATTCATTATTTTGCATATGCACTTATCTTTTCCGTTGTGGCAATGGTGATTGGATTATTCTGCTTCAAGAAGAAACAGGATGATTTTATTCTTTACATCTGAGAACTGAGACAGAAAGCTGCAGGGCAGCGGAACGAATTATTTTTGAAAAATAAGGAGAAAAAATGAGCAAACAACCAGCGATTATTGTTGATAATGTGAGTATGAAATTTAATCTCAGCAAAGAGAAAGTAGACAGTCTGAAAGATTATATTATCAAGTCAATTAAAAAAGAGATTAAATATAATGAATTCTGGGCTTTGCAGAATGTGAGCTTTACAGTGGAAAAAGGAGACAGGGTAGGAATCCTCGGACTGAATGGTGCAGGAAAGAGTACTCTTCTTAAGGTTATCGCAGGCGTTTTCAAACCAACAGAAGGTTCAGTTACAAAACATGGGAAGATGGTTCCGCTTCTGGAACTGGGTGCAGGATTTGATCAACAGTATACAGGAAAGGAAAATATTTATCTTTACGGAGCAATGCTTGGATATTCCAAAGAATTTATTGATGAGAAGTATGATGAGATCGTGAAATTTTCCGAATTGAAGGATTTTATTGATGTGCCGATCAAGAACTATTCATCAGGTATGAAATCCAGACTTGGATTTTCGATTGCTACAGTGGTTTCTCCCAAAATTCTGATATTGGACGAGGTATTATCTGTAGGTGATGCGAAATTCCGTAAGAAGAGTGAGAAGAAAGTACTCAGCATGTTTGATTCGGGTGTAACAGTGTTGTTTGTCTCTCATTCTCTGGCACAGGTTCAGAGAATCTGTAATAAGGCGATGATCCTTGAAAAAGGAAAACTGATCGCTTACGGAGATATTGATACGATTTCTAAACAGTATGAGAAAATGACTAACTGACAGGGACAGACAGAGATATCTGTCTGACAGAGAAAAAATTTAAGAAGTCAGAAATATCCGGAGGAGTATATGACAAACGGATTAAAAAAAGAAGATTCAGCAGCTTTAAAAGGTCTTGCAGTGTTACTGCTGATCTTTCACCACTGCTACCGTCTTGCAGACAGAATCGAAAGATATCAGGTGGATCTGTGCGGGCTGACAACAGAACAGCTTGTTGCTATTGCGGAATGCTGTAAAATCTGCGTGGCAATATTTGCATTTGTATCCGGTTACGGGCTGATGTATGGATATTCGGCTAAAATGAAAAATAAAGAAAAGTATGCAGTATCAGAATGGATATCCGGACATCTTCTTTCCACTATGTCCGGATTCTGGTTTACTGCAGCTGTATCCTATCTTATTTACTTTGGACTTGGACTTAAGGATCCGAGCAAGTGGGGAGAAACCTTTTATGAAAGAGGATTCGCCGTATTTGCAGATATACTGGGAATTTCCAAACTTTTGGAGACTGAAAGTCTTAACGGGGCATGGTGGTATATGAGTGCTGCGTTTGTATTTATTATATTGCTTCCTCTGTTAGATGGGACGATTGAGAAATTTGGAGGCATATTCTGTATTGCAGTTATCTTTTTGCTTCCGAGAATTTTAGGTATTGGATTTCAGGGAGGCTCAAAGCCATATTCATTTCTTTTGATATTTGTGGCAGGAACGTTATGCTGTAAATATAATTTCTTTCAAAAATTGCATGAATACAGGCGGAAAAAATTAAAATTCATCTGTTTGTCTGCTTTACTGTGTGCCGGCCTTTTCCTGTACCATAAAATCGACCTGAAAATTTTCTGGGAATTCCGGTATGCACTTGTTCCATTCCTGCTGATTCTCTTTTGCGTTGAATATTTGTTCAGGATTACGCCTGTATCCTTGTTCCTTCAGTATCTGGGCAAGCATTCCATGAACATTTGGCTGGTACATACATTTGTGAGAGATTCTCTGGGAAAATATGTATTTGCATTAAAAAAATTCTGGCTGATTCCTGTTGCAGTTCTTGTGATTTCGCTGGGAATCAGTTACTGCCTGGATTTTCTTAAGAAGATTACAGGATATCAGAAACTGATACGGCTGTTAAAGAAAAAGGTGACGGAACATTATGCGGTACGGGAATGATTTTTCGAGAGAATCGCAATAGGATTCAGAGTGGACAATAGTGACGGATGGGAGAGCGTATCATGAAAATACTGCAGATTGGAATGGGAAATGTTGCCGGAGGTCTGGAAGCATTTGTGATGAATTACTATAGAGTTCTGGTGCATATGGATATACAGTTTGATTTTGTGTGTATGTATGATAAAATTGCATATGAAGAGGAAATCAGGAAACTGGGTGGAAGGATCTACTATATTCCAAATGTAAAAAAGAACTATCAGGGCTATATAAAAGAACTGAAAAAAATATTAAAAGAAACAAAATATGATGCAGTACATGTAAATATGCTTTCAGCTGCAAATATTGTTCCGTTACGTGTGGCTCATACAATGAAAGTGCCAAAGATAATTGCGCACAGCCACAGCTCTTCCTGTCCTGGACTGATCAGAAAAATCATGGACAACTGGAACAGACCAAAGATTGCAAAATATGCTACTGACAGGATTGCATGCGGAGAAATGGCGGGCAGGTGGCTGTTTGGAGATAAAGCTTTCCAAAGCGGTCAGGTTACGTTGATCAATAATGCCATTCAGGCAGAGAAGTTCAGTTTTTCAGAAAAAGACAGAGATTCACTCAGAAAGGAATTGGGATGGGAAAATAAAACAGTGATCGGTCATGTAGGAAGATTTGATATTCCGAAGAATCATGACAGAATGCTTGATATTTTCCAACAGATCGTTTCCGAAAAAAAAGATGTGATGCTGTGTCTGGTAGGTCCAAAGGAAGGTCTGTACAAAGAGATAAAAGAGAAAACAGTGCAGAAAGGACTGGAAGATAAGGTATATTTTGCCGGTAAACAGGAGAATATCCGCAGGTATTTATCTGCTATGGATGTTTTTCTGTTTCCGTCTGTTTTTGAAGGTGTGCCATTTGCGCTTATTGAAGCCCAGGCAAATGGACTTGCCTGCGTAATGTCAGAGGCGGTGTCTGAGGAGGCAGTTGTTTTTCCTGAGAGAGTCAGACGGCTGTCACTTGACAGAGATAATATACAGTGGGCGGCAGCAGTGATGGCAATGAGTTCTATGAACAGAGAAGCGGCTGATCTGATAAAGATGCGGCTGTCAGATGCGCATTTTAACATTGAGACAGAGGCAAAACGTTTGAAAGATTTATATTATCATACGAGGTAAATTACAGATGGACAAGATTGATTTTGTATTGCCATGGGTGGATGGATCAGACTCAGCCTGGATAAAGCAGAGAAATGAGTATCTGGGAATTAAAAATGACCAGACACAGGACAGCAGATTTCGGGACTGGGAAAATCTGCAGTACTGGTTCAGAGGTGTTGAAAAATTTGCTCCATGGGTGAATCATATATATTTTGTGACATGGGGGCATATCCCTTCCTGGCTGAATACAGATCATCCGAAACTGACAGTTGTAAAACACGAGGATTATATTCCGAAGCAGTATCTGCCCACATTCAGCAGTCATCCCATTGAACTGAATATGCATCGGATCCGAGGTTTATCCGAACAGTTTGTATATTTTAATGATGATACCTTCATCATAAATAAAATGGAACCGGAAGACTTTTTCAGAAATGGTCTTCCAAGAGACTATTGTATAGAAACAGCGTTGATACAGGATGATATCAATAATCCGTTTGCCTGCATTCTTATGAACAATGCGGCACTTGTAAATATGCATTATTCAAAGAGAGAAGTGATTGGCAGAAACTGGAAAAAATGGTTTCATCCTGCATATGGAAAAATGGTATTCAGAAATATGCTGATGCTTCCGTACAGGGAGTTTTCCAGTTTTAAATATTCTCATATCTCAAGCTCTTTTTTGAAGAGTACCTTTGAAGAAGTGTGGAGGGAAGAAGGCGAAGTGCTGGACAGAGTATGCAGGACACGATTCCGTTCTCGGGGGGATGTAAATCAGTATGTGATGAAATACTGGCAGTATATGGAGGGAAAATATGAACCTCAATCACCGAAAATCGGGAAATTTTTTACCATAGGTCTTCACGACCGGCAGATACATGATGTACTCAGAAATCAGAAGTGTAAAATATTGTGTATAAATGATACGGAAAATATAGGAGATTTCAGACAACAGAAAAGAAATATCAAAGATTCTTTTGAGAGTATCCTTCCCGAAAAGTCTGCATTTGAATTATCTTACAAAGATTCCGGAGGCATGTATGACAAAAAGTGCGATTAAAAAATATACGGAAAGGCTGGGCTTTTTCGGAATGATCCTGCACTATATCGGTCGTTTTATGACAAAAACAGAGCAGCAGGTCATTGGAAAGCTGACTGTGCGTTTTGGAAAAGTAAAGAAAAACCGGCTTGTGTTTAAAAATCGGGAAATGATGGACTGCACAGATAATCCGGAAGCTTTTTATGAATATCTTATAAGTTCCGGGTATAATAAAAAATATGAGATCATCTGGCTGGTCTCTGAAAAAAGAAAATTCAGAAATCAGAATACCGGAAATGTAAAATTTGTAACTGCTGAAAATAAATATGGATGGAGCAGTCCGCTGGCATATTATTATGGTGCTACAGCCGGATTTTTCTTTTATTCTCATAACAGTGCAGGACTGAACAGGTATCGGTGTAAAGGACAGACAGTTGTAAATCTGTGGCATGGGTGCGGTTATAAAGATGCAGAGCAGGGAAAGAAAAAACAGAATATAAACAAGAAAAACCGCCAAAAGTTTGGCGGTTTTCTTAAAAAGCACTATATTTGCACCTATGAAGGAATTCTTGCAAATTTTACGCCGATTCGTCCCTCCATACAAAAAGTATCTGGGACTGTCTATCCTGTTCAATATCCTGTCTGCGGTATTGAACATCTTTTCGTTTGCAGCCTTGATACCAATCCTGCAAATCCTGTTCAAAGTAGATGGTGGTATCCGTGTCAACGAGTATATGCACTGGAATGGAGATTGGGGTAGCATCAAGGAGGTTGCAACCAATAACCTGTATTATTATATTCAGGAGTTTATTGTTGTCCATAGTGCATCAACAGCCCTTTTGGTCATCGGCATATTCCTAGCCTTCATGACATTCCTCAAGACGGGAGCCTATTTCCTCTCGTCAGCCACCATCATACCTATTCGTACAGGTATCGTAAGAGACATCCGCAACCAGATTTACCAGAAGATAAACAGTCTCTCGCTCGGTTTCTTCAGCGAGGAGCGCAAGGGAGATATCATTGCCCGCATGAGCGGTGATGTGCAGGAAGTGGAGAACAGCATCATGTCGTCGCTCGACATGCTCTTCAAGAACCCTATCCTGATTCTCTTCTATTTCGTTACGCTGATCTGCATCAGTTGGCAGCTCACCCTCTTCACCATTCTCTTTGTACCACCTTTCGGCTGGTTCATGGGAGTAGTGGGCAAGAAACTGAAGGCACACAGCATCGAGGCACAGGCACTTTGGAGCGACACGATGAGTATGGTAGAAGAAACCCTGGGCGGCTTGCGCATCATCAAGGCGTTCTGTGCAGAAGAAAAGACGAACAAGCGTTTCAATCAGGTTAACAGCAGCTACCGCGACAACATCATGCGCGTAAATATCCGCCAGCAAATGGCACACCCGATGAGTGAGTTTCTGGGAACGATACTCATTGTCATCGTATTGTGGTTCGGAGGTACGCTGATATTACACAATAACAGCACCATCACCGCGCCTTCTTTTATCTTTTACCTGACCATCCTCTACAGTGTTATCAACCCGCTGAAGGATTTCTCAAAGGCAGGCTACAATATTCCCAAAGGGCTTGCCAGCATGGAACGTGTAGACAAAATCCTGATGGCGGAAAATAAGATGAAGATAAGTCCGAACCCTGTTCCCGTCGGTCCGCTGAAGGAGAAAATAGAATTCCGCGATGTCTGCTTCAAATACGAAAACCAATGGGTGCTGCAAGACATCAACCTCACCATAGAAAAAGGGAAAACGGTAGCACTCGTCGGACAGTCGGGCTCAGGAAAATCAACCATGGTAGACCTTATTCCCCGTTATTACGATGTACAACAGGGTGCAGTCCTGATAGACGGTATCAATGTAAAGGATACTACACTGCACGACTTGCGCAGCATTATGGGAAATGTAAATCAGGAAGCTATTCTGTTTAATGACACTTTCTACAACAATATCTCCTTCGGT
>OLOW01003406.1_pt1 | contig 10141 bp, 11 predicted proteins | sample 1672801 | NCBI WGS metagenome assembly OLOW01 (sample SAMEA3136725, study PRJEB25190) | human gut metagenome | biome: human gut; feature: human-associated habitat; material: faeces | place: Austria | collected 2013
GGAACAGGTCATCGTAAGCGGTCAGCTCGATTTTGGTTTCTCTGTTTCTCGCCAATTTCTGTCACCTCCTTTGAGAACTGCTCATAAGCGGCGGCTACCTTACTTCTTTTATCGTAGGCAAAAATGCTTTTGCCTGCTGCGGAAGCGTCCACAACACTAATTGCAAACGGTATCTGTGCATCAAACACTTTGATTTTCTGCCCGTATGCACTTTTGATTGATGCTGTAACTTCCTTACTGCTGTTCGTGCGTGGCATTACCATAGTCATCAAGATACCGTCTATTCTTAGCTTTGGGTTAATTTGCAGCCTTACTTTTGATACTGAGCGCAGCAACTGCTCCAGACCTTTCGCAGAAAAGAAATGCGGTTGTGTTGGAATAATCACGCTATCAGCCGCAGCCATAGCATTGATAGGGAACATTCCAAGCGAAGGCATACAATCAATAAGCACATAATCGTAATTCTTCTTTACCATATCTATAAAGGTTTTTAGAACACACCCACGGTTTTTGGCATTGATGATTTCTGCTTCGCACCCTGCTAATTCAATGGTAGATGGTAACAGGTCAACGCCCTCATTACTGTGAAGGATACATTGTTCAGCATCAAAGGGCTTTTCATCAATAATATCCTCTATGATATTGGGGAGCGTAATGGGTATGGTTTCTGGTCTGGTGTAGCCGAGCGACATTGTTACATTTGCCTGTGCATCAGCATCAATAAGCAAGACCTTTTTGCCTTGCTTTGCCAGACCGACCCCCAGATTGACCGTTGTTGTGGATTTTCCAACGCCGCCTTTCTGGTTAATCAGAGCAATCACTTTGCAATTTGACATTTGTGCGTCCTCCTTTCGCATAAATTTAGCCGCTTTGTCAAGGCGGCTATGTAAAAGGCTGTAGTAAACCGCACACTTTTAACTCGTCGATTGTGTGGTTTACTACAAAGGCAGAACGCAAAAAAGCCGCTTACTCTTAGAAAGTTAAGAATAAGCGGCTATGTGCAATACGCCTTAGATATATTTGATTTTCATTTTCTTAGAAGGAGCATTGACAACCTTAAAAATCAGCTCGTCAACGCAGTCTGTATATCTGCCCTCTTGTATCAGCCTGTTTTTCAGTTCTATAAGGCTATGTATTACTATCTGTCGTTCACGGCTATCCAGATATGCGTGGTAGGTTTTATCTTTCATAGGCTCGTCCTCCTTATAGTAACAGTATAAATTAGATTTTCGCAAAATACGAATGTGCAAATGCTTGTCCGATTACGCAACATCAGGAACAACAGCATATATATTGATAATGCGTTCTTCGCCACGCTGAACAACTTTGGGCTGCTCGGAGAAATCAAACTGATTGTTTCTGCCATACTTCACAACCTTATCTGTAGTGCTGAAAGTATGTATAAGAAACCCCTCAAAACACGGATTTTCAGCATTGTTTATGAAGTGGAACATTTCTGATGCTTCTGTAGGTCTCAGGTTTCAAAAATGTGGCATTCATAAGAATTCTTTTATTCTATCAAACACTCGTCATCAATTTTTATTTGCTTGGACTTATTGGCATCAGAAATATCTGATAGTGCTATTTTATCTGAAACAGGATAAAAATACATACGATTTATTTGAGGGTAATAAAATAAAATACCAAAATTAGAATTTAGTTTTTCAAACCAAATAGTCAACTTTTCTACACTTATATTTTTTCTATATTCCGTTTTTTCTTCAACCGAGTTGTCTACCAAAAGTTCACAGCAATATGTACTACCATTGTATTCCATTTTAATATCCATATTATATTCTTCAAACACAAGATTGTTTTCAATGCCTTTATCATTTAGATATTCTTCTGCTTTCTCAAACATTTCATTTTTAGGCAATTTATTAAGTTCTTGTTGTTCCAACTTTCTAAGATTATCTAATTGAAATATTAATTCCTTAACATCGCCCAATGCTACATTGTTTTGAATTTTCAACAAAATTTCATCAATAAGCGTGTTAATTTTGCGTAAACTATTTTGATGATTTTCCCTTGCTTTCCGAAATTGGATTTGCTTTCTTGAATTTAATTTAAAAGTATTAATATAAAATGTTCCTCTATCATTTTGTGCAATATATTTATATTTATTTTCTTTCTTGCCACCCACAATAGCAGGATTATCTCCAGAAAAAATATCATCAACACACGGGTCGAGGAGTTTTTCATCCCAAATATCACTTTTCTCCTTATTACATTTACTACAAGAATAATATAAATTATGATATTTATGCATATCAGGCAATTTTAAAGTTTGAGGTTTAAAATGGTCTATTTCAAAGAAGTCGAGACCAGCCATACCCATCTCTTGTTCTTGTAATTTGCAATATGCACATTCATGAGAAAAGTCATTTCTTAAATATTCTTTGCATTTAGGGCTTGAATAATTTGCCCAACGTTGTTTTCTTATATATTCCATAATGACATCCTCTGTTATTTTTTTTCATCCAATTTTGAGCTAATTTCTTGCAATAATCGAATAGTTTCGGTATCTTGTTGTTGCTTGATTTCAACAGCCCTATACATTAAGTTTTCTTTTCTTAAAGCACAAGCTCTCTTTATCTTCTCTGCAACATCTTTATAGCGAGAAGTGATTTCTGATTTTTTTAACTCATAGTCGTAATCACCAAACTGGTCTGCAAAGTCATCAAGCTCATAATTAGTTAGAAGAACAGCGTAGATTGTACTATCATGTTTTCGTATCTCTCTTAGCACATCTATCCCCTTATATGTGACTTGTTTCTCTAAATGATAATCAATAACTAGAAAATCTACATTCTTCTCCAAAATAATATCATAATAGCTATCAACTGTTAATGGAAGTTTATCTAGACAATCAAGTCTCAATCCTTCGAGAGTAAAAAGTCGAGTATATATGTCAACATTTGCAGCCTCATCTTCAATAAACAGACCAATCAATTCATCCATCTTACTCATCTCCTTTTGGTAATGTTACAATAAATTTCGCTCCAAGCAAAGTTTCAGAACGCCTAACGGCTATTTCTCCATGATATTTTTCCACAATATCTTTAACTATATTCAATCCTAATCCAATTCCGTTTTCTTTTGTGGTTTCAAAAGGTCTAAAAATCTCTTTTTCTTTTCCTTCTGGAACCCCCGCCCCAGAATCTTCAAAATAGATTATTAAATGTGAAGCACTCTGAGAAATAGTAACAGTAATTTTGCGGCTTCCCTGTCCCTTAACTTGCTCGAAAGCATTTGTTATCATGTTAATGACAATGGACTCAAAGTCAATTTGTTTAATTTTATATTCTATTGTATCTTCACACACAAAACTCAAAGTGATATCAAAAGACTTAACTATAGTTTGATAAAATCCGCCAACTTCTTTTAATACACTACTGAGATTAATTTCTGAATCAAAAGTTCTCTTTCGTTTCCGCAGAAAATTAACAATTAAATTGCTATACGCATAAATACGGTCAAAATCTCCACTAACGACAGATACAACATCTTTAATCTGATTTGCTTCCATGCCATTATCCAGATAAAGATTAACAAGAAGCAAACTTGTTTGTATTCTGCTAACAATATCACTTGTTTCATGTCCAAATGACCCCGTTAGCATGCCCAAAGATGCCAGGTTTTTGTAAAGGTTTAGTTCACTTTCTTGAAAATCAATTTTTGCTTGATAAGCTTTTTGGGTTTCTGAATAGTGTCTATTATAATCGTTTTGGATTTTTTCAATTCCTTGTTTCTTCTTTTCAGAATGCTCAATATATGTTTTCAGAAGTTCATCAATTTTTTCAACCGAAACCTCTCCATCATTAGAAGATAATTTCCCTATTTGTTTTACGAAATCGTCTTCCTTATATAGTTCTTTTAAGTTTTCAAATTGAGAATCAATCTTCTTTTTTTCATCTTCAAGCTTTTGAATTTCTTCCTGCTCAGCTAAATACGCCTTTCTTCTAACATCACTAATAAGATTTGTACATTTAGTTAAAAAAGCAACAAGCTGCGAATACGCTTCATTTTCTATGATTCCTTCACGGTTTGTCGCATCAATCAATAAAGGATTGCTTTCATCACCAATCTTAACCACGCCTATAACCTGATTATTACCTACAAGATAACCGTGTGTATCTTTTACCTTTTTTTGGTCAAGCAAAAGCCAATCATTGCCAATGTCTCCGTATGGCTTTACTCTAAAATTGTCTCGATAAATTTTAATACCACAATATGTGTCTAAAATTCTTTGAGCAAATCTAAAATTATATCCAGACTCGGCATCTGATAAATTTGCACTGTCTCTTAGGAAGAAGTATATCTCTGTTTTCAAATTCCCACATAACAATGGCTTTTCATAGCTCTCTTCAACAATGTCATTTTTTCCATCCTTATCACTATAAGTTATGCGTGATTTTTGAGCATTATCAAAAATTTCAGCATCAATTTTAGCATATCTTAAATCAAGAATTTCATTGACTAATACAATATCTTCTACTTTAAACTCTGGAGCCACAAGTTCGATTTTGAATGGGTCGCTTTCGATAAAATCTGGAGCTACTAATAAGCGTAATTCTTTTTGAAGTTTGTCAATATCTCTTTGTTTCCATTCATCTCTCAAACATTCCATAATTAAAATCATACCAGTTTGAGGTTTAGATAAGTTATATTTAGCGTACAATTCTTCAAGCATATTAAATACTTCCGATTCGCTTTGTGAATTTATAGTATCTAATGAACTTGATACATCGCCAATCAATAATTCAATATCTTCATATTTCTTTATTATTGGTATAACTTTATCTTCAAGCAGTCTAAGAGTCCCGCTATCATAAAACATAGGGTATTCAAAACTTTTTGTTCCAAGTATTGATTCCACAGTATCTTTATCTTCTTGCAGAATCTTATCGGTAACCATAAAATACTCAAGCTGATTACAAATGAACTTTGCAGCTGTAGATTCTTGATGGTCTTTTAGTATACCAATTCTTTGAGTCAATGCAGGAATATTTATTTCCTCAAAACTATTCCAGTTAATATCTACTCTATATGGTGATTCTGAGTTTGGAAATGAGAAAATTTGAACTTTTTCTGCTAAACGCTCAACTGAAAATCTACCAATACCTTTTTTGCCTGCTTTTTTTCTACCTTTAGGAGTATAGGGTTCAGTAATTTTATTGTTTGTACCAATTACCATCCACTTGTTTTCGAAATCCAACTGTGTCATTCCTGTACCAGTGTCAATTAAAATAATCCTACTTTGTGGCGTATTGGGTTTATCCAAAATAATTTTTACACCATAGGCATCCGCATCGTAAGAATTTTTAATAAGCTCTACTAATGCTGTTACGAAATCTGTAACAAGCTCACGCCCTAATTGGCTAATATGGCGAGAATTTGTTTTAAACTGTAATTTTTTCATAAACGCCTCACCTCAATAATTAATAATCATATTTATTTCGTTAACGGATAAATCATATGCTTCACATACAAGCCTATCTAATTCTTCTTGATGTTCTCTTAATCCTGACAAATATTTAGATACAAATGCCGAAATATCTTCTACATTATTTTTAGGAAATGGCAATAGGTTCAATTCGTTTGCTGATACTTGCGTATTACCACTTTTGCTTATAAAAACATAATTTATTAGTTTTGAATTAAGTAACCCCAAATAATAATACATTAGCTCATCTGTTAAAATTTCTTCTTTTCCGAAATTACAACATAAGAAATTTATATGATTTTCTAAAAAATAGCTCTCATAATTTTCCAAAAAGTTGTCGGATATTAGGCAGGCTTTTAATCGTATGTCTTTTTCAAAGTTAGTTGTTCGTTGTACCAATAGTCTCTTACCCGATAAAACATAAGGACGAGTTTTGTTAGTTATTCTCGCAAATGCCTTTCGTTCATCGTTAGCCCAAGAGGTAATAAATTGGAAATTTACAGGCTGAACATCTCCACCGTACACAATTGGTATAGCTTCATCAGCAGAATCAGCGAGTGAATCTTTATGTTGATTCCATACAAATAGACCATTAGAGAATTTCACTAATGAGTCATTAACGGATAGCGTTGTTCCATTATTATAGACTTTTTCCAATACATCGTACATTTCAGATTTTTTGTTAATAATAAACATGTAGTTATTATCCTTACCCATCATTAATTTTGAACGAGATATTGAAAATTCAGATAACACATTCTGATTTCCATTGATAAATTGTATTCTGGTTTTAGTGTTACATACAGGTTTGTTTTGCAAACAAATTATCAAAACCGCTTGTTCTGCTCTATCAAATATGTTTTGTCTCGAATCAATGTGTAATATTGACTTAATTCTCAACTCTTTTATTTCCTCACGAAGATTCTTAAAGTAGAGCCCAGAACGAATAGATTGAGGTACAATAAAACTCATTGTTCCATTAGTACGCAAATGAGATATTCCCCAATGCATAAACAGGGAATATATATTCGGCTGACCATATATTATAGAATCATACCCATCTATATCTTTTAATGCTTTGGAATCTAATTTAAAATAGGGCGGATTGCCAAGTATAATTGAAAATTCTTTTTCCTCTTTATCTACAATTGTATTTTTCCATTTTATATTATCCAGTGCTGGAATATCAAATAAAAGATTGCTTTTATATACGCTATCAGGGGCTATCTCCAACAATGAGTTTAAAATACTTATCTTAGTTGCAATAACTGAAAAAGGATTTACATCATAGGCAAACATATTGTTTTCAACAAATTTAAGTAGTTTATCAAACGAAAAAAAACCACTCATTTGTTTCACAGTTTCTACTATAAACACACCTGTTCCACAGGCAGGGTCAACAATTAAGTCTTGCTCTGATAAAGCTTTTAAATCAGTCTTAACTTCTGACACCATTTTTTTCGCTATTCCTGTAGGTGTATAAAACTGACCCATTTTTTTCTTAACATCTTTATCGATAAATTTATCATGTTCATTTATTAACTCATATATATCATTTTGAGAAGAAAGTTTGCATTTGCTTAACTGCGAGATTATATCATCATTTGCTATCTGATACCACGAAAACAATTTATCGGTATCGAGAACACTTAGCATATGCGTATAATCTATTGAATCACTAATGTTGCATACTAAAAAGTATGCGATAGTATGAACAAAGGCAATTTCGAATCCAATTGTTTTTCTCAAAAGCTTTTTATCAGAATCAAGAACATTGTTCTTACTGGAATAATTCATTTTTCCATAATAGATTTTTTCAAAAGATGATGAAAGATTATTTACTACATCTTCTGAGATTGCTAAAATAATATCTCTTATTTTGGGTTGCATTAGTATCAATTACCTTTCGTTTGGGAATACCCATATCATGGACTGACTCTCCCAAGAATTAAGCCATTCATTTTCATTCAATATCGCATCAAACACAGGCTCAAGGAAAGTCCGTATTTCATCAATCACGACAGCAAACTCAAGCGTATCGTCCTTGATATTCTTCAAGAAATACTTCCACCGTTTCTGCATATCCACATCATCAGCAAGAGCTTTAATTCTCTTAAAGCTATCTTTATCATAGGGCGTTCCACGCCGCTCTAATGTTCTCGTGATTGCCGTCTGCAATTTTGCGCCATTGAAGTCGAAAGTTCTTGCAAGATAGTAAATATCGTAAAAGTCCTTCATCCGTCCTGTCAGCTCAAATCGTTGCAGGATAGCATCAAACTTTTCAGCAATCGTACTTTCAAGAGAGTATGTCATAATGATGGGAGCTTCAAAGTCTGGAAGCTGCGTATTGATTTTGCGTTCCTCGGCTCGTGGAACAATGACATCGCCGACACCAATATCTACATTAAACGGAACACGAACATTTTTTATCTGAGCGATAATCTGGGTACTGATACCATGGTACTTTCTCTGCGGAGAGATTTCCTCAAACCCTTTCGCTTTCATAGAAATATAATCATTGCCCGTAGGTATATTGAGAATATGAGCGATAAGATCTTTCACATCATCAAGCGAATTGGATGCTGCCCGCAGGAGAAGATCCACATCAATCGTAGCTCGGCTCTCAAAATTAGTAAGCGTGTAAATGAACAGTCCGCCTTTGAGAATCAGATTATCCTCATATCCAGACTTTGAAAGCTTCCGCAGGAATTCCTCCTGCACAAAGAGCTGTAAGCATTGCTGATAGCTGATACCAGACGCCTTTGCCTTTTTTCTAAGTTTTGCAAGAACAGATGCTGCAATATCAGCCATCACAACCACACTCCAATCATTTCTTTTACTCGTTTTTGTACACGCAGTACTTTTGCGTATTCCATAAGGTTTGGTATATTTTTCTTCGGGTCTTTTACATACCCTTGTATTGCCTTGTTGAAAATTTCCTTATCCATTTTGTTCATATTCCGCAGTACATCACAGATGGTACGGTCACGGTCATAGATACGAACATCGACAAAATCAATTTTACCTGTTATTTCTCCAAGGGTGACTAAAGCAGGCTCGACCCGATATGCTTTTACAAACGGGTAATCAATATTGGTACGGTTTCTTGAAGTATTCTTATTAATTGTAATATTCCATTCGGCAGGGTTGCGGTCACTGTAACCGTAGTAAAACAGCGCCGTTTCCATACAAAGGACGGCATCGGGAAAAAGGCGATTGATTAAGGTTACTTCTGAATCGCCGTAGCCCTCTACCCAATGATAGTAGCCTCGTTTTACTTTTTCTATCACACCTACTTCAAGCATTCTTTGAATATCTCTATAAAACAGCTTTTCGGCGTTAAGCTGTGCAGTTGTCATAATATAATTGTAATTAGAAAAAACTTTACGCAAAAAACAAATGTCTTTGTCATCAAGCATAATTCCACTCCTGTACTAAACTGAGCATAAATCATTCAACGATTGTGTGCTTTACTACATTATACACAATTATCAATAAAAAATCAACCGTAGTAAAACAAACAATTTTAAATGTTTCAGTTGTGTGGTTTACTACAAAATTTTAGCCTGCTTGCCCGAGTAAGAAACAAGCAGGCTATCTCAAATTTTAATTTCGGAATAGCAATCCAATGATGCAACAGCATAAAGATTTATTTTCCTCAAAGTGTTACAAACCACGGTATCATAAGGCTTTTCCGAATCTTGAGAAGTATCTTGTCCATCCCATTTTTTTATCCTTTCATAGCTTCCCATACTGTGTATCAGTACACCGTAGTGGTCGGGCTTGTCCGCATAAGGCTTAATATGGAACATTTCTGAGCACAATGTAGGCAGAGAAGGCTCTGAAATGTTCCATTTCGGGGCCGACGCTTTTTTAATTGTCCGCCCTGCGGACAATTTGTGCTTTTTGCAACCGTATAACTCCACTTCATAGGGAGCAAGTTCAAATATACATCAATGTTATCCCTGTCGCCTATTACCATCTTATCTAAAATGTGTTTGTAAAACTCGTCGTCATATTCAACGCCGTTTACTATCTCATTCATAGCGTCTCGGATTTCCCGCATAAGCTCCTGTTGCTTTTCAGTCATCGTCTGCTGCCTGCCGATGCTGTCGATGACCGATTTAAGCTCGGAAATCTCAGCATCGCACTTTGACCGTGCTGCATGAAATTCCTCTTTTGTTATGTCGCTGGACATATAAATATCAATGAGCTTCGTTCGTTTCTCTTCCATCGTATCCATTCGACCCTTCAGCTTTTCGATGTCTGTACCCGTCCAATCCGTAGCGATAATGGGTTCAATAACCGAGATAAGCTTATCCGTTATTTTCGTCTGATTAAGCTTCAATTCCTTCATAACAAGATACATAATATGAGTCGCATCTTCATTGCGAATGCTGATTCCTGAACAACCGACTTTATTGCCCGCCTTATCCGTATGAGGACTGCCGTGCTTTGCCGCTTCATTACAGCGCCACGCTTTATAACGGCTTCCGTCCTGTCGGGTTTTGTATCTTGCCACATAGCTTGCACCGCAGCAGCCGCATTTCATTTTGCCGGAGAACGGATAGCGGCTGCTGTGCTTTGCCTTTCCCTCTTGCGACAACGATTTTTCATCTAAAATACGATTGGCTTCATCGAACAGCTCGCGGCGAAACCTTGCGCCGGGCCGCGCTCGCCGGAGTTAAGTGATAA
>OLOW01003414.1_pt1 | contig 10133 bp, 8 predicted proteins | sample 1672801 | NCBI WGS metagenome assembly OLOW01 (sample SAMEA3136725, study PRJEB25190) | human gut metagenome | biome: human gut; feature: human-associated habitat; material: faeces | place: Austria | collected 2013
AGTGCACACCGGCCTCCAGCAGTTGCTTCATAGATACGACAGCCATTTTACAATTTCTCCTTTTGTTTTTCCTCCACCCCGATCATCCCGGCAGCCCGTCCTTCCGGACACGGGGGCGACCGATCCCCGGGTGTGTGGTTTTGAAATGTCACGGGTCAAAGCCCATGCTGAGTCATTATATAGGATGGAACGCGTAATTGCAAGCATTATTTCCCAAAAAACGCAAAAAAATTCCGGCGCGGGGAAAAGAATTGCGCCGGGGCTGCGCTATCTTGGCAGCCCCGGCTTTCCTCTCGGCACCCGGCAGTCGTCGGGCTTCGCCTCCACCAGCACGATGTCCGGGCCGATGCGCTTGATGCAGTTCCATGGAATGATAAAATCGTCCCGCCGCCCGAAGCCTCCCGGAAACCGCGCGGGGCATGGGACGACGATGGCGCAGACGTTCCCGCTGGGGATCTCCACCTGCACATCCGTCACAAACCCCAGCCGTCGCCCGTCGCTGACGCAGATGACTTCCTTGCATTGCAGCTGGGTGAATCGCATTGACATAATCCCACCCTCCTCTGGAAAAGCCTATGCACCAGAAAGAAGGAGTATGACTGTTCTACGAAACGCTGACGGATTTGCGCATGGCGCCAATGGCGCCCTTTTCCAGCCGGGACACCTGCGCCTGGGAGATACCCAGGGCGGAGGCCACCTCCATCTGGGTCTTCCCGTCGTAAAACCGCAGAGAGAGAATCTGCTTTTCCCGGTCGTTCAGGGCGCGGAAGGCGTTTTGCAGGGTGATATGCTCCATCCAGCCGTCCTCGGTGTTTTTGGTGTCCCGCACCTGATCCATCACCGTCAGCGGGTCGCCGCCGTCGGAATAGACCGGGTCATACAGACTCGCAGGGGCGCACACTGCGTCCAGCGCCCGGCTGACATCCTCCAGAGGGATTTCCAGCTCCTTGGAAATTTCCTCCAGCGTCGGCTCTCGCCCCAGGCGGGTGATCAGGGCTTCCTTACACTGAAGCACCCGGTAGGCCACATCTCGGATGGAACGGGAGACCCGGATGACACTGTTGTCCCGCAGATACCGCCGCACCTCTCCCGCGATCATGGGCACGCCGTAGGTGGAAAAGCGCACCTGCTTGTCCGGGTCAAAATTGGAGATGGCCTTGATAAGGCCGATGCACCCCACCTGAAACAGATCGTCGGGGTTTTCGCCCCGCTTGTCAAAGCGCTGTATGACACTGAGAACCAGCCGCAGATTTCCTTCAATGAGTTTTTCCCGGGCGTCTTCGTCGCCCGCCTGGGCACGGCGGAGCAGGGCGTCCATTTCCACCTGAGACAAAACGTGAAGCCTGGATGTGTTGACGCCGCATATCTCTACTTTTCCCTGCATGGCAGCCTCCTGTGTGGTGATACTGGGAAATGGAGCTTCCATTCCCGTTCCTCTCCAGTATTCCCCGGAAGCGCCAAATCATTCTTTGGCGGTTTTTCACAAATTTTTCACAGTCGAGAGAAAGCGCCAATGGCTTTCGACAGCATTTTTTTACAGGAAGACAACTTTTCCCCGATGTTTTTCCGGTAACGGCTTCCTTCCGACGGTGACGTAACACGTCCCGTTTTTGGGCGGAGAACGGAATATGCATGGATATATGCAGACTTTTCCACAAGAAAATCAAAAAAAGAAAAGAGCAAAAAATCCTGTTGATAACTCAGAGTTTTCCACAATCTCCACAGGTTTTTCCACAGGGGTTTTCCACAGGCGGGGCATGCTGTGGATATGCAGTTTTGGTTCACATAAAAAGATCCGACATGCTTCGACGGATTTCCCACTTTTCCGCGGGTCGTGGATTTTACCATGAACATTTTTTTGTGCAAAAATTAGGACTTGACAATTCTCCGCGCAGGCCCCGGCGTCCGCCCACCGGGGCGGGATGGCCGGGGAGAAGCTTCTTACGCCCGGAACGGCAAAAAATTTTGAAAAAAGGGTTGATTTTATCGCGTCAAGGCGTTATAATGCGTATCTGTATGGAAAACGAACAGAAGGAGGTGGAATCCATGCCCAATATCAAGTCCTCTAAGAAGGATGTCATTTCTTCCAAGATCGCTTACGAGAAGAACAAGGCTGACAAGTCCGAGCTGAAGACCAACCTGAAGAAGTTCGACGCCGCTGTGGTGTCCGGTGACAAGGCTGCCGCCGACGCTGCTTACAAGACCGCCGTCAAGGCCGTCGATCAGGCTGTCAACAAGGGTCTCCTGCACAAGAACAACGCTGCCCGGAAGAAGAGCAGCATGACTCTGAAGCTGAACAAGCTGGCCTGATTTCTCTGAAAATATCTCCTTCCGAGCAGTGCTTGGAGGGAGTTTTTTCATTTTGTAAGGGGAAACTCTGAACAAATCGCCGATCTGTTCAGAACCGCCCGTAATGTGCTATAGATTTTCCCGGGAGGTGTAACCATGGCAAAACTGTCTGACCCCGTCACGATGCTCAAGGGCGTGGGGGAGGTGCGGGCAAAGCAGCTTGCCCAGCTGAATATTTTCACCCTCCGGGATCTCATCTGCCATTTCCCCAGAGGGTACGAGGACCGGACGAAGCTGGTTCCCATCGAAAAGCTGGAGCCGGATGTCCCCGCCTGTTTCCGCGCCATGGTGATGAACACTCCCCGCACCAGCCACATCCGCAAGGGGCTGGACCTGACCAAGGTGCAGGTGGCGGATACCACCGGGCGGCTGAACGTGACGTTTTTCAACAGCCGCTTCGCCGCCCAGCAGCTGGAATATGGCCGGGAGTACATTTTCTACGGCGCGGTGAGCGGGGATTTCATCGGCTACAGCATGACGAACCCCGTGTTCGAGGCACCGGAGTCCCAGCCCGTGACCACCCGGCGCATTCTGCCCATTTATCCCCTGACCGCGGGACTGACCAACGCGGCGCTGCTCCGGCTGGTGCAGCAGGCGCTGGCGGTGTGCGACCTGCCGGAGGAGATACTGCCCGCCGAGGTGCGGGAGAAATACGGCATTCTGCCTGCCGAGCGGGCATATTTTGCCATCCACGAGCCGAATTCCATGGCGGAGGCGGAGCTGGCGAAAAAGCGGATGATCTTCGAGGAATTCTTCGTATTCTCCGCGGGACTCGCCCTGATGCGCGCCGCCCGGAAGGAAAAAAAGACGGAACCCTATACGGATTTCGACATGGCGCCCTTTTATGACAGCCTGCCCTTTACCCTCACCGGTGCCCAGAGCCGGGCGGTGGGGGAAATTCTGGAGGATTTCCGTCGGGGCATTCCCATGAACCGGCTGGTACAGGGAGACGTGGGCAGCGGCAAGACCATGGTGGCCGCCGCCGCCGCCTACTGCGCCGCGAGAAATGGCGCTCAGACCGCTTTGATGGCGCCCACGGAGATCCTTGCCGAGCAGCATTTCGCCTCCCTGAGCGCCCTGTTCGTCCCTCTGGGGGTATCCGTGACACTGCTCACCGGTTCCCAGACCGCGAAGCAGAAGAAGGACGTGCGGGAGCGCATCGCCGCCGGGGAAGTTCAAGTGGTGATCGGCACCCACGCGCTGCTGTCGGAGTCTACCCGGTTTGACAATCTGGGACTGGTCATCACCGACGAACAGCACCGCTTCGGCGTGGGACAGCGCAGCCGTCTTTCCGCCAAGGGGGAGGACCCCCACCTGCTGGTGATGTCGGCGACGCCCATCCCCCGGACGCTGGCGCTGATCCTCTACGGCGATCTGGATGTATCCATTCTGGACGAGCTGCCCCCGGGACGGGAGCCGGTGGACACCTTTCTGGTGGGGGAGAGCTACCGTCCCCGGATCAACGCCTTTATCCGGAAGCAGGTGGCGGAGGGACATCAGTGCTTCGTGGTCTGCCCGGCGGTGGAAGAAAACGAGGAGCTAGGCATCAAGGCCGCCTCCGTCTGGGCGGAGACCTTGCAGCAGACGGTTTTCCCCGACCTGCGCATTGCTCTGCTCCACGGGCAGATGAAGGGTGCGGAAAAGGAAGCGGCCATGGCGTCCTTCGCCCGTGGGGAAGCGGATGTCATGGTGGCGACCACGGTCATCGAGGTAGGCGTGGACGTTCCCAACGCCACGCTGATGGTCATTGAGGACGCCGACCGGTTCGGTCTGAGCCAGCTGCACCAGCTCCGCGGCCGGGTAGGCCGGGGCAAGGCAAAAAGCTATTGCATCCTCACCACCCACAACCGCAACCCGGAGACGCTCCAGCGCCTGAAAGCCCTGTGTAAAACCGCCGACGGCTTCAAGATCGCTGAGGAAGACCTGCGTCTGCGCGGTCCCGGAGATTTCTTCGGCTCCCGGCAGTCCGGCCTGCCCGCATTCCGGGTGGCGGACTTAGGCTGCGACCTTGCCGCCATGAAAGGCGCCCAGCAGGCGTCGGCAGACTGGATCGACGCCTACGGCGCGTCGGACACCCCGGAAGCAAAGGCTCTCAGGCAGCGGATCGGCGACCTGTTCGCCCGCTCCGAGGGTACAATGAACTGAACGAACAAAGCAGGACACACTTTTGTGTCCTGCTTTTTGCTGGATTATTCAGTCTGCGTGACATTGCTTTTTCGCTTTTGCATTTACGCCTGCTTCGCACTGTCCAGGGACTTGCCGAAGACGAAAAAACGCTGATAGAGAAACTCCGTGGAGAAATTCAGCAGCATATTCACAATTGTTACCAGGTATTCGTTCCACGCCAGACTGCCGGCCAGATAATTGCCCAGAAGGGTGGACAGAGGCGTGAAGACCGCATAATAGGCGGCAACCTTTGCCATGGCTACGGGCACGTTGGCGGCGGATTGGAAGGTAAATTTCCGGTTCAGGGTAAAGTTCCAGAGTACGCTCAGGCACAGGGCAATCAGGTAGCAGGGCCAGTATGGGAAATGGGTAAATTCATTCAGCAGGGCGAAGCTTCCCATTTCGATGAGACCGGCGCTGATGGAGAAAAAGGTGAATTTCAGGACACGGACGAATTCTTTCATGAGTACCTCCAAAATCATTCCATATGGTCTTTGCGGCGGAAGCGGAAAAGCTTGCCCATTAACGAATTTTTTCTTGCCTGCTTTACTCCTCGCCGGATGCTAATTTTTGCCGCCGGCACAGCCGATGGTTAAGTTTGATCAAGCAATTAGGGCAACACCGCATAAATCGGCAAGGAGGCATAGCAGAAGATTTTGTGCCAGATCAAAGTTACAAAGCCGGAGGAATACTGTATGTATTTCCCAGCTTTGTAGCTGCGGAGCTGGTGCAAAAGACCCGCTGTGACCCGCAGACGCATTTGTGCGGTGTTGCCTTAATTATACTGTAAAAAGGGAGAAAAGTAAAGGCAATCAGGGGAAATTACAAAAAACCATTTTGAGTATTTTCTGAATCCTATTCATGGACACAAAAGGCGTTGATACTAAAATCTCCACAGGGGCTGTGGAAAAGTGCGCCTTATGTTCCAGGATGAGGCAGGCTTCGGCCGCATCAACCATCCCAAGTACTGCTGGTGCGAAAAAGGCATCCGACCCAGCGTTCCATGTCACCATATTCGGGAATACCGGTATGCCTATGGTGCGGTCGAGCCGCTGACTGGGGAATCCTGTTTTCTTGTCATGCCCTATTGCAATACTGCGTGTATGAATCTGTTTCTGCGGGAATTATCCAAACAATTTCCGCAGGATACCATTCTGATGTGCTGCGATGGCGCTGCATGGCACAAACCGGGAACACTGGAAATAGTATTAAAGCGTTTAATTAGGCTTTAGTATTAGTATGAATCAAAGCCACCGGCACGGTGCATCCGTCAAGGGAAAGCAGGCAGATGTATCGTGCTGGTGTTTTTGGGGGGGCAAAAATCTCTCCCGGGGCAGCCACAAAGCTGCCCCGGGAGGTTTCGTTATTTCTGAACGGTCAGCGTGAATCTGGCCTGAATGGGTTTTGCGTCTGCGGCGGCATTTTCCGGAGTAACGTCCAGAATCACCGTGTACCTGCCGGGTTTCAGGGAAGCGGACGCCTTCGCCGGGAATCTGACAACTCCCCCGCTGACTTCTATCCCTCCGGCAGCTTCCACCGCGTTCCGGAGAGCGGCGGTGCTCCTGGAATTCAGGGTGATCTCTCCGAATTCTGCCGTCGCCGGGCTGGTGATGCTCAGCACCTGCACCAGCGGCGCGGTCTGGGACTGATACACCGTCCGGTTCGAGAGCTTCGCCAATTTCACCGTGCTCTGCGTAACCCGGATGCTCAGGGTGCTGCCTGTGACCTCCTGACCGCAGAAGGTCAGAACCGGGATCACCTTGTAGGTCGTTCTGGTGGAATACGTGCAGCCCTTTGCCATGGTCAGGTGCACAACGCCGTCAACCACCTCAGCCGCGAACAGCTCCGCGTCCGCGCCTTCCAGCCAGATATCCGTAACGGTGCCCTGCGCGTTGGTCAGCCTGGGCGTATAGACGATCTCACTTGCCGGGTTCAGCACGTCCAGCTTGCCCTTGGCAGTCAGCCGGAAGGAGGGCGCTCTGTCGTAAACCTGCACCCTCAGGATTACCCCTGCGGGCAGCGTTGCCGTTTCCCCGTTCCGGCTGACGATGGCGTTCAGCACATAGCTGCCGCCGGTAAAGTCCGCGTTGGGGATGGTCGCCGTCAGGATGCCGTCGGCGTAGTCCAGACAGTCGGGCAGTTCCTCGAAGCCCTCAATGGCATACCCATCGCCGCCGGTCAGGGTCACCTTCACGGCAATACTCTCCTCCCCTGCCAGCTGCCGGTTCAGCCGCACCATGGCGGCGGACAGCCTTGCTCTGGGCAGCGTGTTGGATACGGTGACACGCACCGTGCCTCCGGAGATTTCCGTGCCACTTTCCAGAATACCGGTGCAGGCGAAGGAATAAGTCCCGTTTTTGATGCCGGAATCCGCGATTTCCGCAACGATTTCTCCGGAATCCGCGTCATAGTACACATTCAACTTGTCGGACTCCGCCCGGGCGGCGGTACCCTCCCTTGCCGCGGGAGTCAGCTCCACATCGGTCAGGGAAACATTGCCCTGGGAGAGGATCATGCCGGTGGAAGCCGTCTCGGAGGGGAACCAGCTGTTCAGCTTCAGCGTGCCGGCCGCCGCTCTGAGGGTGGGCAGTCTGTTGGTGACGGTAACTCTGTGGGTGAGCTTGACGGGCTTCGTCCAGTTGTCGTCCTGCACATAGACATTGGCCGACACGTTCTTCGCCTCGGTCAGCGTCAGGGTCAGGACGTTTCCGCTCAGCGCCACATCCACGCCCGGGTTGTCTGTATAGGCGTAAAGGCTCTCGCCGTCCGCGCCCGACAGGACCGTCTCCACGGACCAGTCCGAATTCAGTGCGGTATTCAGCGTGCTGGAAGTGGGGTTCAGCTTAAGCTTCGGCGCGGTGTTTACGGTGCCGATGGTCAGCGCCCTGGTCACCGGGATGTTATAGCCCGCGAAGGAGACGCTCAGGGTCGCTCTGGTGCTGGGCTTGGCAGGAGCGTTCTCCGGGTCAGCGTAGCGGATGACCCACTCGCCGTCCTCATTCTCCAGCACGAAATCGCTGTTTCCGGTGAGCTCCGCGCTTTCGACTTCCCCGCCGGTGATGGTCAGGGCCGCCTGGCTGTCACGGTAGAACAGGTTGAACCGCTGGCTCTGCCGTACGGTCAGTCTGGGCAGCGTCTGGGAAGCTCTCACGGCAATCGGGTAGGTATAGGTTCGGCCATTGCCGCAGACGGCCTCCAGCGTCATCCGGTAGGTGCCTCTGGCGACGGCTTCTCTGGAGGTCAGGGTCAGCAGACTGTCCGCATACTCCACGTCGAACCGCTCATCGTCCACACTGACACTCAGGATCTGGTTGCCGTAGCTTTCCACCAGATCAACGCTCACGCCCGCGCAGGAGACGGAATTCAGGGTCAGCGTGGAAGCCCCCAGCCGGGGCGCGTAATCCCGGACAATTACATTCAAGGTCACCTGTGCGGTCACTTTACTGCCGTCCGTGGCGGCGGCCTTGATGACAGTCGTTCCGGAGGTCAGCAGGGTGACGACGCCATCCTGATCTACCCGCGCGACCGCCGGGGTGCTGGAAGACCATCTTACCGTCGTCTCCGCCCCCACAGGCCAGACCATCGCCGCAAGGGTCATGGTGTCGCCTGCCCCGCACTCCACTTCCATGGCGTCCGGGAGCAGCTCGCCGTCCCGGGCCAGGTCGATCTCGCTCACATAGGGTATTGCAGGCAGAGTGACCTTTTCCAGCGTGGTCTCCTCCGTGCCCAGCGCGTCCTTAAAGAGCTTCTCGCAGCGGGAGCAGATGTAATACTCGATATTTCCGGCGGCTTCCCATGTGGGTTCCGCCGCTTCTACTTTGGTAATTTCATGGCCGAGCGCGGACAGGGTCTCCGCTTCCACGGTGGTTGCCTGCTCGCACTTTTCGTCCTTGAAGGCCTCGCCGCAGACACGGCACACATAATAGTCATTGTTGCCGTCTTCCGTGCAGGTCGCGTCTTTGGCCTCGACCTTTTCCACGTCGTGACCCTTCGCGGGAATTTCCTCCTGCGCAGTCAGGACTTCATTGCAGACGGAGCAGTGCTTGCCCTCGGTCAGACCGGGCTTGGTGCAGGTGGGTTCCGTTCCCTCGTCGATGACCTCGCTGTGCCCCTTGGCAGGAATCTCCTTCTGCGCGGTCAGCACTTCATCGCAGACGGAGCAGTGCGTTCCTTCCGTCAGGCCGGTCTTGGTGCAGGTAGGCTCTACCCGCTGGTCGGTCACTTCGGTGTGTCCCAGCGCGGGGACAGCCTCTGCCCTGACCGTCGTTGCCTGCGTTCCCTGCTTATGCTTTGGGGAAGCTACGACAGTCTGTCTCACCAAAACTGTCCCGCAGACGGAACAAATCTTTCCTTCTGTCAGGCCGGTGCTAGAACAGGTTGCAGCCACCGCCGGTACAATCTGCTCTGTGTGTTCTGTCGTATCTCCTTCAATCCTGGAAAATGTGAGTTTAATATTTCTGCCAGGCTCAGATTTTGTTTTTTCGACAAGCGCGCTTGCTTTAGAGCAAAGGTATCCATGTACGGTTAACTGCATGACGCTGGAACCATTCGCATTAAATGGGTGGCAAGAATCATGCTCCAAAAAGTAGAATTGCGTGTCCCTATTTGTAAAGGTTACATCCTGCAAAGAATAACAGCTTTCAAAGGCATACGGCCCAACGTAGTCACAATCTACTGTCACTTCCTGCAATTTATTGCAATGGTGAAACAGCCAATATCCGGATCCAGTCCCGGTATAGCTGCCATCCATCTTCACATTCTTCGGAATATGAACACTGAAAGAACGCGTTCAGGCTTTCATCCAGCTGGTTTTCCCAGAGGAAAATACTCTGCGGGGAAATCGGATACCCGAAGCGGTCCGCGGCGGCGACGGCCGCATCCAGAAACGCCATATCGTTTCTGGACGAGGACCAGAACCCTGCCAGAGCGATCCGCTTCCGGTCATAGGACAGCAGATACCTTACCATCTGGGTCATGGCCAGCGCCGAATCCGACGCCACGGAGCAGATGTCGGAGCCAAAGTGGGCGCCGTCCACGCCGGAAAGAATAACCGGGATTCCCGCCTGCCGCAGCTGCTGAACCGCGGAAGTAAGATTTTTCAGGGAGCTGTTCGTCACGATGACCGGAATGCCCGGCTCCAGCCGCAGCTGGCCGATGGTGCCCATGCTGTGGATATGGATTGGAGAATTGTTCCGGTCTTTTGCCGCGGCGTCCCGGAATCCGGCAATGATCTCCTGAAACCAGTTGGATGAATGGTAAAAGGGGTCACAGAGGATGACAGGCTCAGGCACAGACATATGGTGATCACCGTCCTTCTGACTGGTATTGCAAAAGTATACCAAATTCTCAAATAGAATGCAAGATTATAAAATTCCGGGAAAGAGGCCGGAAAAAAGCAAAAGATAGCCTTGACAAACATGAAAAGGCGCACACAGGGAGGATATTTATGGGAACACAGAAACTGAAAGCCGCTGTTATCAGCGCCGGAATGATCGCAAATTCCGGGCATATTCCCGCGTACAAGGCGTTTTCGCAGGACGTCAGTCTGGAGGCCGTGTGCGACCTGAACGCGTCGGCCGCAAGGGACACCGGATCCTCACGCTCATCTGTCAGCGTGA
>OLOW01003418.1_pt1 | contig 10123 bp, 8 predicted proteins | sample 1672801 | NCBI WGS metagenome assembly OLOW01 (sample SAMEA3136725, study PRJEB25190) | human gut metagenome | biome: human gut; feature: human-associated habitat; material: faeces | place: Austria | collected 2013
CTGGTGACCTTGGCAGCGGTACGTGCTGTAGTTGATAAATATCCGGATCTTCATATTATTCATTTTGATGCACATGCAGATTTAAGAGATGATTATCTGGGAGCTAAATTAAGCCATGCCTGTGTGCTGAGAAGATGTTATGAGCTTTTGGGGGATAACCGCATTCATCAGTTCTGCATCCGAAGCGGCGAGAGGGAAGAATTTCAGTTTGCCGCACAGCATACAGATTTTCATCCGTTTACTTTTAACGGATTGGAAGAGGTAGTCAAGAGGTTGAAAGAAAAAAAAGTTCCGGTATATTTTACCATTGATCTGGACTGCCTGGATCCGTCTGTATTTCCGGGAACAGGGACTCCGGAGGCAGGCGGGGGAAGCTTTTTGGAACTTCTGGAAGCAATCAGGATTGTTTCTCAGACGAATGTGGTAGGGGCAGATGTCAATGAACTGGCACCTATGCTGGATGCAAGCGGTGTTTCAGCTGCAACAGCATGCAAGGTCCTTCGCGAACTGCTTCTGGCAATCACAAAATAAACCGGAAATATACAGTTAAAATGATATTATAAAATACGCTGTTGAGGAAACAGTTATATATCAACATAAAAGGAGAAAAATTATGAGCAGAGTACTTGTAATCGGCTGCGGAGGAGTAGCCAGCGTAGCAATCCAGAAATGCTGTCAGGCAGACGAGGTATTTACAGAATTGTGTATTGCAAGCCGCACAAAAGAAAAATGTGATGCACTTGTAGAAAAGTTAAAAGGAAAGACAAAGACAATTCTTACTACAGCCAAGGTTGACGCAGACGATGTAGATCAGCTGATCAAACTGATCAATGATTATAAACCGGATCTGGTAATGAATATCGCTCTTCCTTATCAGGATCTGACAATTATGGATGCATGTCTGGCATGTGGCGTAAATTATATGGATACTGCGAATTATGAACCGGAAGATACCGATGATCCAAAATGGCGTGCCATTTATGAAAAACGTTGCAAAGAGGAGGGATTTTCCGCTTATTTTGATTATTCCTGGCAGTGGGCATACCGTAAAAAATTTGAAGATGCAGGACTTACGGCTTTACTGGGATGTGGATTCGATCCAGGTGTTACACAGGCATACTGCGCTTATGCATTAAAGCATGAATTTGACCAGATTGATACCATTGATATTCTGGATTGTAATGGTGGAGATCATGGATATGCTTTTGCCACAAATTTTAATCCGGAAATTAATCTCCGTGAAGTAAGCGCACCGGGAAGCTACTGGGAAAACGGACACTGGGTGGAAATCCCACCGATGGCCATTAAGAGAGAATATAAGTTTGATCAGGTTGGAGACAAGGACATGTATCTGCTTCACCATGAGGAAATCGAGTCTCTTGCAAAAACAATTCCAGGTGTAAAGCGGATTCGTTTCTTTATGACCTTTGGACAGAGTTATCTGGATCATATGCGTTGTCTTGAAGATGTAGGAATGCTTTCTACAACACCGATTCAGTACAATGGACAGGAGATTGTTCCAATCCAGTTTCTGAAAGCTCTGCTTCCGGATCCTGCAAGCCTTGGACCACGTACAAAAGGAAAAACAAACATCGGCTGTATTTTTACAGGTGTGAAGGACGGAAAAGAAAAAACATATTATATTTACAATGTATGCGATCATCAGGAATGCTATCGTGAAGTCGGAAGCCAGGCTGTCAGCTACACAACAGGCGTTCCGGCAATGTGCGGTGCACTTATGATGCTGACCGGAAAATGGATCAAACCGGGTGTATACACAGTAGAAGAGTTTGATCCGGATCCGTTCCTTGATGCCCTTGACCAGTATGGTCTGCCACGCAGTGAAAGCCATGCTCCGGAGCTGGTAGATTGATGGAAGAACTGGATAAAAGAGCGCCATTTATTGCTGCCGGCGGAAGGATTCCGCCGGAATTCAGGGGCATAAAAACACCATGCTATATCTTGGATGAAAATGCTCTTAGAAAAAATGCGAAGCTTCTTGGTAAAGTGGCCCAACGAACGGGCTGCAAGATGCTTCTTGCACAAAAAGCATTCAGTAACTATGACTGTTACCGCTTTTTTGAACCGTACCTTGCAGGAACAGAGGCCAGTGGACTTTTTGAGGCAAGACTGGGAGCAGAGGAAATGCCTGGAAAAGAAGTTCATGTATTTTGTGCCGGATATCGTGCTGATGAATTTGAAGAACTGCTTCATTATGCAGACCACATCGTGTTTAATTCTCCATCTTCGCTTCTCCGGTTTGGAAAAAGGGCAAAAGAAGCAGGAAAGAGTGTTGGGCTTCGGATCAACCCGGAATGCTCTACCCAGGAAGGACATGAGATTTATGATCCCTGCGCACCAGGAAGCCGTATGGGTACCACGAGAGCTCAGTGGGATGAAGCATGTGAAAAAAATCCGGAGCTTCCGGATTTACTGGATGGTATTCATTTTCATACTCTTTGTGAACAAGATTCCGATGATCTGGAGACAACACTTGTTTCTGTAAAGGAGAATTTTGGCAATCTGATTTCCGAGGTAAAATGGATCAACTTTGGCGGCGGCCATCACATTACAAGACCAGGGTATGATATTGAACGACTGGAACGCTGCATCCGTATGGCAAAAGAGGAATGGAATGTGGAGGTTTATCTCGAACCAGGAGAAGCGTGGGCATTAAATGCAGGATTCCTACTCACCAGTGTATTGGATGTTTTGAAAAATGGGGAGACACAAATTGCAATCCTGGATGTCAGTGCAGCCTGTCACATGCCGGATGTATTGGAAATGCCTTATTGTCCGCCCTTATTGGATGCAGATGAGATGGGAGAAGATGGCATTACTGTTCGTCTTGGAGGCCCAACCTGTCTGTCGGGAGATGTAATTGGAGACTACAAATTCAGACAGCTGCCCCAATATGGAGATCTTCTCATGTTTGGTGATATGGCTATCTATACCACATGCAAGAATAATACATTTAATGGAATGCCACTGCCGGATATCTGGCTTAGATGTGCTGACAGCACAATGCTACCGCTTACAAATTTTGGCTATGCAGATTTTAAAGGAAGACTTGGAAGTCTGTGCAGAAAATGATTTTAAAAGGAAATTTGTGCAGTGTATACTTGTAGGATTTCCTGTGATGATATGATAATGGTTTTGGATGTGGCACCTGGGTGCCACATCCATATTTAATTGGAGATGAACAAAGTTATTTTCTCACAATCTTAATATCCCGTGTCACTTTTGCAGCCTTTAAGTATTTTTTATAAGTCTTATACCGGGCCTTTGGAACATAGATCTTTGCACCTTTTCGAACATTTCGGAAAGCATAGGGCTCAATCTTTTTCAGCACTTTTGTATTAATTGTGATTTTTCTCAGATTTCTGCAGCCTTCAAAGGCTTGTCTTCCGATCTTTGTGACCTTTGAACCTATGATAACCTGTCTGAGCCTTGTATTTTTTCGGAATGCCTTTGCGTTAATCTGGGTTACCTGATAGGAATAACCGCCAATTTTTACAGAAGCAGGGATAGTAATGGTTTTTGCTGTTTTTTTAACCGGCTTTACTACTGTTACCGTCTTTTTTGAGGCTGTAGAAGCTGTGATTTTGTAAATCAGTCCCTTTACTTTACACCTGCTGTTTTTCTTGGGGAGAGGTTGTGATGTCGGTGCTTGTGTCGGCTGCGGAGGGGTAACTGACGATGGTGTTTTGGTAGGCTGTGGTGCAGTAGTTGGCTGGGGAGCCTTGGTAGGAGTTGGGGTAACACTTGGCTTTACAGGATCGTTTCCGGACCATTTCGCATAAAGATCCGTAATGTAAGAGGTTCTGGTGTTCTGGAAAGGAATCTTCCAGTCCTGATGCCCGGTGGTGTCATAAGTGCGGTCATCCTGGAAACCATAAAATTTCTGGCTGAAATTCTCGTCCAGATACCAGCCCTCAAACTGATAGCCAGCGCGTACCGGAGTGAAATTTATGTCCGTATATTCATATGGCCATGTGGAGTCTTTGAGTCGGTCTACTTCACTGATCCAGGTATCCAGCCCGTTTACAGTTCCGCCATTTCCATGAAAAACAGCGGTATAGCCTGGATTGAGATAGAAAAGGAAATCCCGGCTATGTCCAGTGCCACCATATCGCCCGAAGTATCCCGGATAGTATTCATGAATAAAATAATTCTGTCCGTTTTCCTGTCCCTTTTTATATTCAATGTCAAAGAGACATCCCATTCCATTATAGGTTCCCATGTTGGTACAATGATATCCCTCTTTGACCGGCGCCCAGATCTTTACGGAAAACGGATCTCTGGCAGCTACCGTATATTTGGTGGGATTTGTTTTTCCCTGAAGAGTTCCACCGTCAAGATCATAAGTAAGGTCACATTCCGGATCATAGATCATGACATACATAGAGGCTCGCCTCAAATTGTAGCTTCTTATGCAGTGACCATTTGTATCATATTCATCCAGATCAGCGCCGGAATCCCCGGGTCTGTTTAAGGCCGGACCTTCGCCATTTTTTGCAATACGGATTATTTTTCCCGTATTATTCACAAAACCGGAGATCACTTCTTTGCACAGACCTTGCTGGTTATATATTTTTGTGGTGGTAAATTCCAAACCTTTCAGAATTTCATTTAGCTGTGCGTTACTGATTCCTTTTTTATAGTAATCAGTGGGGTATTCTGTGATACGAGAGTCATAATCCTTGGGATAATACCAGTAAGCAGCAACATCCATAGAAACGATCTGCTGAATGTATTCTGTTCCTCCGGAAATGGTACTTTCTCTTTTCCCCTGTACTTTAAGGGTGTCTCCTGGCATAATGGGACCAGCAGAAAAATCTGCTGTAGCAGTTTTATCTGCTCCAACCTGAAACGTCGTATTTTCAGTACTGATGATCTCCTGTGCAACGACGGCAGACTGGCTGAGTATTACTGCCGCAATTGATGCTCCCAGCATCGTCCCCAATTTTTGAACCCAATTTTTCTTTTTCAATATGTTTTCCTCCTTCCTGTAGCAGAGCGTAGAAAAAATCATTTTCAGATACGCTCAGAGATCACTTTCTGAGTATATTTTACAGTATATTTTACTGTTTGTTCCGATATTGCCGGTTATGTCATGGACAGATGCGGAAACTACAAAAAAGAATCCCTGCTTTATAAAAACAAGGATTCTGCAAGGGTTTTTATTTATTTTGTCAAAAATACAGGAGCTTACTTTTCATCCATCCAAATCTTCAGCGTCTTCAGAAGTTTCTGCTTTTCCGGAATTTCCATTTTGTGAATCAAATCGCCTAGTTCGCGGTCCAGGGCAGTCTCACGATATTCGGAATCAATCCTTCCGATGAGGGAATCCAGGGAAAGATCAAGAAGCTTCGCATAGTAGATCAGGATACGTAAAGACATGGCTGTGCGGTTATTTTCCACATTGCTGATGTAACCTGGAGTTACATTAAGGGCACGGGCAACCTCTGCCTGTGTCAGATGCATCTGAATTCTTAGTTCTTTCATTCTGCTTCCTAAATTTTCGTAGTCAATCTGATTCATATTCATTCTCCATTCTTTTAGCAGGCTTACAACGGAGAAACCGTATGTACCTGAAAATTACAATCCAAAAACCTTTTTGTGAACAGGCTCTAACTTCATAATATAAAGTATATATAAAATATAGGAAGAAATAAACCTGTAAATTGTATGCTATGTATTTTATAACTATATAATGGGATGCGGAATTTAGCATATTTACTAAAACGTATTGAGAAACAGTTTTGGCAAGAGCCCTTTACTACAGCCAAAGACAGCCTGGAAGTGCAGGTATATCTGATGGTGTGGAAAAGGGTAGGGTCAATCGAAAAACGGTGATCAGGAAGCTTTCTTTACCGTCCTGAAAAAATAGCAGAGTGCCCATGCAATACTCATACCTGCGGCAATCCCAAAGGCAAAAAGAAAGGTGTCCCGTCCATAGGACAGTGCCTGTATGGTATTGCTCTCCAGAATGCTGTTCATGCAATAATAAAGAGTACTTCCCGGAATCAGGGGAATGACGGAGATGACAAAAAAGGAAGTTGAGGTCTCCTTACATATGCGGGCGAGGATTTCTGCATATACATCTACCACAAAACTGGAAAGCAGGGAAGGTAGGAATACGCCGCCCCACAGAGCTTTTCCCATAAGAAAAACAAGCCAGCTGAGGAAACCTCCGGCAGCAGCCAGGGGCAGATACTGTTTTTTTATATGAAATAAAATTCCAAAGCTTACGGAACCGGCAGCACCGGTAATCAATTGAACAAGGGTCTGTGTACTCAAAATCCAAGCCTCCTGAATAAGAAAATGGCAGCAATAAAGCCAAGAGCAAGTGCGGCTGCAAGCAGTAACGAAACGATCAGACGGATCACACCGGAAAGGGTATCTCCGATTAGTATATCCCGGATGGCATTGGTAGTCATAAGCCCGGGGATGAGCAGCATAATATCCCCAATCATGATCTTATCCAGATGAAGCCCGGGAAAAAGAGCCTTGAAGCTGCAGATTCCACAGCCTGTTAGAAAAGAGGCTGCAAATTGAAATGTGACATCGTTCATGCAAACCGGTCTCAGATATTGCTGGAAACACCAGATCAGTACGGCTGCGATCCCGGAAAAAGCTGTATCTGCGAGACTTCCGCCATAAAACAGGGCGAAACTGCAGGCTGCAAGAATGCTTCCTGCTAATTTCCCAAGGGGAAGGGGCTTTTGGGCAATGATTTTATCAAATTCTTTTCGCAGCTCCTGAGGAGAGAGGGGATGGCAACAGAAACGTCGGCTGAGATCATTCAGCTGTTCCAGTCTGGTGAAATCGTTTCCGCCATTTTCCCGTATTCTTCGGGTCTGAGTGCAGGCAGCCTGCTGTGGAAATTCCATAGTAATGACAATGCTGGATGTGATCACAAATACATTCATCTGGGCAGCACCGCAGGCATAGCCCATCCGGTTCAAGGTGTCTTCAACACGGAAGATCTCCGCACCGCTGGAAAGCAGTGCATCTCCCATATCCAGAAAAATATGCAGGTATTCCGTTGCTGTCTGCATGAATAATTTCTCCTTTCAGATCGTGAAAAGCGTATGCCGATAAAAGTTAATCTTAACAAGACATTTTCGGACACGTTTAAGTATAAAACTTATTACCCCTTTAAACAACTGTAATTTGTGGTTTTCACAGGAGATGGTTTGTGCTAACATAAGAGCAAATGAAGTTTAATAGAGGCCGGCTGACAGCAGGCCACATAAGGAGGAATATCAAAAATGGGATGTACCACAATTTTAGTCGGAAAAAAAGCATCTTACGATGGCTCTACCATGATTGCAAGAAATGATGATTCAGGAGCCGGGCATTATACACCAAAGAAATTTACAGTAGTTTACCCTGAGAATCAGCCACGGAAATACAAATCTGTGATTTCCCATGTGGAAATCGATCTGCCTGATGATCCCATGCAGTATACCTCTGTGCCAAATGCGTTGAAAGGAGAGGGAATCTGGGCTGCAAGCGGTGTAAATGCTGCAAACGTGGGAATGACTGCAACAGAGACCATCACATCCAATCCACGTGTACTTGGGGCAGATCCGCTGGTAGAATATCAGCCGGCAGAGGATGGAAATGAGGAAATCCCAGGAGGAATCGGAGAGGAAGACATTGTTTCTATCGTACTTCCTTATATTCACAGTGCCAGGGAAGGCGTGGAAAGGCTGGGAAGCATTCTTGAAAAATACGGCACCTATGAGATGAATGGAATCGCTTTTCAGGATCAGGATGAGATCTGGTGGCTGGAGACTATCGGCGGACATCACTGGATTGCCAGAAGGGTTCCGGATAATGTGTATGTAGTTATGCCAAATCAGCTTGGCATTGATGAGTTTGATCTGGAAGATGCGTTGTCTGAAAAGAAAGAATATATGTGTTCCTCAGATATGCGGGAATTTATCAGCAAAAATCATCTGGATCTGTCTTTGGACGGAGTGCTGAATCCAAGGGATGCATTTGGCAGCCATGATGACGCAGATCATGTGTACAATACTCCAAGAGCCTGGTTTATGGAGCGTTACCTGAATCCGGGAACTATGAACTGGGATGGTCCGTCTGCTGATTTTACACCATATTCTGATGATCTGCCATGGTGCATGGTTCCAGAGAAAAAGATTACAGTGGAGGATGTAAAATATGTTTTATCCTCCCATTATCAGGGAACTCCATACGATCCTTATGCAGCTTATGGGGATAAGTCACAAAAAGGAGCATTTCGTTCCATAGGTGTAAACAGAACGGATTTCTTATCTGTGATCCAGATGCGGCCGGATCAGGAAAAAGACAGCAACATTTTACAGTGGCTGGCATTTGCATCCAATGCTTTTAATGTGCTGGTGCCATTTTATGCTGCGGTAGATGAAGTACCGGAGTACCTTTCCAATACTACAAAAGAGGTATCTACAGACAATTTTTACTGGGTGAGCCGTATGATCGCAGCTATGGCAGATGCCTCCTACAAAAGCTCTGTTTTCCATATCGAACGCTATCAGGAAAAAGTTATGTCAAAAGGCCATGAACTGATCGGGCGATATGATGCCCTTCTCGAAAAAGAAGCAGATCTAGCTAAGAGAATGGAGCTGAAAAAACAGGCCAACCAGCAGATCGCAGATATGCTGAAAAAAGAGGCACAGAATGTGCTTGACAAAGTTTTGTATGAGCTGAGTGGACAGATGAAGAACTCCTATTCACGGTCAGATGCGTGAACAGGAAAATCATATTTATGTTCCAGAGCGGATGAAGGGAGAATCCAATGACAGTAAAAGAGTGTTATGAAAAAGGTGGAAATGATTATGATGGCGTTGTAAAGCGACTTGGCAGTGAGGGTTTGGTGAAGCGTTTTGCATTGAAATTCCTTAAGGACCCAAGCTTTCAGGAACTGAAAGAGGGACTGGCTCAGCAGGACGGAGAGAGAGCCTTTCGGGCAGCTCACACATTAAAAGGTGTTTGCCTGAACCTTGGTTTTTCCAGCCTCTACACCGTAAGCGCAGAGCTTACAGAGAAATTAAGAGGCAGAGAAATTGCCGGCAGTGAAGAGATGTTCCACAAAGTGGAAGTACAGTATGACAGATTAATTGAGACACTGAAGGAGCTGGAAAAAGAGGGGTGATTGAAAACAAAAATAGTATAGCTTGCTATAGAAATCCCCTATAATAAATTCAAGGAAAAATGAATTATACAAAATAGTCTGGCCTTGCTATGATAAGTCCAGAAAGGGTCCCGGAGAAAGGCTGTTTCTCCGGGATTCTTTCTTCTGAAAAAGACAACAGGAATTTGGAGGAAGATCATGGCAAGAGGAATCAATACAAAATGTTTACATTTAGAAGAAGAGGAAGGCAGTTGTAATAATTATGGGGCTATCAGTTACCCGATTTACCAGACTGCCACATACGCACACCCGGCAGTAGGACAAAGCACCGGATTTGACTACAGCAGACTTCAGAATCCCACAAGAGAGCATCTGGAAAAAATCGTAGCCACCCTGGAAAATGGTATTGACGCACTGGCATTTTCCACTGGAATGGCCGCAATATCCCTGATGATGGAGCTGTTTCGTCCAGGGGATCATCTGATCGTAGATGCGGATCTTTACGGTGGAAGCATCCGCCTTTTTGACAATGTATCGTCTAAAAACGGGATCTGTTTTTCTCATATTGACTGCTGGAAAGAGGATGTGGAAAGCTTTGTGACGGAAAATACAAAAGCGATCTATATCGAGACACCTACCAATCCCATGATGAATGTAACGGATATTGCAGCACTTGCCAAAATTGCAAAAAAACATGATCTTCTTCTTATTGTTGATAATACCTTTTTATCCCCTTATTTCCAGAATCCGCTGGACCTTGGAGCAGATATTGTGGTACACAGCGGCACCAAGTTTCTTGGAGGACACAATGACACCCTTGCCGGTTTTCTGGTCACAAACAGAGAAGATATCAGTGAGAAATTCCGTTTTCTGATCAAGACTACAGGGGCCGGACTGGCGCCTCTTGACAGCTGGCTGATCCTCCGCGGAATCAAGACGCTTGGAATTCGTATGGAGCAGGCACAGGAAAATGCCCTC
>OLOW01003419.1_pt1 | contig 10122 bp, 8 predicted proteins | sample 1672801 | NCBI WGS metagenome assembly OLOW01 (sample SAMEA3136725, study PRJEB25190) | human gut metagenome | biome: human gut; feature: human-associated habitat; material: faeces | place: Austria | collected 2013
GCAAAAGTTACCGGACTTTCGGAAGATGAGATAAACTCCCTTTGATTCCTCGGATGGTATTGGCCTTGGCCCCATTGCCCAATGCTATGGCATTATCTGCCCCACTGGCAACGGACGCACTGGTACCCAAAGCCATGGCATCTTTTGCCGTCGCTACAGAAGCACTCTTACCGAGGGCCAGGGAATCATCAGCATTGGTTCCCGTTCCTTCGACTTTTGCACCGCTCCCGAAAGCCACAGCATCGTTGGCGCCGGTAACGACAGCGCCGCTGCCGATAGCTGTACTGCCGGAATTGACTGTCTTGGTCACGGTGGTACCGGACTGGGTGGTATAGTTGTTGACCTGTGCTCCCTTGCCCAGAGCCAGGGCCGTGTTGCCGCTGGCCTTGGCAGAAGTCCCCAGAGCCACGCTGTTTTCACCGCCCACAGCAGCCACATTGGCCGTTACATCGCCAACTGTCACAGTTCCTTTGTCTTCTCCTGTGACTGCATTTTTACCAAAGGCAATGCCGCCCGTTGCCGTTTCGTTGACCTGAGCACTCGTGCCGACAGCCGCTGCATCCGTTGCGCCGTTGACCTTGGCACCATTGCCGATAGCTGTGCTGCCAGAAATCGTCGCTGTCGTCTTACCCGACTGATCTGTCGTATTGAGAACCTCGGAGCCATAGCCCAGGGCCACCGCCTGATTGCCATTGGCCTTGGCACTGTCGCCCACAGCGGTGCTGCTGGTGCCGCCGGTCACAGTCGTCGTGGAAGTGGTGGCATCTGTCGTGCTTTCGCCGGCCTGGGCGCTGGGGCCGATGGCCACCGCGTTCGTGCCGTTGGCGGCGGCGTCGGGGGCATACGTCGTGGTGGTCGTCGTGCCATCCGTGCTGGTTGTAATCTTCGGATTGACCTTGAAGTATTTATTCAGCTTGGACGTATAGCTCTTCGTCGTATCATTGACATCCAGCCCCAGGGCATTGACCACGTTCACCAGGTTCGTATCCAGAGCCAGCAGATTGGCAGCCGTGGTATTTCCTGCCAGAACATAGGTGCCACCCGTCGGCCGCAGTTCCGTATACATCGTACCGCCGGAAACCAGGTTCGTATCGCCGACGGAAATGGCCCCATTGTTGGCCACATTGATGGTATAGATCAACGTGCTGTCATCATCTTCCGAACCGGTGGTGCTGACCGTGGCATTGCCCGTAGCGGCCACTTTCACCGCCTGCTTGGCCTGCTTTTTGATGACAGTTTTCCCGGCATCTGTAATGTTGGCAAGATCCTTCAGGTCTGTAATATCCGAAGCGTTGGCAGCAATACTGGTTTTATTGGAAGTTATGGCAGTTGTGTTGTTGGCAATATTTGTTGTGTTGGCTGCAATTTTTTGGGTATTGGTGGAAATGGCAGATGCGTTTTTGTCAATGGCCGTCTTGTTATCCGCAATGGCCGTTTTATTCTCAGAGATATTGGTTGTATTCGTCGCAATATCCGAGGTATTCTTGCTTATTTTTGTCTTGTTGGAATCAATAGATGTTTTGTTGGCTTCTATATCGGCTCTATTTGCAGCAATATCGGATTTATTGGTATCCGTCGTAGATTTGCTGGCAGCGATATCTTGAGCATTCTTGACTACCTGCTTGTCCAGAGCCTGGATATTCTGGGCTTCTGTATTGGTATCAGCGATATAGGTAGTATCCCCGCTCCCTGTACTGTTCCCATCCGCCGCATACCCCGGGGATGCGATCATCAGGGTGGCCAGGAAGGTGAGCAGGACTTTGGCCAGCCCCCGTACTCCTCCTTTCCGGGATTCTGACACTTCTTTGCCTCTGTTTTTGGCATATTCTGGCACCACCTGGACCAGCTGGCGGTTCCTGTTGAAAATAACCTTGAAAATCCGATTCATAAATACAACCCCTTTGACTGCTGTCCCTTCGACAGTCAGCATGTGTATAGACTCTTTAGTCAAAATTATATACCTTTTTCTTACACAATTTCAACATTCAGATTTTAATTGTAAATAGGGGCTGCGTTTTTCTTAAAAAGAAAAGGGGGTGTGAAAAAATAGCTTTCACACCCCCTGTCAACGGTCAACGGTCAGCTGACAAAAAAGAGGCTGTTGCATGGCAACAGCCCCCTTCCTCATCCTTTTTCCAAACCAATGACCCGTACCATTCCCTGTTCCACCTGGAACTTTACATTCCATTCTCCAAAGGCCATGCCGTAGATCCGGTCCGGATCGTTCTGGTAATGGGGCCTTGGATCCTGGGCCAGGACCCCCAGCAGGGCGGGCCGCTGGTCTTCCGGAAGTCTGGCCAGAAGGTCCGGCGGGCACTGGACTTCCAGGGTGCCGTCCGCTCCCTGGGCAAAGCCGCTCCGGGCCTCCGGCCGGGCATCGGCGTAGGGCACATAGGGCTTGATATCGTAAATGGGCGTGCCGTCCATCAGGTCCGCCCCCTTCACCTGCAGTTCCGGACCATGGGGGCCATCCCAGACCACCTTTTCCAGTTCCACCAAGGAAAGCCCCAGAGGGTTGGGCCGGAAAGGGGACCGGGTGGCGAACACCCCCAGCCGGGTATTGCCCCCCAGCCGGGGCGGCCGCACGGTGGTGGACCAGGTGTGATTCCGGGAAAAGCCCCAGACCAGCCACACATGGGAGAACCATTCCAGTCCCCGGAGGGCTTCCCGCTGCCGGAATCCTTCTGCCATTTCCACCCGTCCGGCCAGATCCGGCACCAGACCGCTCTGCCGGGGCAGGCCGAATTTCTCCGGCAGCAGGCCCCGGTACCAGGCCACCGGGCGGATCGTCAGCAGGCCTTCTTCCGGATGCTGCGGTTCCGTCATTTCACCACCGTATCCACGTTCAGGTCCTTGTCCACGTAGAACCGGGTGCCTTTCACCGTAAGATCCGCAGCCAGGCCCTTGGTGGTCACCTGGTACATCCACATGCCGGGGGCCACCTGGAAGGAGCCTTCCAGGGCATCCCCGCTGACCCCGTCTCCGGCGGCGGCCACCGCTTCGCCCCCAAAGGACCAGCCTTTGGTGATGAAGGAATTGAAGGCGTCTTCATTGCCGAACACGAAGATGATGTTGGACTGCCGGACCCCCAGGCCCAGGCCCACTTTCATCTCACCCATTTTCATGAATACTTCCCGGCCGCTGTGCTGGTTGATGGCCCTACCCCGGCCATGGCCCCCGCCCAGGATTCCCAGGCTGTAGCTGGTATCCACGAACACCGCATAGCCGAAGGCGTTCTGGATGGCCTTCCGGGAGTTGGGCTTCTTCTGGTACAGGTCCAGCAGGGCCTTATAGGTCTTGGTCCGCAGTTCCGCCCGTTCCTTGTCCTCTTTGGTCACCGTGGCCGCCGCTGCAGGCTGCGTCCCGGCAGCAGCCTGCACCACCGCCGGTACCGCTCCCAACGCCGTGGCACTCAAGGTGAGTGTGGCCAGCAGCGTTGCTGCCATCGTTCTTGCTTTTTTCATAGAGATCACCTCATCCTGGTAAGATGTCAGACCGCCCTGACGGGCTCAAAGATGTCAGAAGCCAGCTTGTTCCAGAAAACCGACCGTCTGACTTTCTGTCAACTCGCTGCTATCTGACATCTCAAAGGCCACAGCGTGGCCGCTCTGACTTCTTATTGAATTATTTATTCGGCTTCAGATACCCGCCGCCCTGGAGCTCGTAGGTCTTGCCTCCCAGCCAGGCGTTGGCGGCGTTGCTGCTGTTGTAGAACAGGGTATGGCCGTTGCCTTTCAGGTTGGTCAGGGCCGTGGTCCCGTCGGTAAAGCCATCCACATGACAGTCAGCCGTCAGGGACCAGCTGGAGGAAGCGTCCAGGTTCACATCGATCTTTTTGGCGGAATTGTCCGTGTTGATGGCCCCGGACCAGTGGCTGCCGTTCTGGAGATCCATCATGATGGTGCTGCTTCCGTCAGCGGACACATTGCCATAGAGCCCCTGGTTGTTGGCCATGAAGGTCAGGTCGCCGCCGTTGGAGCCGGCATCTCCAAACTGGTTGGCTTCCACCCGGATCAGGGTGCCCCCCAGATACTGCATGGTGGTCATTTCCGAATAGATCCGGGCCGCCGTGTTGGTCACATAGAACAGGGGGCCTTCCTTCAGGCTCCGGAGAGCGGAACCTTTGGCGGAGAACCGGCCCAGGCCCTTGCCGTCAGCGCCGTTGTCCCGGGACTTGTTCTGGTAGAGCATCACCCCATGGGTTCCGTTGCCGGACAGGTCCACATATTCCAGATGGATGGCATTGTTCCCTTCCACCACGGCGATTTCACTGGCACCGGCCGTACCCTTGGCTTCGCTGACTTTGATGGAGCCTTTGGAATAGATGAGAGGGGATCCTTCCCCGGAGGTGTTGATGGTACTCTTGCTCACGGTGACGCTGGCACCGGAGGGTTCCGTGGCCAGGGCGGCGGAACGGATCCCGGCGGTGCCGATGTTGATGTTGTCCGCGGTGATCTTGCCCCCTTCGGTGGCGTCCAGACCCCGGGAGGAAGCGCCAGTGGTCCGGATGTTGGAATCGTGGAGCTTCACGCTGCCCTTGGCGCCGGTGGCGAACACCGCATTGGCCCCGTCCGCTTCCGTGCGGATGGTGCAGCCATCCATGGAGAGGGCCCCATCTGCGGCCAGCACGGCGGCATTCTGGCCGTGGAATTTGCTCCCCAGCACATCGGTGGTGGCGCCGCTTTTGGTAATGGCCCCGTGGGACAGTGTCACCTCCGCCCCGTTCTTCACCAGCAGGGCGCTTTCGTCCGCTACCAGTGCCGCATAGCTGTCCGCCAGGGCGGTCTTTTCTCCGCTGACCACCTTGGCGGCACTGTAGCTGTCCGCCGGCAGAGGTTCAGCCGCTGTTTCGGCAGCCATTTCCGTGGCTGCGGCAGTCTTTTCCGCCTTGGCCGGTTTTACCGTTTCTGTCTGGGCGGCCGGTTTGGCATCCGCAGCTGCCCCAGTCTTATGGGCTGCCCAGACACAGGGACTGGACAACAAAGAGGCCATAATGGCCAGAGTTAAAATTTTTGAACTTTTCATGGGAATCCCTACTTTCCTGTATAGACTTCTACATATTATAGTATAACGCAAAAGGGTGCCACCGTAAACGATGGCACCTTTTTGTCACGACTTCAGACTTCAGACTCCCGACTCCAGATTATCCCTCACCTTCCTGCAGTCCACCTTCCCCACCCCGCTGAGGGGCAGGGCTTCCCATGTCTTCCACCGGCCGGGGATCTCTCCCGGAAGCAGGTTCTTCCGGAGCGCTTTCCGCACCTGGGCCAGGGGGATGCCCGGTTCCAGCACCACCGCCGCTCCCAGGTCTTCTCCCCGCTCTTTGTCCCGGATGGGCACCACGCAGGCATCCCGGACTCCGGGGACCTTCATCAGGGCCTGTTCCACCCGGCTGCAGCTGACGGTGAGGCCGCCCTTGTTGACCACCTGCCCCCGCCGTCCCTGGAAGATCAGATACCCATCCCGGTCGAAATATCCCATGTCTTCCAGGGTGCAGGGCCGGGGCATGCCGTCTACCCGGTAAGGCGTATCAATGTAAATCATTCCCTCCCGGATCTCCACCTTCACCCCGGGACAGGGCTTTCCCACGCTCTGGGGATGGGCCAGCAGTTCCTCATAGGTGAGCCAGGTGATGTAATCCAGTTCGCTGGCTCCGTAATACAGCAGGATCTGGCTCCGGGGAAAATGCTTTTTCAGGGCCCGGGCCGTTTCCGCATCCAGCAGCTGGGAACCGGCTAGCACCATTTTTAAAGACGGATACTCCTTTTCCAGTACCTGGAGCAGCAGCTTCAGCTTCACCGGCACCAGGTACAGCAGGGTCACCGGATACCGGTCCAGCAGGGCCCGCCAGCGGGTGCTCCGAAGGTTCGTGGCCAGCACCAGGGTGGCTCCGGCGTGGAGGAGCTGGGCCCACACATTCAGGTTCCCGGTAAAGCTCATGCTGCCTTCCGCAAAGCCCAGGGTATCCCGGTCCACCTGGAATTTCCGGTCCTGTTCCGGAAAGAAATCCCCCCAGCTTCCGTAGGTCCGGAACATCAGCTTGGGAAGACCGGTAGAGCCGCTGCTCAGGACTCCCATGCACCACTCCGGTGCCGGCACCGGTGCGTCCCCACAGCCGGGCCGCAGGGTCCCGTCATCGATCCAGCCGATCTGCCGCACCCGGGCCAGTTCCTCCGCTCCTTCCGGGGACAGATCCGGATGTCCCAGCACCGGCACCCAGCCCGCCTGTTCCGCCCCCAGAAAGGCGGCCAGCTGGTCCGCCGGTTCCTGACGGACGATCAGCACCGTCTGCCGGGGGATTCCCAGCCCTTCCAGTTTTTTCCCGTATGCCCGGGCCAGGGCGGCCATCCGGCCATAGGTCAGGGTCCGTCCCTCTTCCACCAGACAGGGTTTGTCCGGCTGGATCCGGGCCCATTGTTCCAGTATTTTTGCATAATCCATTTTTTTCTTCTTTCTGCTACAGCGTTTCCAGGAGCACCCCGGCTCCCGTTCCCCCGGCACCGGCAATGGCGCACAGGGCTTTCTTTCCTTCCTGGCCCTCCAGGGCTGCCAGGGCATGGAGCACCAGCACGGCTCCGCTGCACCCATAGGGATGGCCGTAGGCCAGAGCACCCCCCAAGGGCAGGTACCGGTCCGTACAGGTGGGGTACTGCCGGGCAAACAGAGCGGAGATCACGGCAAAGGCTTCATTGTATTCAAAATCATCGATGGCCTCCACCGGCAGGCCGGTTTCTTCCAGCAGCTTTTCCCCCACTGCCAGGGCTCCCAGGGGACTGAACCGGGGATCCACCCCTGCCGCCGTGCAGTGGAGGATCCGGGCCAGAGGGCGCACCGGCTTTCCTGCCCGGCGCCACTCCGCCAGTTTTTCTCCGGAGGCCAGCACCAGGAACGCCGCCCCATCCTGGGTCAGGCAGGCATTGGCCGCGGTCAGGGTGGGGGTGCCGTCCCCCGCCAGTTTCGCTTCTTCCGGGGTCAGCAGGATTTCCGTTTCCTCCCGGGTGAACAGGGTGGGCATCCGCCGGGCCAGCCGTCCGTTCATCCGGGGCCGGATGCTTTCATCCCGGGTACTGCCGAACAGGGACACCACCCAGGGTTCCAGCCGTCCTTCCTCCCAGGCTTCCGCCGCCTTCCGGTGGCTGCGTACCGCCCACCGGTCCAGTTCCTCCCGGGAAACCCCGTACACCTGGGCCGTCCGCTCCGCTCCCTCCAGCATGGTCCGGGGGGTGTCCGTATCAGGCGAGAACTGGGCCGTCATATAGCCTTCCGGTGTATACCGCGCGTCCCAGGGCTGGTACACCCGCCGGGGCTGCATAGAGGACGATTCCACACCCCCCGCCAGCACCACGTCCAGCAGCCCGCCGCGGATCTGGCCGTACCCCAGGGAAAGCGCTGCCAGAGCCGAGGCGCACTGCATATCCACGGTCAGGGCCGGGGTACTTACTGGAAACCCGGCCTCCAGGGCCATGAGCCGGGTCAGGTTGCCGCCACTGCCCACGGCGTTACCTCCAATGACCAGCTGAGCCTCCCTGGCCACCGGCACCTGGACGCAAAGCTGCCGGAGAAGGGCAGCGCCCAGCTTCTCCGGCGGAACTTCCTTAAATATGCCATTCTGTAATCCCAGGTGGCTGCGCAGCCCGGCCACCAGATAGACGTCACGGCCCTCCATATCAGAACCCGTACCGCTGCAGCCGGTTGGCCAGGAACGCAGCCAGTACCACCTTCAGGGTATCCCCGATCAGGAAGGGGAACACGGCCATGACCAGAGTCTTCCACACGCCCACTTTGGCCACCGCGTACATGCTGATGCAGCCGCCGATGTAGATGATGGGCATGCCCACGCAGATGCCGATGGCTACCAGTTTCTTGAAGGAACGGCTGTTGCCCCGCACAGCGCTCATGGCGATGGCCGCCACCAGAAAGCCCAGGTTAAAGCCCCCGGTAGGCCCGATCAATTTGATCAGCCCGGACGTACCGCCCACGAACACCGGCACCCCCACAGCCCCCAGCAGCAGGTAGATGCCCAGGATGATCCCTGCCTGTTTTGGTTTCATGACAAAGGCCACCAGGTTCACCATGATGGTCAGTGCCGTCACCATGGCCGGTGTAAAAGGCAGCGGAAAAGAAATGTACGCCGAGACGGCCAGCAGCGCGACACAGACCGCACTGGCCGTCATCACCCGTACCTGTTCCCGCTGGCCGGTCACTGCGGCCGCAGATGGATGCAAATTCTCTCTCATTTCGCTCATTCTTTTCTTCCTCCCTGATATAGATCATGTTTCCCGCATGAACGGGAACGTAAAAGGCCATATGGAACCGCTCCGGTTCTCCCAGCTGTTCGAACAGGCTCCGCCACAGCAATAACCCCTGGACCACCGGATCCACACCCAGATGGATAGGATTCGTGTCTCCGGTAACCCGGGCAAAGGCCCGCAGTTCCTCCGACGAAAAACTCCGCCAGGGGGTATAGCCTTCCAGGCTTCCATCTTCCGCTTTTTGTAAACCTATTTTTTCACTATGGTTTACCTTTTGGGCAAAAAAGAGCATCTCCGCCTGGAGCCAGCCCACCTGTTCACCCCGTTCCCAGCCTTCCACCAGCAGCTGCTGGTAATTCTTCCGCTGCCGCCGGCACCGGGCTGTGAACCGGGTTTCCGGTCCTGCCGGCTGGAAGCGCCGGTAATGGAGCCGGCCGATATAGCTGTTGTCGTAAGCGGGACCCTGGAACGCACCCAGGCCCCTGATGTAACCATCCATGTTTTCTCTCATAATACGTATAAGCGTAGCAGATTTTTGCTTTCTGTTCAACTATTTTCGCAAGCAGGTTAACGCAAATGGTTCCTTATTTTCTCCCTATCTTTCCGGTCAGGCAGCCTGCCGACGTTCCGGAAATTGTATAATCAAGGCATCTGAACAAAGAGGAGGCCTTTCCATGAAAATCAATGCCCGTTATGTGAACCAAGAATGGGCCGGTGGGTGCAAAAGTGCGTAGAAACACCCTTTCTTTCCCGGTAACTATGGTATCATAGAGAAAATACGGCACGGCAGGAGGGATGGTCATGAACCAGAAACAGCTGCAATATTTTCTCGATTGCTGCGAAACAAAAAACATGCAAAAGACGGCGGACCGGCTTTTTGTCTCCCGTCAGGGCGTCAGTAAAATGATCCGGGACCTGGAAACCGAATTGGGGACACCGCTGTTCCACCGCTCCCAAAAGGGGCTGGAACCTACGGATTTTGCGTTTTCTCTGATTCCCCATGCCCGGAACCTGCTGGACGAATACGCGTGCATCACCGGCATGAACACCCTGGCCGGCCAGAAGCAGAACGTGGTCACCCTGTATGCACTGGACCATGTCCTGGAATACCTGTCTGCGGATTTCCTGCGGGATTTCCGGAAAGCGTTCCCCCATACGATCCTGAGTACGGTGGAAAGTACGGATACAGGAGCGCTCAACGGCCTGCTTGCGCAGGAAGCCGATTTCGCCATCACCACCGGTCCCATCGACAGCACCCGTTTTACCGCTGGCCCTCTGTTCTATTCCCGTTTCTGCTTCCGCATGGCCGCCGATCATCCGCTGGCACGCAAAGAAAAACTGACCTACCAGGATCTGGCAGGTCAGAAAATCATCAGCAAGGGGCGGGCGTACCGCTGTTTCCGCACCCATATGGATGAAAAGATTCTGGGTGCCGGCATCGCCGTGGATATTTTTGCCGAAACGTCGGATGAAACCATCGCTCTGGACCTGATCCGGAAGGAAGGGGTCATCTCCATCGGTTACGACTATATGGATTTGCTGCATCCCGCCCCGGACATCGCCGTCCGTCCCCTGGACGCTTCCGAATCGGGCTCGGAGCTCTATCTGGTCACCTTGAAGAATACCCTGCCCCGGAAAAGCGCCCGCCAGTTCCGGCAATTTCTGCTGGACTGGATCCCAGCCCATGGCAAAGATCAGATTGCCTGGCCAGGAGCTCAATATTCTACAGTCTCCCCGTCTTCCGGCATATCGTAATCGGTGATGCCCCGCTTCTGCAGACGGCCGCGCATTTCCATACGGGTAATGGAAGCATGGGATCCGGGGAAAGCCTGCCGAAGTTCCTCGCGGCTGTGTTCGCGAAGAAGTGCGG
>OLOW01003423.1_pt1 | contig 10118 bp, 7 predicted proteins | sample 1672801 | NCBI WGS metagenome assembly OLOW01 (sample SAMEA3136725, study PRJEB25190) | human gut metagenome | biome: human gut; feature: human-associated habitat; material: faeces | place: Austria | collected 2013
GAGACTGGCGTTGATGACGGCGGTGGGGCCGCCGGACTGTCCTACGATAATGTTTTTCATATGTATGTCGCTCCTTTTTGTGCGTGAATGTTCTTATGGCCCTGTATCTCCCGGTTTATAAGGGGATAGCAGGACACGGTACATTTTACAATAGCCGGGAGTCTTTGGCAAGAAAAAAATGTCATTCGTCCGGGTGATCTAAGAGATCATTGAGGGTGCCGGTCATTTTTTCCAGCATTTCCAGGCTGGGCGCCTCTAAAATGACCCGGTCCCCGTCGGGGTAGATGTCGGCGAACAGGTGGAACTGCCGGATGAGCGGGTGGTACTGGCCGGCTATAAGCTTTGCCTCCGCCGCGGACGCGGACTGGTGGACGCTGGTGAATACGTTGGAATAATCATTGGTTTTCTGGGGAATAAACATGGCGGCCTCCTGTGTGTATTTTGCCTTTGATTATAATGGGAAAATGGGCGGGTTTCAAGTCTTTTCGCCGGCGTCCGGGAAGTCCCTTCGTTGACACGGACGCCGTTTCGCCGTATACTGGAATGCATGGGGGCGATGGTCACACCCAGCTGATAGATGGCGGTGGCGTCGACCTGGGTCAGGGAGACGGTCATGCTGTAGTCGCCGGTCTTCTTGATGCCGGAGATGTTGGCAGCGGAGGTGCCGGTCTCGATACCCTTGGTGTACTTGGTCTCGTAGTCGTTCAGCAGGCTGGTGAAGGTGGTGCCTTCGGGCTTCTCAGCGTCGACAGCCTCGGCCAGGGAGGGATACTTGGCGACGATGGCGTTGAAGGCATCCGCCTCGGTAGCATCGGCGGGCAGCTCGAAGCCCCAGTTGGCCATGCAGGCGGCAACGGAATCGCCCTCGGCGTTAGCGCCCTGGGCAATGCAGTACTGCATGATGGCCTGGACGAACTTCACGCCGGCCTGATCCACGTCAGCCCAGAAGGCAGTCTGCTCTTCCTCGGTCCACTTGTTGTTGGTGAAGTCGGTGTTGTCGCGGCCGGCAGCCAGCATCAGGTTGTACAGGGTGTCCATACCGGAACGGTAAGCATCCATGCCCTCGATGGGCAGAGCAAACAGGGTGCTGTTGCCGTCGTAGGTAGGATCGCACAGGACGTACATGGAGAAGATGACGTCGTCGATGGTGATAGGCTCACCGTCGGAGAACTTCAGGTCCTCGCGCAGCTTGAAGTTGTAGTCCACAGTGCCATCGGTGTTCTCCACGATCTCGCAGTCAGCGGGACCATAGTAGGTGTAGTCGGTGCCATTGTAGGCCTTGGTTTCGCCTTCGATACCCTTCATGATGATGGCGCCCTGGCGATCGCCGTTCAGCAGGCTGATAGCGGTCATGACCCAGACGTCCTGGTCATAAGCGGTCTCGGAGAAGAAGGGGGAGAACTTGCTGTTGAACGGGGAATAACCCACGACCAACGGGGTGTCGTTGTTCTGCTTGCCTTTGTTGCCGCAGCCAACGAACAGGCCCAGGCACATGACAGCGCAAAGTACCAGAGCCAAGATACGGGTAGCTTTCTTCATTGGAATCCTCCTTAAATTTTTTTGAACACGGGCAGAAGCCCGGAGTTCACAAAAGAAATTGGTGGATCACGCCTGAGGCGTATCCAAGTCGCGGGCGGGGAGCTTTTCCCATTTCAGGGTTAGCATATACCGCCACAGGAGCCACGCTCCCCCGGCCACCAGCGCCTTCAGCGCCAGGTAGGCGATCACGGAGGCCACGCGGCCGCCGGAGCCGTTCATGGCCAGGTACAGCACCATGGTCACGAAGCCCAGGCCCGCGAAGATCATGCAGAGCATGGCCCGGTGGGGCAGCGCCTGCACGCTCCTTTTATAAATGTACTCCCGGATGGGTTCCTCCGCCTTCCGCAGCCGGAGCACCGCCCAGATCACGCTGACCGCCGCCGCGGCCTCGCAGATATAGGGGAGGATGACGTACCAGCAGTTCAGCATGGCGGGGGCATCGCTGCAGCCGCCGGCCACCACGGCCAGCATGACGGCAACGCTCAGTCCCAGCAGCTCCCGCTGGACCCGGTCGCGGCTGCGGCCCTGGTCCACATAGGAGTAGTGGGCGCCGGTATATACATAATCACCGGCAAGATTCACATGGAAATCGTTGAGATGGGCACGGCGTCCGCCGCGCTTTTTATTCTTTTCTGCCATGATCTTTCCTTTGGGGACGGCTGGGTGCGTCCACGGCTCGCTGTCCACTACGCACCAGTCTGTTCGCCGATGGCGGACGGTTTTTGTGCATTTTACTTATCGCCGCCCAGGATTAAAATGTTTTCCTAATTGTATCATGAAACAGTAGATTTTTCAACACTAAGATTAAACTTTCTGTGAATATTCCAAAAAAAATGACAATTATCCATTTTCTTTGTATTTTTATTCTCTTGTGCCGGATTTTCTGCTGTTTTTATCCGCTAACTTTCGCCGCAGATTAACGGTTAACGATTATATCTCGCAGATGTTTTCGGTGAACAGTTAGGTCAATTCGATCATGTTGTGGCAGAGCTGATAGTACTTCCCCTTCTGGTCCAGCAGCTCCCGGTGGTCGCCGCGCTCGATGATCCGCCCCTGCTCCAGCACCATGATGGCGTTGGCGTTGCGGACGGTGGAAAGCCGGTGAGCGATGACGAACACGGTGCGCCCGGCCATCAGGCCGTCCAGCCCCTGGCCGATGAGCTTCTCGGTGCGGGTGTCCACGGAGGAGGTGGCCTCGTCCAGGATCAGCACCGGGGCCCGGGACACCGCCGCCCGGGCGATGGCCACCAGCTGGCGCTGGCCCTGGCTGAGGTTGGCGCCGTCGGAATAGAGGACGGTGTCGTACCCCTGGGGCAGGTGGGAGATGAAATAGTGGGCGTTGGCGATCTTGGCGGCCTCCATGCACTCCTCGTCGGTGGCGTCCAGGCGGCCGTAGCGGATGTTCTCCATCACCGTGCCGGTGAACAGGTGGGTGTCCTGCAGCACGATGCCCAGGGAGCGGCGCAGGTCGTCCTTGCGGATGTTGCGCACGTCGATGCCGTCATAGGTGATGGAGCCGGCCTGGATATCGTAAAACCGGTTGATGAGATTGGTAATGGTGGTTTTTCCCGCGCCGGTGGAGCCGACGAAGGCGATCTTCTGGCCGGGCTTGGCGTACAGGGACAGGTCCCGCAGCACCGGCTTTTCCGGCACATAGGCAAAGTCCACATGGTCAAAGCGTACATCGCCCCGCAGGGGCACCAGGGTGCCGTCCGGCATACGCCAGTGGTAGTCGTCGCCCTTCTGCTCCAGGGTCACCTGGCCCTGGTCCTCCTCGGGAGGCAGGTCCAGGATGCCAAAAATCCGCTCGGCACCGGCCAGAGCCATCATCAGAGCGTTGAACTGCTCGGAGATCTGGCTGACGCGGTCGGCAAAGGTGCGGACATACTGCAAAAAACCGATGAGGATGCCGCCGGCCCCCTCCCCTGTCAGCCACAGGACGCCCACCGCGCAGGTGATGGCGTAGAAGATGTGGGACAGGTTGTTGAGAATGGGGCCCACCATGGAGGTGACGGTGGTGGCGGTGGTGGAGGCCTTGCACAGGTCCTGGTTGATGACGTCGAACTGCTCCATGACCTCCTTTTCGTGGGTGAACACCTTCACGTCACGCTGGCCGGTGATCATCTCCTCCATATAGCCGCTGACGGCGGCGGTGAGGCGCTGCTGGCTGGCGTAGGTGCGCTTGCTGATTTTGGTGGTGACCCGCACCACCAGCACCACGATAGCCCCCAGCACCACCATGATGGCAAACAGCCGCATGGACAGGGCCAGCATCATGGCAACGGTGCCCACCAGGGAGGTGATGGAGATGGCCAGCTGGGTGATGCTGTGCTGCAGCAGCTCGTTGGTGGCCTCGATGTCGCTGGTGTAGTAGCTCATCAGGGCGCCGGTCTTGTTCTCGTCAAAGAACCGCACCGGCTGGCGCTGCATGGTGTCGAACAGCTCCGTGCGCAGCTGCTTCATGATGATGGCGCTGCACTCCAGCATCAGCCGGTTCAGCAGATAGTTGGTCAGGGCCGACAGCAGGTACAGGCCCGCCAGGCCCAGGATCAGGCTGATGTACTTGGCGTAGGTCTCGTTGGGAGCCGCACCGCTGGCCTCCAGCAGGTTTGTCAGGGGCTTCATGCAGTAGGCGGCCCCGATGGTGGCCGCCACATAGGCCAGGATGGACAGCATGGCCGCCGTCAGCAGCAGGCGGCAGTGCTTGAAGTAGCACACCAGACGCCACAGGATGGCGAAGGGGTTCTCTACCTTTTTATTATATTTCTGCAGGTCAACTCGCGGCATGATCCACCGCCCCCTCTCTCATCTGGCTCTCGTACACGTCACGGTAAATATGGCTGCGGGACAGCAGCTCCTGATGGGTGCCCATGTCCGCCAGACGCCCCTGGTCCAGCACCACAATGCGGTCGCAGGACATGATGGAGTTGATGCGCTGGGCGATGATGACCTTGGTGGCGCCGGGCAAGGCCGTCCGCAGACAGCGGCGGATGTGCTCGTCGGTGGCCATGTCCACGGCGGAGGTGGAGTCGTCCAGGATCAGGATCCTGGGTTTTTTCAGGATGGCCCGGGCGATCAGCAGCCGCTGGCGCTGGCCGCCGGACAGGTTGGCGGCGTTCTGCTCCAGCACCGTGTCATAGCCGTCGGGGAAGCGGTCGATATACTCGTCGGCCCGGGCGATGGCGCAGGCGGCCTGCATCTGCTCCCGGGTGGCGTTGGGGTCCGCCCAGCGGAGGTTGTCGGCGATGGTGCCGGAGAACAGGGAGCCGTTCTGCAGCACCATGGACACGCCGCTGCGGAGATTTTCCAGGGTATACTCCCGGACGTCCCGGCCGTCCACCTTCACGGTGCCGGACAGGGCGTCGTAAAACCGGGGGATCAGGCTCACCAGGGTGGACTTGCCCTCGCCGGTGCCGCCGATGACGCCGATGGTCTCGCCGGAGGCGATGTGCAGGGTCACATGGCGCAGGGCCAGCTTGTCGGGGTCCCGGGTATAGCTGAAGCAGACGTCCTCGAAGTCGATGCTGCCGCTTTCCACTGCGGCGTCGGAGGGGCCGTCGGTGATGTCAATTTTCTCGTCCAGCACCTCGTTGATGCGGACCAGGGAGGCCTGGGCCCGGGACAGGGACATGACCAGCCAGCTGATCATGGACAGGGAGTTCACGGCCATGCCGGCGTAGTTCACCAGGCTCACCAGCTGGCCGGTCAGCAGGCCGGTGGTCCGGAAAATGATCTCCCGGCCGCACCGAGCATCGCATCGGCGATGCCCATGCCGTTCGTGACCGCGATGATGACGGCGGTCACAACGGAGGTGATAAGAACATTCCAGCCCTTCATGGCTGCAATGACGAAGAAGACGAGACCGACGATGATGCCGATAACTCCAATCCACTCCATAGTGCTTTCCCCTTTCGTAAAGCAGGTTGATTATCTGCAATGCCGCTGCAAAAGAGACTCCCGCGTTGGCGGTACGGGAAGGTTCTGATGCAGCGACGTGCATTCGAGAATGCCCGCCCGAGTCCCCTTGATCGATCGGGCGGAATATCGCGAACGACTTAAAGCCCTCCCGCAGGCCGGAGGTTCCCGGCCTGCGGGAGGTCGGGCGCTTACGCCATGTCGTTGCGGGTGGCGCGCATGAGCTCGACGACGGAGTCGTGCTTCATCTGGAGCTCGTTGCGGCGGATGGTGCCCTCGTCGAAGGTCGTGAGATCCTCGGGGCTTTCGAACATCGTGCCCAAATCACCGCGCTGTTGATTCAGGCGGATAGCCTCATCGGCGTCGTACGGGATGAGCGGGGTCTTCTCGCGCGGGTTCCAGATGATGAAAGAGGGCTTGGTCGCATCGGGAGAGGGCATGCCCTCGCAGTAGCGCACGTCGCCGTACTTTTCCACGAGCTCGTCGATCGGGCCGAAGTCGAAAGCGCGCAGCGGACAGCTCTGGGTGCAGGCGGGCTGCTTGCCATCGGCCAAGCGGTCAATGCACATATCGCACTTGCTCATCTTGCAGGTGGGCTCGTCGGTCGCAAAGCGCGGCGCGCCGTAGGGGCACGCGTCGTAGCACTTGCGGCAACCGGTGCATTTGTCCTGGTCAACCAAGACCGCGCCGAATTCATCCTCTTTGTAGAGGGCACCGGACTCGCACACCTTCACGCATGCCGGGTCCTCGCAGTGCGCGCACGGGAACGCGAGCGAATGCAGGCGGATGTTGGGGAACGTTCCCTCTTCCCATTCGTACACCGTCATGTACTTCTCAGCACCCGGCTCGATGCCGTGCCAATCCTTGCAAGCGATGCTGCACGCCTGGCAGGCGTAGCATCGGTTCATATCGAACATGAAACCATACTGGGTCATCGTCTTATTCCTTCCCCTCACCGAGCGAGCGGCGATAATTCAGTGCCACGCTTGCGCCGCGCATGCCGCCGCGCTCAGCCTCGTTGCCGAAACCTTCGGCGTCGCCATCGCGAAGCTTCTCGACTTCCACCAGGCCCGCAGTGATGAGCGCGCCCAGGATGTGGGGCAGATGCCCGTCGTCAAGCAGGATGTTCGGGGTGCCGCGAAGGTCTTCGCCGAACGTGTTGCATTCGGCCGGCGTGCCGTCGGTCTGGAACCACGCGCCGTGGTGCACGGCCGCGGTGCCGGGCATCATGCGGTTCGTGACGTAGGCCGTGAGCTCCACCTCGCCGCGGTCGCTGTAGACACGGCAGATGTCGCCGTCCTTGATGCCGCGCGCCTGCGCGTCGACGCCGGAGATCCACACCGCGTGGCGATAGCAGTCCTCGCGCATGAACGGGTTGTTGTCGTTGCTGGAATGCTGGCGGTAAATCGAAACCGGGGACACCATCGACAGCGGGTACTTCTTGACCTTCGGGTTGTAGAAGCCGTCGTTGGAAGCGGATCCGATGTCGCCTTCGACATAGCTCGGGCTCCACACGGGCATCGGCTCGATCTGGCCGCGCCAACGGGACTCGGTCATGTCGTGGGTCTTCACGTAGTTCGACGAGAACTCGATCTTGCCGCTCGGGGTCTCGAACGGGCTCTCACCGCGCTCGATCCTGGTCCTGAACGGGTAGTACGGCGAGTCGATTTCGGTGCGGATGACCGGATGCGCGTTGAACTCTTCCCAGGTCGGACGCTTCTCGTAGCCGAGATAGGCCATAATCGTCTCGTTGTTCGCCCAGTTCTCGAAGGCCTCCTTGTACACGGCCTCCTGAGCGTCCACCCAGTGATCGACGTCGACGTCGAGCATGCGGGGATTGTACTTGTCGGCCACGCCGAGGCGCTTGGCGATTTCGGTCCAGACCCATTCCTTCGAGCGCACCTCGCCCGGGAAGTCCAGGCCGCGACCGCAGAAGGTGAAGTAGTTACGCATGCCGTTCGGGCCGGACACGAAGCGCTGATGGCCGTACATGTACTCGTCCATGCCCTCGAGCTGCCAAATCGGCGCCGGCAGGATGATGTCGCAGAGTTCGGCGGTGGGCTGGTTCAGATGCCACTGGAAACCCCAGTTGAACTCGGTAGACGCCATACCGGCGAAACGCTTGTTCACATTGGAGTGGTTGTTGCCGTAGTTGTTCTCGAAGATGATCATCTGGATGTTCGGCAGCGGAGAGTCGTTGGTCGGAGAACCGATGCGATGACGAAACTCGGACTCGCTCATGCGGCCTTCCCAGTAATCCTTCTGGCAAGCGAGGATCTCGGTGAGGCAGTTGTTGTTGAACAGCACGGGCGGCTTGTAGTTGCCCGGATCGCGATGCCAGTCGGCACGCGGGGCGGGAACACGGCCCGGGGTGGGCAGGCAGGCGCCCGTCTCGCATCCACCGGGGCAGGCGATGTTACCGGTCATGGACTGAAGCAGCATCGACGCGATGGCGGAGTAATCTCCCATGTGACGCTTCGCGCACGAGTAGAAGTACTGCAGGTGAACCGGCTTCGTGGTGCCGTAGAGGCGCGCGAACTCGCGGATGGTCTCGGCAGGAACGGCGCAGATGGGAGCAGCCCATTCCGGCGTCTTCTTGATGCCGTCTTCGCCTTCGCCCATGACGTAGGCGCGCCATTCCTCGAAGCCCACCTTGTCGACCCACTCGTCGACGAACTTATGGTCGATGAGGTCCTCTTCGTAGAGCACCTGCGCGATGGCGAGCATCATGGCGAGGTCGGTGCCGGGGCGGATGGGAATCCACTGATCAGCGAGGATTTCCGCGGACTGCGTGTAGCGCGGGTCGATGACGATGGTCTTGCAGCCGTATTCGTGCGCGAGCTGCATGTAGTACGACGTCGGACCGAACCATGCGACGACCGGGTCCATGCCCCACATGATGAAGAGCTTGGAGTTGAAGATGTCGGAAGCCTCGAATCCCGGGGATGCGTCGGAGCGGCCGCTCGCGACCTTCGTGAGGTCCACGCCGAGGTGCAGCATCTCGCCAGCGGCATGGCCGGAGGTGGAGTGCTCGCCCCACGCGCCGAAGCCCGCTTCCCACCATGCCGCCAGGGGGAAGCCGTTCTTCTCGAACGACGGGTACTGCGAATGGAAGATGCCGTAGGGGCCGTACTTGGCCTTGATCTCCTTCATCTTATCGGCGATGGTGTCGAGAGCCTCTTCCCAGGAAATCTGCACGAAGTAGCCCTTGCCGGGGCCCTTTTCGCCCACGCGCTTCATCGGGTGCAGAAGACGCGTCTCAGCCTCGATTTCCTTCTTCCAGGAATGACCCATGGCGCACGGACGCATCTGGACGTTGCCCTTCCAGATGTTCTCCCAGCCGCAATCCTCGCGGCTGTCGTTGGCGTTGACCGAGTCGTCCGGTTCAATGGCGATGAGCTTGTTGTCCTTCACGTGGCACTTCAGCACGCATGCCGAGTCCCAGCAGCCGTTTGCCGGACAGGAAGTGTAGAAGATGCGCTCCCCCTCGTGCTTAGCGCGGCTGGCATCGATGATTCCTTGCTTGTCCACCGACTCCTCCTTTTGTTGCTTGGAGCCGCGCAGTCGGGCAGTCGGGTATGCAGTTCGCGTTGGTGCGGCGAGCTTGCGCGACCCCTCCCGTTGCGCAGCCATTCGATACGCCCTCGTCTTATAAGCCGTCGGCCAATTGAAACGGGCCCCGCCAACGGCTTGTATTCGGCGTTGAATGGAAGGATAGGGAGCGCAAACGGCGCTGAAAAGAGGCTTCGAGGATTTCGCTGTCGGAGTCGCTTACCGCTGCCGTAAAGGTTTTCTTGCATGGAAAGAACCGTTTACGGCGGTCGAAAAGCGTGCTTTGCAGCGAGAAAAAGTTAACCTCAGTAATTTGAGTGTGCGACTATAAAGATAATGCTCCCGATTGGGAGCATTATCAGATCGAGCCATCATGCAGATAAGAGGAGCGGAGCAACGCGGCGACGCATCATCCCCTACTGTTTGTCGTCGGAGCAGAAATACCCATCGGGGATGTTGTTGCGAACGAAGTCCATGAACTCGAGCGCAAGCGGCGAGATGGCGCGCTCGGCGTTCCAGGCAAGATCGATGGGATAGCGCATGGGGTCGGTGTCCACTTCGAACCAGATGATGTTCGGGTCGTTGCGATAGCGCCGCGCGATGCAGCGGGGGACCGACGCCCACCCCAAACCTGCGCGGACCCCGTTCATCATGGCCTCGTGGGTGTCGAACCGGGCAACCATGTTGTGGTCGCGAAGCGAGAGGCCGTAACGGTCGCGGAAGTGGCGGTTGCCCACCATATGGCGCCCCGAGTACCATTCGTAGATGATCATGGGCCATTCGAGCAGCGTCTTGATCTTCACCGGTTGGGGCGTCGAATTGTACGGCGGCTTGTCGGGCGCGCAGAAGAGCAGCTGGGAGTACCCGAGCGTCTCCGTCGCGATCCCCTCCTCGACCGATTCGTTTTCCAGGATCGCGAAGTTGATGTCGCCGTCCTTGAGCTTCTTCAGCAGCCCAGGTTCGTAGCCCGCTTCCAGATGGACGAGCGCATCGGGGTGCAGGTCGTGGAACTTCTTCACGAGCGCCGGCAAAAGCGTAACGCCGTCGGCGAAGCTCATCCCGACCTCGATCGTCGAGTCGAAGTTCTCGTCGACCGCCGCGAGCTCTGCGGC
>OLOW01003424.1_pt1 | contig 10118 bp, 7 predicted proteins | sample 1672801 | NCBI WGS metagenome assembly OLOW01 (sample SAMEA3136725, study PRJEB25190) | human gut metagenome | biome: human gut; feature: human-associated habitat; material: faeces | place: Austria | collected 2013
TACAGTCAAACTTTTAGTAAACAGATTAAGTGAAGCAACAGACGAGATACCATTACTTGTATCAGACAGACTGATAGATGTCAGTAAAGATTACACAGGGATGCTTGTAAGGGCATGCGGACAGTTTCGTTCCTTTAATAAGCATGAGGAGAACCGTAATCATCTGATCTTATCCGTATTTGTCAGAGATCTGGAATTCATTGACAACATGGAAGGATACAGACCAAATCAGATCATTTTAGATGGATTTATCTGTAAACAGCCAGTGTATAGGATGACACCGCTTGGAAGAGAGATTTGTGACATCTTGCTTGCGGTGAATCGTTCTTATGGCAAATCTGATTACATACCATGCATTTGCTGGGGAAGGAATGCAAGATTTGCAGGAAATCTTGAAATTGGTTCAAGAATTCAGTTGATCGGAAGAATCCAGAGCAGGGAATACCAGAAAAGGATTTCAGAAAATCAGCTGATCAAACGGGTAGCATATGAAGTGTCTGTAAATAAACTGGAGTTTCATGAAAAGGATAAAGAATAAGTTGTATTTATAGTATCAGAAATGATATAATATCCTAAACCAAATATATTACTACAAAAGGAAGATTCTTTGAGGTGAAAAGATGGAAGGACGAGTGGAAGTATACTGTGGCCAGGGCAGAGGAAAGACATCCTGTGCGATTGGTCAGTGTGTGAAAGCAGCCGGGCAGGAAAAGCAGATCATCATGGTTCAGTTCCTTAAAGGGAAAGAAACAGAAGAATTAAGCTTTTTCAAACGTTTAGAACCAGAAGTACAGTTGTTTCGTTTTGAAAAATATGAAAGATCATACGAAGAGCTAAGCGATGAAGAGAAGAAAGAACAGGATCATTTTATTTATAACGGTTTAAAATACGCACATAAAGTCATAGACACAAGACAGTGTGACGTTGTCGTTTTAGATGAGGTGCTGGGACTTTTGGATCTTGGACTTTTAAAGACCGAAGAACTAGTGGAGATGTTAGAAAACCGAAGTGACGATCAGCTGATCATCATGACGGGAAGACAGATTCCAGATGAATTGATACCATATACAGATGCGGTATACTGCATCAGTACGGTCAAAGAATCTCAATGTTGATGCTACACAGGATGATAGGAGGAAAGAAAAATGTCAATTTTTACAGGTGCAGGTGTTGCATTAGTAACACCATTTAAAGAAGATTTATCGGTGGATTATGATCAGTTAGAGAAATTTATTGATTTTCAGATCGATAATGGAACAGACAGTATCATTATCTGTGGAACTTCAGGAGAAGCTTCTACAATGTCTCATGATGAGCAGATCGAGGTAGTCAGCGCATGCGTTTCTCATGTCAATGGAAGAATCCCAGTTATCGCAGGAGCAGGAGCTAACTGTACAGATGAAGCACTGAATCTTGCCAAGAGATCAGAGAAAGCAGGAGCGGACGGACTGTTAGTTGTAACACCATATTATAACAAAGCAACACAGAAAGGTCTGGAAGAATATTATACAACAGTTGGTAATTCTGTAGACATTCCAATCATCATGTACAATGTGCCAGGAAGAACAGGAACAAACATCCAGCCAGCTACAGCAGTGAAAATCGCGAAGAGTGTTGATAATATTGTAGCGATCAAAGAAGCAAGCGGAGATATCGGTCAGGTAGCAACTCTTGCAGCATTAGCAGACGGATGCTTAGATATTTATTCAGGAAATGATGATCAGGTTGTACCTCTTTTAGCATTAGGTGGAAAAGGTGTCATCTCTGTATTATCCAATGTAGCACCAAGAGAAACTCATGATATGGTAATGAAGTTCTTAGAAGGGGACGTCAAAGGAAGTTTAGATATCCAGTTAAAATACATGGATGTGATCCATAACTTATTTAGCGAAGTAAACCCAATTCCTGCAAAACGTGCAGTAGCAGAGATGGGATATTGTAAAAATATCGTTCGCCGTCCATTAACAGAGATGGAAGAGGATCACGCACAGGTATTAATTCAGTCAATGAAAGAAGCAGGAATTCTTTAAGGAGTTACAAAAGATGGTTAAGATTATGATGCATGGCTGCAATGGAGTCATGGGACAGGTGATCAGCAAGATCGTAGAAGAGACAGAAGGAGCTGTTATGGCATGCGGTGTTGACCGTGTGGATGATGGGCACAACGATTATCCTGTATTTACAGATATCAATGCGTGTGATGTAGAAGTTGATGCGATCATCGACTTTTCCGCAGCACCAGCCGTTGATGGCTTACTGGATTTTGCAGTAGAGAGACAGATTCCAGTTGTGTTATGTACAACAGGATTAAGCGATGAACAGTTAGAAAGAGTTCATGAAGCAAGTAAGAAGACAGCAGTTCTTCGTTCTGCGAATATGTCATTAGGAGTTAACACATTATTCAAAGTATTAAAATCTATGACAAAGTTATTAGCAGATGCAGGATTTGATATTGATATCGTGGAGAAACATCACAGAAGAAAGTTAGATGCACCATCTGGAACAGCAATCGCGCTTGCAGAAGCTGTCAATGAGCCGTTGAATAACGAATATGAATTCGTATATGACAGAAGCCAGAGAAGAGAACAGCGTCCAAAGAAAGAGATTGGAATCTCAGCAGTTCGTGGTGGAACGATCGTTGGAGAACATGAGATCATTTTTGCAGGACAGGATGAAGTTATTGAGTTAAAACATACTGCATACAGCAGAGCTATTTTTGGAAAGGGAGCAGTCAGTGCAGCTCTTTATCTTGCAGGAAAAGAAGCAGGTATGTATGATATGAGTGATGTGATCGGATAGGATCATATTTTAAAGAAAAGATAAGAAAAGGGAATGAAACAACAAAATGTTAGTTTCATTCCCTTTTTCTACATCAGAAGTTTTTGTAAAAGTACCTCGATCAATGCACTTTCTTTGCTTTAGGATAGATGAGTTTCATTTTCTGGTCGTTATAATGGGTATCCAGATATCGTTCAAAGAAATTAGAAGCAGGTATTTTTTTGTCACGCTGATCATAACGGATCAAGGCAGATAGTGACATGAACATATTTAATACCATGAAAACGACAATGATCCATGTAAATACAGTTCCAAATGCAATCGGAAGTTTCTCGATCAGATTGGATAAGAAAGGATAAATCCTCTTAAACCAGACAACGGTTGCAATTCCCCAGAAGAAACAATAAAGAAGATTGATTCTTCCATTCAAGTTAAAAGGCATTTTACTGTAATCCCAGAAAACCTTTCCAAAGACGATTTCACTTAAAACGCTGCAGAGATATTCATAGGCGCCGCCAAGAAAAGTACCAGTTAAAAATAGAAAGCTGTCTGAACGATCTTTATAGCGGTATAGAAGCAATGTAACACCAGCAAAGGCAAATCCCCACACAATGCTAAAAGGACCCCATACAAGGCTGCTCCTGCTCATCCAGACGCCCATCTTCAAACGACAGAAGATCGTTTCAATGATATCTCCAAGCAAAGAACCGATGGAAAATAACAAAAACACCTTATAAAAACCGCATCCCTGGGCAAATACACCAGTCTTTGGGATCGTTGGCAGTTTTAATTTACGCTGTGGATAAGCACGTTCAACACGACGATCCACATAAGATGTTATCAACGAACTCAATTTCACGCTGATCTTTGTAAGATAAGCATCCGCAGATTCCCAACGTCGTTTATCGATATTTTTTCCAAAGACAACGATCGTGGTTGCTAAAATATCAATGATCAGGACTGCAAGAAGGATAAAAATGATAAGATGTCGGATAAATGGCGGGATCAGATGATAAAATTTAAAGAGCAGTGGATTGACAAACTTTACTCCGATATATCCTAAAAATCCCCAGAAAACCGAATGGGACAGGCAGATGTAGCCATCAAGATTCCATTTATTTTTGGAATAATCCCACCAGCGTTCATGGTAAAAATGTTCAATAAAATGTCCGCCAAACCATTCAATGACTGTGGCATCGATCATGGCGGCAGCAAAGATCCATAGGCCGGTCATCTGATGCGTATTGATCGTAATAACGATAGCTCCGATTCCATAGGAAATACAAAGCGGTGAGTTGATAAAACCACGGTTTACCAAACGTTTCTGATGAAATGCTGATTGTACCACTTCTAAGATCCAGCCGATAAATGAGTAGATAAAGAAGAGAAAGCTTAGCAAAAATAAAGTTTTGATCATCATTTGTAAATGTCTCCTTTTGTCGGATTTTGTATTCAGTATGTATAAGTATATGGAAAAATGATAAAAAAGGCAAGAAAATAGAAAAAATCTAAACGAAAATTTGACAATATATTAACGTGAGAAATAAAAAATAATAAACTTGCGGGTAAAAATAGATAAAAAAAGAATGAATATAAATATATTTATGTTTAAATATAACAAAAATAGTGTTATAATAATAACGAGATGTTGATATCAAATGGTATTTTGACCATGGTATCATGATGAGAAATAGAGTTGATATGGAGGGAAATATTATGGCAGCAATTATTGGAAGTCCAACACGCTACATTCAAGGTAAAGGAGAGATGAAGAATCTTTGTTCTTATGCAGATAAATTTGGAAAGAATCTCTTTATTCTGACGAGTGCATCTGGAAGAAAAAGAGTAGAACCGGCGATCAATGAAGGAAATAAAGACAGCAATCTTGTTTATGATGTGTTCAATGGAGAATGCTGTATGACGGAGATCAACCGAATTATAAAGATCGTGGAAGAAGCAGGAAGTGATGTGATCATTGGAATTGGCGGTGGTAAGATTCATGATACATCAAAAGCGGTTGCCTATTATACAAAGAAACCAGTGATCATCGTGCCAACGATCGCATCTACGGATGCACCATGCAGTGCATTATCTGTTATCTATACAGATGAAGGTGTTTTTGAAAAATATCTGTTCTTGCCATCAAGCCCAGATATGGTCATGGTAGATACCGATATCGTCTGTAAAGCACCAGTAAGACTGTTGATCTCAGGAATGGGAGATGCTTTAGCGACATATTTTGAAGCGAGAGCATGTAAAAGATCTGATGCAAGTAACTGTGTTGGAGGTAAATGTACATTGGCAGCAATGAATCTTGCTCAATTATGCTATGATACATTAATGGAAAATGGAGTACAGGCAATGATAGCAGCTAAAGAAGGAATTTGTACAAAAGCTGTGGAGAATGTTATTGAAGCTAATACTTATTTATCAGGAATTGGATTTGAGAGTGGAGGATTAGCAGGGGCTCATGCGATTCACAACGGATTTACAGCGATTCCAGAAACACATAAGATGTATCATGGAGAGAAGGTGGCATTCGGAACACTGGTTCAGCTGGTATTAGAAGATGCGGGAGAAGATGAGATCATGGAAGTGATTGATTTCTGCAGTGAAATTGGACTTCCTGTAACATTAAAAGGATTAGGAATCGAGGAAGTGAAACCAGAGCAGATCATGGAAGTGGCACGTCTTGCATGTGCACCAGATGATACAATGGGGAATATGCCATTTGATGTGGAACCAGAAGATCTGTATGCTGCGATCATGGGTGCGGATGCTTTGGGCAGATATTATACGGAAGAGTAGAATTATAATAGAAGATGTTTTTTGAATCAAAATTAAATGATATATGAATAAAAAGAAGTGATAGAATTTGGTGCGGAAGCCTTAAACTCTATCACTTCTTTTTATATAAGTTTCTTTGTTCTGTGAATCTAGGTTGTGGCGTGTTGAACACGTCAACTCAATGCCTACTCTACAGTTACAGATTTAGCCAGGTTTCTTGGCTGGTCTACATCATATCCTCTAAATACTGTGACATGATAAGCAAGTAACTGTAATGCAACGGTAGAAGCAAATGTTGCAAACAGGTCGTCTGTTGCAGGAACCTGAATCAAATCATCATAGATTCCTTCGTAATTACTCATATCTTTATCTGTTACTACGATCACATGAGCACCACGAGCTTTTACTTCTTCAACGTTTGCCATTAATTTTGGTAAGACATTTTCCTGTGTAGCAATCGCAATAACAGGTACACCTTCTGTGATCAGAGAAATTGTTCCATGTTTCAATTCTCCGGCACAGTATGCTTCTGCATTTACATAAGAGATTTCTTTTAATTTTAAGCAAGCTTCACAAGCAATACCGTAATCCAATCCTCTTCCAAGATAGAAAGCAGAGAATGTATCTTTGATCTTTTCTGAGATTCCTTTGATATAATCATCCATCTTTAAGACTTCTTCAACAGTTCCGATCGCCTGTTCAAATTTATCACAAAAATCTTTCATCTGTTCATTTGTCATTAAGTTGTTAACTTCTGCAAGTTTTAATGCGATCAGATACATACCTGCACACTGTACAGAGAACGCTTTTGTACTTGCAACAGCGATCTCTGGACCTGCATGTGTATATAATACATAATCACTTTCTCGAGCAATACTTGATCCTTTCACATTAACGATAGAGATTGTTTTTGCTCCACGTTCATTTGCAAGACGAAGTGCTGCAAGAGAATCTGCTGTTTCTCCAGACTGCGTGATAACAACAACTAAAGTATGTTCATCTAAGATTGGATTCATATAACGGAATTCAGAAGCTAATTCAACAGTTACAGGAATACGGATCATAGCTTCGATCAGATGTCTTCCGATCAGTCCTGCATGCCATGCAGTACCACAAGCTGTTACGATTACACGATTTACACCTTTAAAGATATCATCAGAGATGTTATCTGCACTAAAGTCAGCGTGACCATTATGGATACGAGGCATGATCGTATTATGAAGAGCTTCTGGCTGATCATAGATTTCTTTCTGCATGAAGAAATCGTATCCACCCTTCTGGGCAGCTGTTGTATCCCAGTCAACGTGAAGCATCTTAGGTTCCACTACAGTTCCGTCCATTGTATATAATGTAATGCTGTCAGCTTTCATGACAACGATATGTTCTTCAGGTACTACGAAATAATCTTTTGTATATTTTAATAATGCAACCATATCAGAAGCGATGAAAGAACCATCTTCTGTATGAGATGCTACTAATGGACTTGCATTTCTCATGCAATAGATCTCGCCTGGATGATCTTTAAACATAACACAGAAACCATAAGCTCCTTCTAGCATTTGATCTGCTTCTTTTAATGCTGCAAATGGATCTCCATCATATAAAGAATCGATCAACATAGCAGCTACTTCTGTATCAGTTTCGGAAATAGCAGTAAATCCTTTTGTTTTTAAGGAAGCAGCTAATTCTTTGTAGTTTTCAATGATTCCGTTATGGATCAGAGTTACATTTCCAGATACATGAGGATGTGCGTTAACTTCTGTAACACCACCATGAGTTGCCCAGCGAGTATGTCCGATACCGCATGTTCCATCAAGGTCAGCAGTAGCTTCAACTTTCTCACGAAGTGTTGCAACTTTTCCAGTTGTTTTTACGATCTTAGTTTCTGATCCATTATTTACTGCGATTCCGGCACTGTCATATCCTCTGTATTCTAACTGCTGTAATCCATCAACTAAAATTCCAGGTGCCTGTAAATTTCCAGTAAATCCAATAATTCCACACATAATATAAATCTCCTTAAAATTGCGCAAAGAAAATAAAAGGAAGTATAGATATGTAAAAAACTTCCAAATAAATCTTTTGTTTTCTTTTTCTAAATCATATGCGGTTTTGTCCAGATTATACTGCCTCTGTTTCATGATCACTCATGGGTTTACTCAGTATATCACGTAGTCTGGAGCTGCGGGAAAGCATCCGCCGAATCTTTCGATCACTTTCCTCCTCGTTAACCTTCCTATCAGACCCTCATCGGTCTGTTTCCGTATCAGAAAGGTGCATGGCGCTTAAATTATGTAAAACTCCCTTCGAACATATTTTGTCAAAAACTCAAAACCCAAAGTTTTTAACGCTAGTGATTTTAACACGGAATATCTATGAAGTCAAATAAGAACGTGGTATTTTATAAAAACTTAATAAGTTTTGGGCGAAAGTGTTACATTTTAATAAAGATTTAAGAAGTTATAACTAGATACTTTCTGTTTTGAATGATATAATACTATGATAGCGAAAAAGAGCAAAGGAGAAAAGCATGAAAACTTTTTTTAAGAATATCGGGAATACGATCGTAAAGAAGCTTCGAAAACATCCATTGATATGTAATTTTGTATTGTCAGTTGTGCTGGCGTTTGTATTGGAAGTTTTGGGACGTCAGACATTTGATCTTAGTGCTGTGGGATTTGTAGATCAGAGAAGTAAGATGTTTTTATATAGCATCTTTATTATTTTTGTAACATACTCTGTGACACTGATTACTAAGAGACGACTATTTTCCTATATAATAGTAACACTGCTATGGAGTATCGTTGGAATCGTAAATTTTATGATGCTCAGTTCAAGAAATACTCCATTTACGTATGTAGATATTACGTTGATGAAGTCTGTATTGCCAGTTATGAATAATTACTTCTCGCCACTTGAGATTGGAGCAATGGGAGCATTGTTACTGATCGTATTGGTATTGTTAGTAGTGGCTTATATGTATCTTCCAATAGAAGAACACTTAAACCGCAAGAGCGGATTTATAAAAGTTATAGTGATCATAGCAGTATTTTCGGGAGTTACTTCTTATGGATTTAAGAGTGGAATGCTGGTAGATCAGATCCATAATATCCGAATTGCATTCAGTGATTATGGAACACCGTATTGTTTCAGTATTACAGCCTTGAAGAATGGAATTGATAAACCATCAGATTATTCAGAAAAGAAGATCAAAAAGATTGAGAAACGAACACAGAAGAAGGTTGCAAAGATGAAGAAAGAAAAGGTAAAGAAACCAAATATCATCTTTGTACAGTTAGAATCACATTTTGACATTACGCAGGTCAAAGGAGTTAAGTTTAACAAAGATCCATTACCAAATTTCCATAAATATATGAAAGGATATTCCTCTGGACAGCTTTCTATGCCGTCTTATGGGGCAGGAACAGCAAACTCTGAGTTTGAACTGATCACAGGAATGAATCTGGACCATTTTGGAGCAGCAGAATATCCATATAAAACAGTGCTTCAGAATACAACGACAGAGAGCATGGCGACGGTATTGAAGAATTACGGATATAAGGCACACGCGATCCATGATAACAGTGCGGCATTTTATGATCGAGATCTGGTATTCTCACAGCTAGGTTTTGATACATTTACAACAAAAGAAAGTATGAACATCAAGAAATGGACAGAAAATGGATGGGCAAAAGATCAGATTCTGACCGGGTGTATTATGGATAGTCTGGATTCTACGAAGGGACAGGATTATGTTTATTGTATTTCTGTACAGGGACATGGAGATTATCCAACAACACAGATCATTGAGAATCCAGAAATCACGGTTGAAGGAATTGAGGATGAAGCACTGAAGAATAAATATACTTATTATGTCAATCAGGTTTATCAGATGGATCAATTTGTCGGGAAACTGGTCAAAGCATTAGAAAAGCGCGGAGAACCAACGATTCTTTGTATGTATGGAGATCATCTTCCAAGTTTGGAGATTGAAGATGAAGATCTGACATATGGAAATAAATATCAGACAAGTTATTTTATGTGGGATAATATTGGATTGAAGAAGAAGGATGGAACGATCGAGGCGTACGATCTTGGATCAGAAGTTCTGAATAAGTGTAATATCCATACAGGAGTAATGAACAGTTTTCACCAGACAAGAAAAGGTACAAAAAATTATCAGAAAGACATGAAAGAGCTTCAGTATGATATGTTGTACGGAAAACAGTATGTATGGAATCAGGAGAATCCATTTAAGGCAACGGATCTTCAATTTGGAATTCGGCCGCTTACGGTGACGAAGGTATATGAGACAAAGGACAGCATCTTTATCGTAGGAAACAATTTTACGAATTTCTGTCAGGTATTTAATGGCGATGTAAAGATCAATACAACCTACCATAATGAACATCTTTTGGAGGTATCGAAGAAAGATCTCAAAGACGGGGATACTTTTAAAGTGAGTATCGTCAGCAAGGCTCCAAGGGTACTAAGCAGTTCAAATGAGTATGTTTATCAAGAAAAAAGTGAAAAATAACGCAAAGATGCTTGTA
>OLOW01003426.1_pt1 | contig 10116 bp, 7 predicted proteins | sample 1672801 | NCBI WGS metagenome assembly OLOW01 (sample SAMEA3136725, study PRJEB25190) | human gut metagenome | biome: human gut; feature: human-associated habitat; material: faeces | place: Austria | collected 2013
AATGCTTTTACCGGCATCTTCAAAAATATATTATTACGATGCATTCAGGAAAACGTAAAACAAGCTGTTCTTCAAAAAGCGCCCTTTGCTGCTCCTTGTTATCGTCCACCCAGTAATAATCGAGCCCTATTTCGCCTATTGCCACGCATTTTTTGCGGTGCGCAAGCTCTTCGATTTCCGTTACCTCTCCGCCGCCTATATTCTCGGGGTGTATGCCCACCGCGGCGTAAAAATAGGGATACTTTTCGGCAAGCGCCAGCGCTGCTTTTGAAGACGCGGTATCACACCCGCAGTTTACAACGCCGCAAACGCCGTGAACGGGCAGCTCTGCTAAAAGCTCTGCGCGAATTTCGTCGAACTTCGCGTCGTCATAGTGCGCGTGGCTGTCAAATATCAGCGGTTCTTTATATGGGTAATTCGGGAAATCCGTCATCTTATTTTGCTGCCTGCGGGTACGTTATCAATAAACAGTACCTTTACGTCATTATCGGCGCAATCCGCCGCTAAAATCATTCCGTTTGACTCTACGCCGCAAAGCTTTGCGGGTTTCAGGTTTGCCACCACAATTACCGTGTGACCTATAAGCTCCTCGGGCTTATAATACATAGCAATTCCCGAGGCTACTGTGCGCGATAAGCCGCTGCCGTCGTCAAGGGTCAGCTTTAAAAGCTTTTTAGCCTTGGGAATAGGCTCGCAAGCCGTGATTTTTGCCGCGCGCAGCTCTACCTTCGCAAAGTCCTCAATTCCTATTTGCTCCATAGTCACAACATTTTCGGCTTTTTTCTGCTCCGCTGCCTTTTCCGCCGCTATTTCGGCTAAAACCTTTTCCGCGTCTAAGCGGGCGAAAAGGGGAGTGGGCGCGCCTACCGAATACTCGTTAACAGCGCCGAAAGCAAGCTCTGTACTGCCGTTATTTAACTGCTCCGCAATTGATTTTGAGCTATCGGGAATAATGGGCGAAAGCATAAGCCCCAAAAGGCGAATACATTCAAGCAGATTGTAAAGCACATTTTCAAGGTATGCCTTTTTGCTCTCGTCCTTTGCAAGCGCCCAGGGGGCGGTCTCGTCAATATATTTATTGCAGCGCTTTGCAAGGTTCATAACCGCCTCGCACGCGTCGGCATTGCGGTAATTATCCATAAGCTCATAATACTTTTTAACCGTATCGTTCGCTGCATCAATCAGCTCTTTATCGCAAACCTCTGTATTTTCGCCCTTTGCCACCTTGCCGCCGAAATATTTATTCGTCATTGCAATTGAGCGGTTTACAAGGTTGCCGAGGGTGTTGGCTAAATCTGCATTGTATTTTGTAATAAAGCTTTCGTAGGTTATAGTTCCGTCCTGCGCAAAGGGCATTTCGGAAAGCAGATAATACCTTACCGCATCTATTCCGAAGCGCTTTGTCATATCGTCGGCGTAAATTGTGTTACCCTTGGATTTTGACATTTTGTCCTCACCCACAAGCAGCCACGGGTGACCCAAAACCTGCTTCGGCAGCGGCAGCCCCAGCGCCATTAAAATTATGGGCCAGTAAATTGTGTGGAAACGCACTATATCCTTACCTATAACGTGCAGGTCGGCAGGCCACAGCCTTTCAAACTGCTCTGAGCTGCCGTCGGGGTCATAGCCCACACCCGTAATATAGTTTGAAAGCGCGTCTATCCAAACGTAAATAACGTGCTTTTCATCAAACGGCACGGGTATGCCCCACTTAAAGGAGCTGCGCGAAATGCAAAGGTCGGAAAGCCCCGGCTTTAAAAAGTTGTTTATCATCTCGTTTTTGCGGGATTCGGGCTTTATAAAATCGGGGTTCTGCTCGTAATATTCAAGCAGCCGATCCTGATATTTTGAAAGCTTTAGGAAATACGCTTCTTCCTTGGAATCTATAACATCTCTGCCGCAGTCGGGGCACTTGCCGTCCACTAACTGCGAGGCGGTAAAGAATGACTCGCAGGGAACGCAGTATTTACCCTCGTAATGCCCCTTGTAAATATCGCCCTGGTCGTAAAGTTTTTTGAAAATTTTCTGTATTACCTTTTCGTGGTCCTTATCGGTCGTGCGTATAAATTTATCGTAATCGGTGTTAAGGCTGTTCCACACCTCTTTTATCTGCGCGGCGATTTTATCCACATACTCCTGCGGGCTTATGCCCTCTGCCTTGGCGTATTCTTCAATTTTCTGCCCGTGCTCGTCAGAGCCGGTCTGTAAAAACACGTCAAACCCCATCATTTTTTTATAGCGCGCTATCATATCCGCCAGCACTATATCGTAAGCGTTGCCGATATGCGGCTTTCGCGAGGCATAGGCTATTGCCGTGGTAATGTAAAATTTCTTCTTTTCTGACATTTTTCTTCCTCCTGTATTACGGTTTACCTGTAAGATAAAGTATTGCAGAGACCACCGTGCTTATAAGACAGTAAAGTAATACCGCCGCGCTGCCGAGCACAGAGCCTGAGCCGCTGAACGAGGTATATGCAAACATAACCACGCCCGCTACGCAGCTAAGCGCGTAAAGCACCGCAAGTAAAAGGCTTGATTTCTTTATTTTAACCGCGCTGCTCACCAGTGCTGCCAGCGCAACGGGGTTGCCTTTGTAAGCGGCGGGGGCGGAGCAATGCTCTGTGTATGTTACTGCGTTTTTATACATATGACAGCCGGCTGTGCTCATAACCTTTACCGAATCATCGTAAAGCCCCATATAATCGCATATCATTTCTTCCGTCAGGTTCGGGTCCGAGCTGTCTATAAGCATTGTAATACCCATGGCGGATATTTTTCTGAATTCCCGCGCAAGCTCGGGCTTTACGGTGTACTGCACGGCAAGCAGGGCGCAAGCCTTATCGTCGGTTGCAACGTAAACGGGAAAATACCCCCTGCGTAAAAGCTTGCGGTCGGTTTCAATACTCGGGACGTCAATTCCGTGCGCCTCCATAAGCGTGCGGTTGCCCACAAATAAAAGCTTGTTGTTTACCCAGCCGGAAACACCCATTTTGTCCTCATATTTAACCGTATCGGAATCGGGCATTACAAAGTCGCCAACCGTTCCCGCAATTTTTTTGAATATAGGCGCTAACGGGCTTGCAAGACTGTCGGTAAGGGACGCTGCGCGCATTATGGTATCGTCAATACTGTTATCCGATAAAAGCTGCATATTGTGCAGCGTAACCGTGCCCGAGGGGAACAGGTCCTCAGAGCTTAAAACTATGGCGTTTACCTTTTCAAGGTATTCGGCGCCCATTTTTCCCGCTATTTCGGCGCCCCTGCGCGCAAGCTTTTTCGAAGCGGAGTAAAGCGGCATATCGTCTATAAGGAAAAGCACCGGCACGGCGGCAATGCACTGCACCACGGCGGCGCTGTAAAAGCCGTAAAGCATACCGTCAAAATATGCGGCGCAGGCAAAGCCCAGTATTACCGATAAAAGCAGCGATACCACCGTTATAACAGGCAGCTTGCCGCTGAAATAAACGCGGAACGAGGTATATTTCATATAATCGTCAATATGCGCCGTTCTGCGGGGGGCAGCCGCCAAAACATCGCCCTCAATTGAGCTTTTTGCCATAGCAAACGTAACTGCGGGGTCGTTTATCAGCTTTACCGCGCGTTTCGGCTTGTTGCCCGCTATTTGCCTGAGACCTGTAAGGGTGTGCGCCGCACGGAAAAATGCGGCGACAGAGCGCACTGACAGTATAAACGCGGCAAGCAGCAGCATATTAAGCGTTATTTCGTTTTTCAGTATGCCTATAACCGAATAAAGCATTACCGAAAGCGAGGCGGTAACCGCGAAAATATCGGGCGTTGAAAAGCGGCTGAAAATTTTCGGGACGCTCTTAAACATATCAAGGTTTATAAGTATTATTATACCAAGCACGGCGGTGTATACCGTCATACTGACTTTTGTGTGTGCAATAAGCAGCGCCGACATAAACGGCAGCTCCGCAAACGCCGTTATAAGCGTTAAAAGCACCGTTGATACACAGCGCAAAAAGCTGCCGCGCTTAATAAGCGATAATTTCCGCAAAAAGTGCTTTGTTCCGCTTTCGTCTTCAAATTCCTCGGCAGGCTTGTAGTCCTCAAACTCGTTTTGCTCAAGGCGGGTTTCGGGGTCTGCGTCGTCATCGGTGCTCTCGGGCAGGCGTGACAGCTCACCCGTCAGGTCAATAGACCGTGTTTGCGAGCTTATGCTGATTCGGGAGGTTGAGTCGCTGTCGGTCACGGGGGTGAATTTAATAGTCGCCGTGCCCGAAATATCGGGCATTTCGACTGCGCTCTCACCGCTGTCCGAATCAATATCCGATATAATGCGCGGCACATTGGTTTGTATATCCCGCGCGGCGGGCATTTTTTCTTCAAATACCTCGCGTTTGGGGGGCTCGGGCACTTTTTCGGGCGCGGCGGGCTTATTGCGCCCTAAATCGTCAAATTCAATTTCATATTTTTCCGAAAGCCTGTCAAGCGTTTTGGCGCTTTGGTTGTTTAAAATATCCGCCACGCTTTCAAGCTTGTAGGTCGGCGTTTCCTTCATTGCCGAGTCGTGCCCTTCATCGTCTAAAATAAATGGGCGGCACTTTTCATCGCTCAGATTCCAATTTATGGGATTGGCACTTTCCGTATAGCTGTAGTAGTTTGGCGTGATTACGCTATAAACGGTCAGTTTGCCCTTAGGCACATTTTGAGAGACAGATTGGTCGAAAAGCAAATCATTTCTCTTTTCCCGTGTCTTGAACTTTTGAATCTCTGATTCTGGCGCTTTGCAAGCAATGGCAGAGTCTGCTTGAAACGCAGTGTAATCAGAGAACATAGCTGAGTTTCTGCCAATTTGAAGAATGGTAGAAGTGGCATCAGAAGAGCCTTTGTCATTCTTCATTTGGTACTCGTAGATGCATTCGTATTCATCTACGGAAGAGGAACTCGTTTTCTGCCCGAATGTCTCTGATGTTAGGCAGATGGTGGTTATCAATAAAACAATCTTTTTCATATTCTTTGTCTTTATTGTTGATACTAATGTTATTTCTCTTGGCTTATTGGGCAATTCATAAATGCGGAAGAGTCAACTTTGGGATTAGAATTATACTTCACGAATAAAAGTGACTCGCAGTTTCCAAATGCTCTATATCCGATTTTCTGCAAAGATGCAGGGAGATTGATGCCTTTAAGGTTAATGCATCGGGCAAAGGCAAAATCGGAGATCTCTCTCAAATTGTTCGGAAAGACTATGCGTTCCAAGTTCTTGCAACCAGAAAATGCACGGTCGTTAATTACTTCTAGTTGATTCTTGAATACAAGGGCCTTTATGCCTTCGCAACAAGTGAAAGCCAGTCTTCCTATTTTGCTCACATGCTCAGGTATCACGGATATGCAGACCTTATTACAATCCCAAAATGTCCATTCACCGATTTCTTGCAAACTGTCCGGCAAGACGCTAAGCTCTAATTGATGGTCCATATTGAATGCACTATTGCCGATATACCTCACTGTGTTTGGCATCTTTACGGTTTGAAGATTCTCACAAGTATTGAAAGCTCGTTTTTCTATAATCAGCAAATTGTCGGGAAGGATGACTTGCTTGATGTACTTATTCATTTCAAAAGCCATTTCTCCTATTACTTTTACATCCTTAAGCTCTTGGATGTTATTAAAATCCACAACAGAGTCTTTTCCTTCCCATTTCACAAGGCGAGTTCCATATTGTGAATCTTCTACCGTAAAATGGCTCTTTCCTTTTGCCAATGAAAGTGTTGGTAACCAACAAAGGCATAGCAGAAATAGTACAGCAACTGAAATCTTACTTTTTATCATAATCTTCTATTTTTAGTGTTCTTTATATTCAAAGACGAAAGAATGATAAAAGGGTAAACTACTTTTTCCAATATTTTTCAGCCATAGGCTGCAACCTTTCCTTTATTACTTCCATAACAGTCTTGAAATCAAGAGTTTCTTTCCATTGAATCTTTTTCAGAAATGCTTTCCAGCGAACTATACGTGCTGCGTCTGTCGCAAAACTTTCTGTAAACAACTGCAATTCGGGATTGTATGTAAGCCCTCTATTATCGAAAGTCGCCTTAATCGCATCATATAATGTGTCATCAGACAAGTCTCTCTTTGTCAGGAGTTGGTAACAGTCGAAGAAATCTTTCATGCGACTGTTGAGCACATCTCGGTCTATCATCGTATGGAATTTCTCGGCGACAACAGTCTCCAAGGAATATGCCTGTATGTTCACAGATGGAATGTCAGGCAAAAGCAATGGGAAGTCAATAGTTGTTGGATATGGAGTTACAACATCACCAAAGCCAATGTCAACAGACATGTTGTAAGCAATAGTATCCATATGGGCCGTAAAGTAAAATCTTGTGCCAGGATACTTCTTTTCAACAGTTATAGGCTCCAACTTAATGCTGTTAACATCAAACGATACTCCATCCTCATCGCATACAATGCCCAAAATTTCCTGGAACACGTGCGCAAGGAAATCCCTATCACGACTAATTCTATCTGCCATGAAATCAACATCTACTGTAGGACGTGCCTCAAGTCCGTTCATCGCATAAAGCAAAGAGCCACCTTTCAGCAAAAAATTGTCCTTATATTGGCTTACAGATACTCTGTAAAGCAACCTCTCGTTGAAATATCTTGCCAAGAGATACATATATTTATAGCCTGTCTCATTCATCAGATTGAGCAAGCGGGTCTTAACAGACTTACCGTAGTTTTTCTTTCCCATCTTATTCTATAGCTATTTCAAGATAATTTTTCAATGTATTAAACACTCTGAGGCGTTGGGCGTAATCCTGCAAACGAGTGAGATTGCGGTTTGGCTTTTTCAGATAGGTGCGTATCACTTCAGCACAAATATCTAACCCCAATTTATTCCTGTATTTTACAGCATCGCAAACACTTCGCTCCATATCGGTAATACGAACATGATACCCTGAAATTTCTGCATCCATAATGCCGAACTCCAAGTTCTCCTTCTTCCAATAATACAGCTCTATCGGAAGCGTATCTGGTATCACCACCTTCCGCTTGTTGGCGATGGCTATACAAAAAGCAGGTGGAACAGTTGTCGAAAGCTGATGGTAAGCCCACGCATTGTACAGGCATACAATACCATTAGGTACAATCCGTTCCACATCAATCATTGTATTAAGCAAAGCATCGGGAACGGCATATATGCCATGACGCAACTTTATCAAGTCGCCACGCTCCTTAGCTCTCAACAGTCGTTTATACTCTGACAGATGAGATATATCAGTAGTGGAGATAGTGCCACCAAGTGCTGCTACTTTGCAAACTATATTGTTCATTTCACCTCTTATTAAATGTCATTACAGCTGCAAAAATACAATAAATTTCGAGAATACGGTAAGATTCTACGGATAATTTCATAAAATACCGCACATTTTTGCATATTTTCAGAGTCCTAATTATATTTGAGATGATAATAAACTCTAAAAAACATGCAACAATGCAGTATTCTAAATTTAAAATTGTATTTTTGCCACCAAGATGACAAAGAGTTGTTTGACAATCAAACGTATGCAAATTGTAGAAATTAGAACCGTTGCTAAATCATTACCTCCATTGAGGTGAAAAACTCATAAATCGCTCATTCTAAGCTATTCGGCAGATTTTAGCGTAATTTTTCAAAGAAAATAAAGACATTTTATTCCGCATTATTTTGCAGATACCAACTTTTTTCGTAACTTTGCCAAAAATTCAATAAAAAGCAACAATATGAAATATCCTATAGGAATACAAGACTTTGGAAAAATCAGAAATGATGGTTATGTCTATCTTGACAAGACAGACTTGATTTATGATTTAGTACACAATGGGAATATATATTTTCTGAGTCGTCCAAGACGATTCGGAAAGTCTTTGTTGATTTCTACCTTGGAATGCTACTTCCAAGGAAAAAAAGAATTGTTTAAAGGACTTGCCATCGAACAGTTAGAAAAAGAATGGAAGCAATATCCTGTTTTTCATCTAGATTTCAACGGCAAGGACTTCACACAGGCAGGCGAATTGGAAAAAACCTTGCAGACTTTTGTTGAAACCCAAGAACTGAATTATGGCAGAAACCCATTGGCCAACACCTTGGGAGACAGATTTATGGCTGTTTTGAAAGCTGCCCACGAAAAGACAGGACTTGGCGCCGTTGTCCTGATAGATGAATATGACAAACCTTTATTGGATGTTTTAGACACAGGGTTAAAGACCTTCGATTCTGAAGGCAACGAACGTTTGCTGGAAGACCGACATCGTGAAATCATGAAAGGGTTCTACAGTGTCTTCAAGGCTGCTGACAGAGATTTGAAATTCGTGCTGTTGACAGGTGTTACCAAGTTCTCGCAAGTAAGCGTATTCAGCGGTTTCAACCAACCAGATGATATCAGTATGGACGACCGCTACGAGGCTCTTTGCGGCATCACGGAAGAGGAACTGTATTCTGTCTTTGATGAGCAAATCAAGGCAATGGCTGCAAGATATAAAGTGTCTGAGGATGAGATGAAATATCGGCTCAAGCGCAAATATGACGGTTACCATTTCAGCCCAAGCATGCTCGACATCTACAATCCTTTCAGTATCTTGAACTCACTGAGTAAGAAAATCCTGAGTGATTTCTGGTTCCGTACAGGTTCACCTACTTATCTGGTCCGCTTATTAGCTCACTTCGACGAAAACCTCAATGAACTGACAGGGAAATTTTATCCTACCAGCAGTTTTATAGATTACAAGGCGGATACAGAGGCTCCATTGCCAATGATTTACCAGAGTGGTTATCTCACCATTAAGGATTGGAACATGGATACCGATTCTTATCTCTTGGATTTTCCAAACGATGAAGCTGGTTTCGTAACCATGGTGGCAGCCAACTATCTGAAGCCTAAGGAATCGCCTGACGCTTGGGTCGTAGAAGTTGTTAATACGATGAAGACGGGAGATTGTGACAAATTGGAAAAATTACTCACTTCCTTCTTCGCCAGTATACCCTATAGCCAACGTCGTAAAGATGACGAGCGGGAAAAAGAGCGATACTTTCAATATACCTTCTATCTGGTGATTCGCATGATAAGCAGTTTTACCGTTCTAATAGAAAAGGAGCAAAGTGAAGGACGGGTTGATTGCATTATTGAGACCCCAATGTTTGTATATATCTTCGAATTTAAGCGTGATGGGTCAGCGACTGAAGCCTTGAAACAAATCGAGGAAAAAGGATATGCCCGTGAGTATGCTACAGACAACAGAACGATTTACCTGATAGGCTGCAATTTCTCGTCTAAGACGGGGACGATTGACGACTGGAAGTCTAAGGGCAAAAGCGTTTAAAAAACGGGTATTTTTTCCTGTAATAAACTCACCCTGGAAGGGATATGCATAGTGTGTTGTATGCATTCCCTTCCAGGGTGATTTTTTATGGTTCATCCAGAAATTCGATGATTTCTGCTACTTGTTGCCGGGTGTAGAAGTGGGAAAACTTGCCGGCGTAGCCCGAACAGAGGCTCTGCTTGAGCTCGGGGCACCGGTTGATCCATCTCACCAGCCGGTTGAGCGCTACCCTGGGGGTAGCGGTGGGAAAGTAGAGCATGGCGAGCTCTGCCTTCCCGTAACTTCTGTCTTCTATCATAATTTGTTCTTTTTAGTCTGTTTTTGTCAGTTGCTTCTTTCTTCTGCCTGGTAGAATAAAATCTCTCCGAATCATAATAAAATCCCTCCGAAAGATACGGAAATATCTCCGAAAGATAAAAAAAAATCTCCGAAGCAGAATTTCCTAAAATGGGAGATCTCCGGGTGGAATATTCTCGCTGCCATCCATCTTCTGGTTGTTCTCTATCTCGTCAGGACGCATCTCTATCACCTTCCAGCCGTTGCCCGTCTTGCGGTGAATCTTCTTGAACCCCAGCGCCTCCATGAACATCGAAATATCCTTGTTCGACATCGACTGGCGGAAGGCGGGGTTCGTGCAGATGCGTTCCATCACATCACTCGCCGTAACAAACTTGCAGAACTCGGACGGTGTATCGGCATCAGGAACACGGTAGAGCTTGTTGATGCGCTCGGTTTGGTTTTAGACTTGATGTTAATATTGAAAATTTTGACCCTGAAAATCCTGCC
>OLOW01003431.1_pt1 | contig 10102 bp, 8 predicted proteins | sample 1672801 | NCBI WGS metagenome assembly OLOW01 (sample SAMEA3136725, study PRJEB25190) | human gut metagenome | biome: human gut; feature: human-associated habitat; material: faeces | place: Austria | collected 2013
CAGTGTTCCGAGCGCACTGGCAGCTTGACGCGATCTCGGTCTTGTTGAGTCCCAGACTATGGAGTCTGAGAATCTCACGGTAATTGGTCATACAGGTGACCTCCTTGTAGATATTTACACCGCAAAATGCGATGCATATCTACATTTTACCGCAGTGCTCAACGACGGCGGCAAGCGTGCTCAATTCCGCCGGAATGGATGCTCAATTTGAGCGGTCGTGCTGCGCAATCTCGCGCGGAATACTCATCTGAGCGGATTTACCAGTATTGTAATTAAAAAATAATCATTGACAATATGAACTGAAACATTGCTTCCAGCATGATGTGGTGCAGATAATAGACTGGGACAGTGAACTGGTCTTGACGAATGATTATTACCGGGCGGCGAGAGCGTGGCGGGAAGAATTCACATCGTCCGAAGCAGAACGAGAGTACTTTACGCGCTCCAGTGAAGAAGATGCGAGAGAGTATGCATACAACAATGTGTGGCTGTACGTGAGGTAGCATATGCAAAAGACCGCAGCCTATTGGCGTGATCAGAGCCAATAGGCTGCGGTCTTGTCCAGATACTGCTTCCGTTCCTTCCAGTCCGGCATCAGCATCGTGAGAAAGGCATAAAACTGCCTGGAGTGGTTGGGGTGAACCAGATGGCAAAGCTCGTGCATGACGACATATTCAATGCAGTGCCTTGGTGCTTCGAGGAGACGCTTGTTCAGTGTGATGATTCCCTTCTTCGCCAGACAGGAGCCCCAGCGCGTTTCCATGTCCCGGATTCTCAGAGAAGGCTTCTGCACGCCGTATTTTTGAAACGACGGATACAGCGCATCCATCACGTCGCCAAATACCGTTCTGCACTGCTGGCCCAGAAATCTGTTGACGACGCGCCGCTTCCTTTCGATATCGTGGAGATCCCGAACACCTAGATGGATGTAGACGCCGTCCGCTGAAATGGAATCCTTTGCGGCCTGTGTGACCTGCAGGCGCAGACCTCGACCCAGAATGTTGAATGCCTCGCCACTGACGTACTGCTTCGGCTGAGGCCTGTATTGCGCCATCTCATGGAAGTGGTCAAGGGCCTTTTGAATATACGGGGCCTTGCTGACAACAAAGGCGTCGATTTCCCCGCAGGGGACGCCCGGATCTGCTGAAACCCACACGCTGCCATCCTTCCGCACCCGCAGATTGAGGTTTTTGACCTGCTTTCTTTCAAGACTGTATAGGATTTCGCACCCATCGGCGGTTATGGTTCGTTGGCAGGTGATGTCCATCGCTCAGAACCTCCGCAGGGCAACAGTCTTGACATTGTCGATGATCTTGTCGATGAGATCGAACGAGAGCTTCAGACCATGCTCCTTTTCGTATTTGTAGAACAGATCGTCGATGTCCTGTGAAATGCGGTCGTGGATGGTCTTGTTGTTCGTCCAGTCCACCTGACTGTGGGAGGCGACGATTTTTGTGATCTCCTCGGAAACCTCTGCAACGAAATCGGGTGTAATCCGTTCGTCCTCCACCTCGTCAAAGAGTGCGGTCAGCACACCGAAAAAGGCCTGTGCGTGAACATTATTCTTGATGCGCTCCGGATAGCTGACGGTGCTCCTGCCGGCGTGGTAATCCCCCATGATGGTGCGCATCTTGGCAAGGTATTCGGCTTCGGAGATGACCTTTTCCTTGTAGAGCGCAAGGGCGTCCCTGATCCGCTTGGAGAAGCTGTCATAATAGGCGGGATTCTCGTCGCGCTTCTCGCTGATGCTTCGGGTCATCCGGCTGGCTATCGCATCAGCTTTTGACCGCAGCGAGCCCAGCTCCTCAAGCTCCTTTTCAAAGTCGTCCTTGTTCAGAATGTCGATGGGGCTTGTGATCTTCTTCAGCCCGGCGACAGACAGGTGCGTGTCGAGCAGATTCTGCATCAGCGGTTCATACTCTGCGTTGTCGATGGCGTCGCAGTACTGGAGCTTGACGCTGCGGCGAACCTTTGAAAAGAAGATGAACGTGTCCTGATACTTCTGCCGTTCCTCCTTGCTCAGCGCGTTGTATGCCTGCTCCGCATTCAGCACCAAATGCAGCGCCCGGCCAAAAGCGCAAAGCAGGGTGTAGAAATCCTGACGCACATTGTCATCGGCGAGGAACACCTCGACGGCTTCCGCATCGCTGATGCTGCCCACCGGGGCAAAGAGCTCTACCAGCTGCGTATAGGCGCTGCGGAGATTCCCGATGGCAGACATCACATCGACCACGACGCCCTTCAGATCGCCGCCGTCGAAGTTCTCCAGACCAGCGCCACTGTACATGTCCATGGCGGTGTCGAGCTTTTCAATCAGACCGCGGTAATCGACTATCAGGCCGTAGTCCTTGCCCTCGTGCAGGCGGTTTGTCCTCGCGATGGCCTGCAAAAGGCCGTGCTCCTTGAGCTCCTTGTCGATGTAGAGCACCTGACACAGCGGCGCGTCGAAGCCGGTGAGCAGCTTGCTGCACACGATCAGAATGTCGATTTCACCATCGCAGAACCTGTTCTTGATGGCTTCCTCGTAGCGGTCGGCATCCCCGTACTGCTGCATCATCTTGTTCCAGAAGGAGACGACCAGATCGTCCGCTCCCTCGTCGGCGTCGTCGACGCCTTCGCGCATGTCGGGCGGCGAGATGACGACGGCGCAGCTCAGGTCACCGAACTGCTCAAAGCACTGCAGATAGCGGATCGCGTCGCGCTTGTAGTTGGTCGCGAGCATGGCCTTGAAACCGGTATCTTTATAGCCCTCGATGAAGTGCTCGCTGATGTCCAGCGCGATGCGCTTGATGCGCGCGTCGGTGGAGGTCAGGCGGCGGATGCTGCTCCACTTCCTGCGCAGATCCTCCCGCTGCGCCTCCGTCAGGCGGCGGGTGGTTTGCTTAAACCAGAGGTCGATATTTTCTTCGTCCACCTTTTGCTCGACAAAGCGCCCCTCATAGATCAGGGGGACAATCGCGCCATCCTCCACGCCGTCCCGGATGGTGTACTTGTGAATCAGCCTGCCGAACCGGGCCATGGTGTTCTTTTCGCTTTTCATCAGCGGCGTGCCGGTGAAGCCGATGTAGCAGGCGTTGGGGAATACGCTGCGCATCCGGGTCGCCATGAGGCCGTAGTTGGAGCGGTGGCTTTCGTCCACGAGCACGAAGATGTCGCGGGAGGGGTTTTTGACCTCCTGCCGCTCGACGGTGTTGAACTTGTTGATGATACTGGTGATGACGTCCGCCCGGGCGCTGTTTACCAGCTCCACCAGATGACGTCCGCTGGTCGCGCGGGCGGGGGTTAGCCGGGTATGGGCGAAGGTGGCGGCAATCTGCGCGTCCAGCTCCTTGCGGTCCGTGACGATGACCACGCGGGGATGGCAGTCCTTCAGCTCCATCAGGATATACTTCGCCAGCATGACCATGGTCAGGCTCTTGCCGCTGCCCTGCGTATGCCAAATGACGCCGCTCTGGCGGTTGCCGTGCTCGTCGCTTTCGGCGATGGTCTTCATGATTTCCCGGACGGCGAAGAACTGCTGATAGCGGCAGACTTTTTTCACGTTGGCGTCAAAGAGAACGAAATAGCGAATCAGCTCGAACACGCGCTCGCGGCTGAACAGGGAGACGATATTTCTGTCCTGTTCGGTGGGCATGCGATCCGGGATGAGCGCTTTCAGCCGGGTTTGCAGCCATTCGTCATCCTGCTCCTTCCAGACGCTCCAGAATTTTTTGGGTGTGCCGGCTGTCGCGTATTTGACGGCGTTCTTGTTGGTCGCCACGACGAGCTGCGCAAATTTGAAGAGCTGCGGGATATACGCCGCCTGCTGGTTGCGGATCATCTGCCCGACGGCCTCTTCCACGGGGATATGCGGAGCCTTGCACTCGATGACGGCAAAGGGAATGCCATTGATGAACAGCACGATGTCCGGGCGGGCGTTGTGCTGCCTGTCCTGGCTGTCCACGGCGAACTCCTCCGTGACGTGGAACACGTTGTTCTGCGGGTTGTCCCAGTCGATATAGCGGAGATTGAAGCTGAGCATTTTGCCGTCGCCGACGGTCTCCGGATAGCTTTTGCCCAGCAGCAGCGCGTCGTAAATCTTTTCGCTGGTGCGCACGAGGCCATCGGTCAGCGGTTCGTCGAGGTCCTCCATGGCGCGCTCGATGTTGGCGGCGGAGAACTCGTTTTCCGCGCCCGCATAGACATAGCGGTTGAGCCTGCGGAGCTGACCGCGCAGGATGTCCCGGAGCAGCACATGATACCGGCTGCCGCGCTGCTTGTCGCAATCCGCCGGGGAAATGTAGGTGTAGCCCATGGCAGTCAATAAGTCGATAGCAGGTTGCTGACTGATATTTTTTTCGAGATAAAGGTCAGAATTCATGGAATACCTCCATCTGAGCTCATCACCGATAGGAAAGCATCTCAGATTCTGCTTGCATCTTCTTGATAATAGCGAAAACGATTGTTTCGATGTCACTGCCCGTACTATAATCCGCAGGAACAACGTAATTCACGCGATTATCCCTAAGAAGGGTTTCCGCTGCACTTTTTCCTTTTTCTGGATCGTAAACAGCGATAGATTGACCGCCATTTGTCTTTACAAGCTTCATACATGGAACGTCGGTCAGACCGTCACCAATGTAAATCATGTTCCTGAACGGTACTCTCCGCTCATTTTCAGGCGTGTATTGATTGAGCTTGTCTGCACTTTGGCTGTCGATGGTTAGAACGCCTTTATTGATTCGGAAAAGGAATTGTGTCTTTGCGGTGTAATTGACAGCATATTTGGGCCACTGAATTGTCCCGGTGTAATCATACATAAATTCACAGGCGTAGATTTTCTTGAAATAATGAGCGATTTTCGTCCCCTCAATGATTTCCTTAATACCCGAAGAAACAATGTAATGCTCAATGCGAACACCCATTTTCTCCCCGTATGCATTGATTCGCTCAAACCATGAATCAACTCCGTCAAAGTATTCCACACCTTCACCGAGTTTCTTAAAGGTTTCCCTCGTGATGGTTTCTCTTTTCTCTTTTGCTTTTTCCACCATTTTATACATGTATGCAAGAATATTGTCCATTTCCTGACTATCGGTCAACTGGCGAACTTCTCCACAAAATGCAGAAGAACTCATGCCGAGGGACGGAATGAATCCATATTCCTGCATGTCTTTCGTACAAAGGGTCTTGTCAAAATCGTACATCAGGGCAACGATCGGCTTTTTCATCGTACTTCTCCTTTCGTTTTCACAATCCCCATCAGCAGAAGCTGCATCAAGGCTTTTTTCTGGTTTTTCATTTCTTCCAGCTTACGCTGATGAAGGGTGATAAGGTTGTCAATACCTCGCAGGAAGTGTCCAATTCTATGCTGTTCCTCTTTTGACGGGGCAAACAAGTCGTACTCACCATACTCTTGTGCGTTTACACCCGGCTGTCCAGATCGCTGCGAGGTAATACGAATATACTTCTCATAGCTTGGCGAAAGGGTGCTTTGAAAAACAAATTCTGCATCATTGTCCTGATTGACTTTTGCCCGAATAAGGAAACCTGCAAAGTACACAATGCCATCGTTTTCCCTGTAAATGTAGGTTTTTCCGACACTTGTACCAGTTCGTGCAAAGACAATATCTCCGCTTGAGAGTAGATATTTCGACATACCATCAAGGCAAATATCAGGGGACGAAAGATCAGAAAGCAAGAACTCTCTGCTGGCATCATCAATATCCGTGATTCTGATGTATTTGTTTTTTCCGTCAAACTCCTTAGCGGCTGCGTTAAGTCCATACTCAAAAGTACCGCACATTTCAGACAACTTACGCTGTTCCCAATCGTCCGTAAATCCGGGGAATCTCTTTTCCGGAACTTTTTGCCCTTTCCGCGGAAACATCCTTTCCAGACAGCCCTTTTTGAACCTTTTCAGCTCATCAATTTTACGCTCTTGCAGTTCGATTGCTTTGTCCTGCGTGGCGAGGATTTCGGCAATCTTCTTCTGTTCGTCAAGCGGCGGAAGGACAATTCTGCTTTTCATGAAGCGGTCTTGTCCGAGGGTTCTGTTTCGGCCTGCTCCGCCGGGAGAAGCGGCTTCTAGAATGTCCGTTCCGCGCTTGGTGAGCAGGTAGGAAATGAGATAATCAATGTCAATGCTTCCATTGATCGGACGATACATAGGAAAACGATGGGAACCAATCATGCCCGCTTCTGCCTGTGTAGTCTTTCCGATGGCTTGTTCCCAGGCAAAAACGATGTTCAGAATAAAGCAGTCAGGTTCAATCCAAAACACGGATTTATTGCCCAAGGAGTCCCCTGTAACGGGTTCCTTATAGAATAATCCCTTTCCGTGAGAGCGTATTCCAATTTGTGTATACATCTCATTGGCTTGTACTTCGACGGGGTGTTCCACGCGCTCAAGACATTCAGCTATCGTGCGGACTGACCAGCTCTCAGGTAAGATGCCAGACTTTGTTTTCTTATACCCCTCCGGCACAATCCCCTGTCGGATTTGGTCAATTCTATCTCTTACTTCGGGTGTCATGCGTTCACCTCATTCAGGCTCATTTGCCGTTGATGCGCTTCTTCTGCTCACTCTCAATCTGCTTAATGCTCTTTTCCGGCGTCGGCAGGTCTTCCGGCATGGTGCCGCCCAGCTCGGCGATGGTCTGTCTGACCTTCCTGCCGACCTCGTAGTGGGTTTGATTGGCCTTTTCCTTGCCTCGAATATTCTCGCGGCGCAGCTTTTCGTCTGTCTGCGTAGCGCGGAACAGGTTAGCAGCCAGCTCGGTGCTGCCCATGTGATCAAGAATCTGTTCGTTTTCCTTGAGACCTTTACGAGCGTGGATTTCTTTTGCGCCGAGGCCTCCGTACAGTCCTTGATAGCCGTAATTCTGGAAAATGGCGAAATCATAGGACTTGATAACGCCAGCCTTTTGCGCCGCTTCGGCCAGGGACTTGTTGTGCGCTTTCATTTCTTTGCGGATGGCAAGCCGCTTCTGATCCTCGGACAGCTCATCGTAGTGGTCGATCAACTCCTGCTGGCGCGTCTTTACGGCGAAGTAGGTCTGTCCAACTGCAATGACCTCCTTGCGCGGGTCGCCATTCATAACGATCAGGTAGCAGGCATAGCGGGAGAGAATGTAGTCATCAATCAGCTTAACACCACCGTTCGGCATGGGCGATGTTTTGTTGACCTCAACAAAACATTCATCCACAGCTATGCCGCTGTTTTCGCAGGCTGTTTGAGCTTTTTCAATGAGTTTCTGGAAATTCCGCCATTCCGTATATTCAAGTATGGATTGTAGCTCCCTTGCATACCAGAATTCATTGCCATACTCATTGACGTGCTTGATGCTTTCAAAGGTTTCTTCGCTGTAACGCGCAATCTCGTTGTTCATAGCCCCAGCTCCTTCATATACTTCGCCATCTGCGCCTGCACCTGCGAAAGCTCTGCCTCGATGCTGGCGATATTCCGTTTCACCTCGTCGATGTCCACCAGCTCCTCCTCCTCAAAGGTATCCACATACCGGGGGATGTTCAGGTTGTAGTCGTTCTCACGGATCTCAGCGCGGGAGGCGCGGTAGCTGTACTTGTCCACCTTGGCCTCGCGCGCCTCGTAGGTGCTGACGATGCGGGCAATATCGCTGTCCCGCAGGAGATTCTGGTTCTTGCCCTTTTCGTAATTGCCCTCGCCGGAGGCGTCGATGAACAAGACGTCGTCGCGGGTGCGGCCCTTTTTGAACACCAGAATGCAGGCGGGGATACCCGTGCCGTAGAACAGGTTCGCGGGCAGGCCGATGACCGCGTCCAGCAGGTTCATTTCAATCAGTTGCCTGCGAATCTTTCCTTCGCTGGCGCCGCGGAAGAGCACACCATGGGGGAGAACAACCGCCATGCGCCCGTTCTCCGCATCCAGACTGTTAAGCATGTGGAGCACGAAGGCATAGTCGCCCTTGGAGGAGGGCGGAACGCCCCAGTCAAACCGATGATGCTCGTCCAGAGAGGCGGTCATTTTCTCCGGCTTCTTTCCTTTTTCATCCGGACCGGCCTTCGAGAGGAAGCCGCTGTCCCATTTGTCCAGGCTGAACGGAGGGTTGGCGACCACCACCTGGAACTTCATGAGCTTGTCGTCCTCAAGGTTCTGCGGATTGGAGAGCGTGTCGCCCTGCCAAATGCGGGCGTCATCCACGCCGTGGAGGAACATGTTCATCGTGCAGAGCGCCCAGGTCTGGGCGTTCAGCTCCTGACCATAGACGGCAACCTTGCCGCTGGGCACCTTTTTGTAAGCTTTGAGCAGCAGGCCGCCGCTTCCGCAGGTGGGGTCGTAGATGCGGTCGTTTTCCTGCGGCTTGACGAGCGAGGCCACCAGCTCGGAAACCTGACTCGGCGTGAAGAACTCACCGCCTTTTTTGCCTGCGTCGGAGGCAAAGTTGGCGATCATGTACTCATAAGCGTCGCCGATGATGTCTGCGGAGCCGAGCTGACCGGGACGAAGATCGAGGTCGTGGAAGTCTTCCAGCAGATTGCGGAGTGTCGCGTTCTTTTCCTTGACGTCGCCGAAGTCAACCTGGGAGTTGAAGTCGATGGCGCGGAACACGTTGCGCAGCTTTCCGCTGTTGTGATCCTCGATGTGGGAAAGGGCGACGTTGATCTTCTGGCCGATCTCTGTATCCGTGCGGTTTTCGTACAGATAATCGAAGGTGGATTCCCTGTCGAGGGAGAACCGCTCCCGGCTCATGGCGCGCTCGACGCGCCGTTCGTCACCGTCGTACTGCTCCATGTACAGGGCGCGTCTTTCGAGGGTGACGTCGCTCAGGTATTTCACGAACAGCATGGAAAGGATGTAGTCCTTGTAGCGGGAACTGTCGATTTTTCCCCGGAAGCTGTCGCAGGCCTTCCAGAGAACGCGTTCGATATCGTTGCGGGTCGTCATGGTGCATACCTCATTTCATGGTCGAATGTACATTGCGGATCAGCAGATCGTAGTAGCGCTCCTTCTCTGCCGACAACTGGCGAAGCAGCGCCGTCTCCTTTTTCGCCAGCAGATACAGTTCGGCGATTTTCTGCTGCTGGAGGATGGACAGCGGGGGGATTTCAAATTCGGAGAAGAATTTGGCGTTGATGGCGCCCAGCATGTTGCTGCTGGTGTTTTCATAAATGGCTTTCCTGATCTTCGGCGTGTTGATCAGCCAGACCAGATATCCGGGCAGGAGCCTGTTTCGATCAACACGGATGATGACGAAGTTTGATGAAACGACCATGCCGGCGGATGCTTCGTCGATGAGAACAGCAGTGTACGGCGAGGTCAGGCGGATGATGACGTCGCCTACCTGTGTCAGGTACTCCGGCGATAACTGCTCCGCGGCGTCAAAACCATCCAGCTGTTCCATGCCGATGTATCCGTTTGAGTGGATGGCGCGAAAGCTCAGTAGGGGATACCGCATCTTGACGGGGGCGCCTTTGCACGCCTGTTTTCTGGATAAAACCAGCCCGCTTCGGACGGTTGCCAGTTCGCCTAACTTCATGGGTTCACCTCTATTTGTCATGGACGATAAATAACAGGTATGGACCTTTAAAATCCTTTTCGCTGATGGCAGTATAACATGAAATCTCCATTTTGTCAACAAGAAATTTGTCACGATGAAAAAATGACATAGAACGACGTCCTATCAATCCATCGGATTCGTTTCTGGCTCAGATTTACATCGGTTCAATTTATTAAACCGGATCGAGCGGGTAGTATTCCCCGACCGATCCGGTTTGAAATCTTTACGCAATCATCCCAAAGAACCTCAGCGCATCTTCAATCGCCTTTTCCTTATCTGTCGGGCAGATCAGCATCTTTGCGCTCTCGGACTTTGCTTTGTTGTAGCATTCGCGCTCGATAATCCCATGCTTTCTTTTCACCTGCGCGATGTACAGCGGCGTGACGTTCAGGCCGGTCTGTTCCTTCACGCGCGCCTGAATCTCGCCATAGGTCGCCTTGCTTTCGGCCTTGGTGACGGCGAGCTCGTCTGCGTCGATGCCGACCTTGACGATATCATCCGGATTTTGTTGGACCAATGACATAACAGTCTCAACGGTATTCCCTTTGTCCCACAAAAGTTCCGTAACTTCCCCGCCATCCTTG
>OLOW01003433.1_pt1 | contig 10101 bp, 9 predicted proteins | sample 1672801 | NCBI WGS metagenome assembly OLOW01 (sample SAMEA3136725, study PRJEB25190) | human gut metagenome | biome: human gut; feature: human-associated habitat; material: faeces | place: Austria | collected 2013
ATACAGCGATCGCTCTGAGCAGCAAAAATGTCGTCGTTCCGCGACTGGTTCCTGTGATCAACAGCTCGATTCCTCTGTTTGTTGAAACAACCGGCGGTTCTCTGCATGAAGAAACCATCGAGACTCACCGCGAGATTACGAATGCCATAGCATCCCATGACCCACTCCGGGCACAGGATGCCATGTATCTACATCTGGTTTATAACCGCAAAAGAATACAACTCAGTCAGAAATGATTTTCATTTTATTTCAGTTTTTTCTTCAATTCCTGAATCAGCTCAAAGTAATCTCTGTGTTTCATCTCAGGGAAAGCTTTAAGAAGTCGTCCCTGACCGAATACAGTATGATTTGTGATGGAACTGGATAACTCGTCAAACTGTGCCTGAAGTTCTGCTTTTTTCATACGGAGCATTTCAACAGTTTTTTCTTTCTGGGCAGCTGTCGTCTCAAGCAGTTCGGCTTTTGCAAGTGCTGCCTGAACCTTTCTTTCGCCAACCTTCTGCGCTGTATCAATCGTAGTCGTTGCCAGTGTATCACTAAGCTTATCACTCACAATTCTCAGATCTGAGCTGACTTTATCCAATCTGGTAAGTTTCTTATTCAATCCACGGATAACTGCTACTGTTACAATAAAGTCTGTCAGATACACTGCATATAAGATTGCTATCACAACCCACTCCCAGGTTGCCGGTGTATGAGACACCTGATTTTCTACATATTTCTGAAAAACCTTTACTACCATAACGATTGCAAGGCCCCAGATCAGAGAGAACTCCAGGCAGATATATCCATGAAAATTCAACGGTTTATCTGAATAATCCCACCATCTTGCATGGAAACACACATCAAGCAGCCATCCTGCGATCAACTCAACCGCTGTAGCAAGAACAAATCCAAATACAAAGATCATTCCTTCACTCATCTGATGTCCACCACTTTGAATCGTATTAAGCAGGGCAAAAACAGAGAGCACACCAAAGCCATATACCGGGCAGACCGGTCCGTTCAGAAATCCTCTGTTTATTACTTTTCCAAGCGCAACTGCATGAAAAATAACTTCAACTACCCATCCTCCAAAAGAATAGACCAGGAAATACAGACATATCTGAAAATATGTCATTCCACAAATCACTGCTTATTCCTCCTCTTTCATTTTCAATACAAGTAGCTTCATTATATCAGATAATTCTGTATTTACCTATCTATATCTTAAATAATCAAAGGTTACTTACTCTATCCGCAGCATTCGATACCCAATCCCAATGTGTGTCTGAATATATTGAATTTCATTCTTATCTGATTCAAGTTTTTTACGCAAAGTTGCCATGAAAACTCTAAGAGATGCAACATCATTTTCTGAAGACCTTCCCCATATCTGTTGTGTAATATAAGTATGTGTTAACACCTTACCTACATTACGAGATAATAAGCAAAGAAGTTTGTATTCAATAGGTGTGAGATGTAACTCCTCCCCTCTCATATAAGTACAGCCGGCAGTATAATCAATTTTCAGTTCTCCATTAATAAAAACAGCCGTCTTCTGTATCTCACCAGTCTGAATAACCGCAAGCCGTCTCTGTGTAACACGTATACGTGCAAGCAATTCTTCAACTGAAAAAGGTTTTGTAATATAATCATCCGCACCTGCGTCAAGAGCCTCAATCTTATCAGAATCCTCACTTCTGGCACTGATAACAATAATCGGCATATTGGACCAGGTACGAATTTTTTTTATCACATCTACTCCTTCCATATCCGGAAGCCCCAGATCAAGTAAAATGATATCCGGATTGTGTGAAGATGCTTCCAAAATCGCTTCTCTCCCATTTTCTGCTGTAAGATATTTGTACTCATGTGTTTTTAATGTTGTTACGATCAGATTTCGTATAGGACGATCGTCTTCTACAATAAGAATTGATGTTTTATTCATTTAGTGTTACCTCACTTAACGGTAATGTAAAAACAAAAATACAGCCATGAGGATAATTATCCTTAAGTGTTAATTCCCCTTCATGTGCTTCAATAATCGAATGGCATAATGCAAGGCCCAGCCCCAAACTACGATGACTGTCAGCAATCGTAGTTTTTCCGGTATAAAACATCTCAAATATATGCGATTTCATTTCATCCGCAATCCCCGGTCCATTATCTTCTACACTTATTTGCGCTCTGCCATCTGTTTTTAATCCACGAATACATATGGTTGAACCTTGCGGTGTATATTTTATCGCATTATCTATCAAATTAACAAGAACCTGAATGATAAGTCGAACATCCATATGTGCGAGAATCAGTTCTTCACATTCCACCTGAATCTTATAAGCATCATGCTTTCGGCTGATATGTCGCAGGGATTCTGCAATAACTTCATCGAGAAGCTGATCTGTGAATTTTATTTTCAATCTTCCATCATTTAATCTTGTGACAGATAACAGATTTTCTACAACACCAATAAGCCATTCTGCATCATCATAAATATCTGTATATATCTGTTGCTTTGTTATATCATCCAAACATCTCTCATTATTCAGCAACATATCAGCATTTCCTGAAATAGAGCAAAGCGGAGTTCTCAGATCATGAGAAATTGCTCGCAAAAGGTCTGCCCGCAGCTGTTCGTTTTTCGCCAGAATAGCATTTTTTTCTTTTTCTATTGCATTTTGTGAATTTTCCATTGCAAGCGCACATTCATTGATCACAGAAAGTAAAATGCTATATTCAAAAGAATCCATTGCATCTTTTTTAACTGGTATTCCAATCACTCCGTAGACACTTTCTCCACTACGGATTGAAAGATACAAACATTTTGCACTGCTAAAATGAGTTGTTGTTACTCCAGCGCGCTGTCCATTCTCATATGCCCATCTTGCAACACACTGTTCTTCAGATGTCAGATATTCTCCATTTCTTTTATTAGTATTATTAAAAAACATCTTTCCTTCTGATAAATCATTATTTTTCACAATATATGCAACAATATCTCGATTCAACAAACGTACCAGCTGCTTACAGGTAACACAAAGAATCTCTTCACTGTTTTTCGCCTGTTGAAGTAATCTGTCCGTATCAAATAAGATCTGTGTACGAAATGCCTGTTGCTCAGATAACCGGGCATGATCTTTTAATTTGGCAGCAAGAGTTCCGGTAAGCACTGAAGATATCAACATTATTAAAAATGTCACCGGATAGCCAACTGCATATGTTTGAAAGGACATTCGTGGCTCCGTAAGAAAAAAACAAAAAAGAACAACACTTAAAAACGATCCCACCAGACCGCAGAGATAACCATCCGTTACAATAGATGTGACCAGCACGCCAAGAATATACACTGTAACAATATTGATATCTGTGAAATGAAGTTTCTGAAAAACCAGACCGATCACCGTACAACCTACAAATATTGAAAATGTCAACAAATAATCTTTTATCGATGGTTTTTCAATATATATGGGATGATGATTTTTCTGTCTTTTTGTCCACGCACTATCTTGAATATTCATATTCACTTTTGTTCTTTCACCTGGTATTCCTTCCAGTATTTTTACTAATTGTACTCCTTCTCTTTCATCAGAAGCTTCTTTTTTACTCTCTTTAAGAAAAACACCAACTTTAGATACTATAAAAAGCCCTATACTGAACATCACAAGTACGATCAATACCAGAACTGTCTTTGCCATTCATTTATCACCTCTTGTCCCTAGATATGAAAGCATTTTTGAATTGCCTTATAATCTCCCAGCACGAGAATCGTACTTCCGGCAATAAGAACCGTATTCGGCGATACCGCTATACTGACTTCTCCCTCATTCTTTACTGCAAGAATATTTATATCATATTTTCTTCTGATATCAAGTCCTCCTACTGTTTTTCCAATCCACTCACGGGGAACTTCAACTTCAAATATTGCATGAGAAGCATCTACTTCCATATAATCAAGAATATGATCGTCTGTATAACGGATAGATGCCCATTTTGCCACTTGTTTTTCAGGATAAACCACTTTGTCTGCACCATTACGTAACAGAAATTTTTCCTGTACATCTCGCTCAGCTCTGGAGATTACCAGTTTTGCTCCCAGTTCTTTTAATAGCGATGTTGTCTCAAGTGAATTCTGAAAGCTTTCACCAATCGTAACAAAACAAATATCAAAATTCCCTATTCCAAGAGATTCCAAAAATTGAGCATCCGTGCTGTCTCCAATTTGAGCATTCGTAACAAAAGGAAGGACTTTATTTACCCGTTCCTCATTAATATCCACTGCCATAATCTCATGCCCCATCTGGTTTAGCTGCATTGCAATATGTTTCCCAAAACGTCCCAGACCAATAAGTAAAATATTTTTCATTTTTTTTACTCCTTTTATCCAACTGTTATTTTTTCTAATGGCATTCTTGCACCATTATTGTTCTTTCCGGAAAATACCGCGTATATTAATGTCATTCCTCCTACTCGACCTAAATACATAAGTGCGATCAATATCAAACGTGATATTATGTGAAGTCCCGGTGTAACTCCTAATGTAAGTCCTACTGTTCCTACTGCAGAAGCTGCTTCATAAAAACAAGTCAGTACCGGCAGGCCTTCATAAACACTGATCGTTATCCCCCCAAAGAAAAGCAGCATAAAATACAGCATCGCTATAGTAGCCGCATTCTTTATTACCTGCCCATCAAATCTTCGTCCAAAAGCGCCTGCGTCTTCACGGTTTCGAAATGTTGCAAACGCATTTAATATCAAAACAGCAAATGTTGTTGTCTTCATACCTCCGGCAGTCGAACTTGGCGATCCTCCTATCAACATAAGAAAGATCATAACTGCTTTCCCCGACTCTGTCATCAATGCCATATCTGCCGTATTAAAACCGGCTGTTCTCGTCGTTATTGACTGAAAAAATGAAAGTAAAGTTCGCTCTTCTCCTGAAAACATTTTAAAATCATTGGTAAAAAAGAAAATCGCCGGCAAACAAATCAGTATCGCTGTAGTCATTAAAATGATTTTACTCTGCATGCGGTAACGTTTAAATTTAAATTTATTTATATAAAAATCTTCCCATGTAAGGAATCCGATACCACCAGTTATGATCAAAAGCATAATAACTATATTCAGCCAGATATTTCTGCTGTATCCGGTCAGCGATACAAAAGTATGGTCTGTTGTACCAAGTATATCAAATCCTGCATTACAAAAGGCTGAGATAGAGTGAAAAACTGACATCCAGATTCCTTTTATTCCAAAATCACGACAAAATACCGGAAGCAATAATACTGCTCCAAGCGCTTCTATCAGAAAGGTGCCTCTCAGAATAAATTTTGTCAGCCGGACAATACCTCCTACTTTTGGTGCCGAAATAGCATCCTGCATCGTACTACGCTGCATGAGCGATATTTTTCGTCCTGACAGCATAAATACTGATACTGCAACGGTTACTACTCCCAAACCTCCAATCTGTATAAGTGCCAAAATAACTGCCTGTCCAAAAACAGACCAGTAACTGCCTGTATCCTGCACAACAAGTCCTGTCACACATACCGCTGAAGTTGATGTAAAAAGTGCCTGATCAAACGGCGTTACAACTCCACTTGCAGATGAAACAGGTAAAGTTAAAATGAGGGCTCCTATAAGGATCACCCCCGCAAAGCCTAAAATAATTAATTGAAATGATGTCAGATGTTTTCTTTTATGTAAATGCTCCGGCATAAATAATTTCTGCTCCTTTTTGATGATTTTACTATCATTAACTTTGCATTTTATTATATATGCCAGAGTTCAAAGATGGTATAAGATTATCAGATATGATATTAAGATTTTATAAAGATTTTAGTTTCTTTTTACTCCACACTGAATTGCCTGTGTCGGGCATATTTTCTTGCATCGCCCACACCGGATACATTCTGCACTGTTGGGGTTTTCCACAGGGTTAACTTCCATCTGGCAGGCTTTTGCACATTTTCCACAGTGGACGCATTTCTCCTGATCCACACAGTAACGAAAAACTGAAACTTTATTGAATATCGAATAAAAAGCTCCCAGCGGACAGATATATTTGCAAAATGGTCGATATATCATAATAGCAAGAAGAATCGTGATTACCAAAATCACATTTTTCCAGAGGTAAAGCCATCCCACTGCACTTCGCATGGATTTATTCAGCAGAACCAGAGGAAGACCGCCCTCCAGCGTTCCTGCCGGACAGATCAGTTTGCAGAAATACGGTGCTCCCTGTCCCATGATATCTACCACAAACATTGGCAGAAGAATTACAAATACTATAAAAATGACATATTTCAATTTACGAAGCAGTTTATCTCCACGAAACGTCCGGATCTTCTTTGGAAACGGAATTTTATTCAACAAGTCCTGAATCAGGCCAAATGGACAAAGAAATCCGCAGACCAGTCTGCCAAGCAATGCCCCGACAAAAATCAGAAAACCCACTACATAATATGCTATTTTAAAGTTCCAGCTTCCGATCACTGCCTGAAGAGAGCCGATCGGGCAAGCTCCTGTCGCTCCTGGACAGGAATAACAGTTCAGTCCAGGAACACAGACATTTTTCAATTTTCCGGTATAGATCTTACCGGTCACAAATCCTGACAGATGGCTGTTTGTCAGTAGTGCCCACAATGCCTGGATTCCATGCCGTGGCCACTCATTTATCTTTAATTTTTTCTTATCCAATTCCAATACACTCCATACAGATATTAATTGCTTTTGTAAAAACCACGGACATCTCGCCTCTGTAGATTCCAAAAACCATCAGAAGGATTCCAATAATTGCCAAAACAACTCCTGTCCATTTTGTTTCTGTTAATTTTTTTATCATAATCATATTTATCTTTCTTCCAGAATCTGGTATTTCTACTATTCAGCTCTGTTATTTTGAAACATTCGCAAGTTCTTTTTCTACAATTTCTTTCCACTCATCCAGGCTATGGCTTCCGGAATATGTTTCTCCTACAATGTTTCCTTCTTTGTCAACAAAGAATGTTTCAGGGAAAGCAGAGATGCCATTCAGACGTCCATTCATCATTGTTGAATCCGGAATCAGGAAAGGATAGGATGCTTTTGTTTTCTCCTGAAGGACACCGGCTTTTTTCACTGCAGCATCATCCTGTTTGCCATCATCTCCTACTGTATCAAGAACAACACCGACAACGCCAACACCTTTTTCTTTCATCTCTTCATAGAGTTTTTCCAGTTCCGGAATCTCATTGACACATGGAGAACACCAGGTAGTAAAGATATTTACCAGAGTCAGATCATAGTCACTGAATACTTTTTCTGTATAGTCTTTTCCGTCAACACCTTTTGTCTCGAATTTACCAACATTTGTAGAATCACCTGCATTGCTGGTATCCTGTGGCTGGTCAAACGCAGAAAGCTGCTGGAATGGTGTCATCTCTGTGAGTGTCACATCGATTTTTTCCACTTCTTTTTTCAAGGATTCATCTGCATCCTTGTTGGTGCTCAGATAGTATTTGTATTTTCCGTCACTGCTGCTTCCGATTTCTTTGTGTTCTGTACAGCCTGTGAGCTCGTCCAGTTTTTTCTCTGAATCTTCGTCATAGATTCCGATCACTCCAATTTTTGCGAGGCTTTTGCACCAGTCATCATATGCTGTTCCAAGCTTGTCAACCTCGGCCTCTTTCTGCTCCTCGGTCATTTCGCTCCAGCTTATATATGCATATTTGATTGCATCCGCATTGTCATTCCATCCCTCATTAGTGATCATCGCGATGGTCTGCTCTTTAATCTGTTTAAGAAGTTCTTCAGGAAGCTTCATTGTAAGTCCAAGGAATGGATACTCATAAGAATCCTGTGCCTGCACAGTTGTCTCAGATGGTTTAAAAGTACCCTGTATAAAATCAGATGGGATTGCGTCACCATCTGCTGCAGCTGCATCTCCATCAACCACCATTCCCGCCTGATCTGCCGGAACCGCCATTGCTTCTGTACTTTCTGCTGCCATTACGGATACACTTCCAAGTGTAGATACCCCTAATATTGCTGCTGCCATAAGCGCTGTAAATTTCATAAGTTTTCTCCTTTCGATTGGGGACAGTGTTTGCGGCTTTTTGTCTGTCCCCCTGACTCGGTTATTATAGTCGCAATTATAACACCATAGCTATAAAATTTGTGTTAAGAAAACACGAAAATCAAAATTCTTTCGATTTATTTTTTTACACGAATTTTATATCTGATGTGATAGTATATAGGAAAGTAAAGGGGGACACTAAAAAAGCCACAAACACCGTCCCCAAAGGAGAACGAATATGCACATATTAATAATAGAAGACGAAGAGCAGCTCTGCCGTTCGATCGCAGAGGGGCTGCGTATGGATGGCTATGAAACCGATACCTGCCTAGACGGAGACGAAGGGCTGGAATTATGTACGACTGAAAACTACGATCTGATCCTTCTGGATCTGAACCTTCCTGGCATTGACGGATTGGATATCCTGCGGCAGTTCCGTGAGACAAATTCTTCCACACCAGTTCTGATTCTCTCAGCCCGTGGCCAGATTGAGGATAAAGTAGAAGGACTTGACCTTGGAGCAAACGATTATCTGACAAAACCATTTCATTTTGAGGAACTGGAAGCGCGTATCCGCAGCCTGACCAGGCGCAGATTTATTCAGGAGAATGTCTGCCTGAAGTGCGGCCACATCAGCTTTGACACCCGCACCAGAAAAGCACACATTGATAGTGAAGAACTCTCTCTCACCCGAAAGGAAAGTGCTCTGCTGGAGTATTTTATGCTCCACCAGAATCGTATCATCAGCCCGGAAGAACTGATTGAACATATCTGGGACGGCAGTGTAAACAGCTTCAGTAATTCCATCCGTGTCCACATTTCTTCCCTTCGCAAGAAGCTGCGCGCAGCTCTGGGAAACGATCCGATACAGAACAAGGTTGGACAGGGTTACATTCTCATGGAGGATCTGAAATGAAAAAAGAACATACAACAAAAAATCCTCTGAAAAAACTCTCTCTGCAGTGGAGGCTGACACTGATCATCACGCTCCTGATGACTGTCACCTGTGTCTTGATGTATTTTTTTATTAGTAACTCCGCTGTTACCGGAATCGAAAATCTGGGTGATTATGTCGTAAAGATCAATGAAACTGATTCCACGCCAATCACCTTTAACATTAATCCAAACACTCTGTTTGCAGGTCTTTCCGATCAGGTACAGGAAACCAAAGACCTTTTCCGCACCAGAAGTATCATTGCAACTGCAATCATTATTCTCCTGAGCAGTGTCGGTACATATTTTATCAGCCGCCGTGCACTGCTGCCTCTGCGAAGACTCAGTAACGAAGTCAATAAAATAGAGGCCCAGAATCTTTCTGAGTCTCTTGAAGTTCCAGATACAAACGATGAGATTTCTCGTCTTACAGGCTCTTTTAATAAGATGCTTTCCCGACTGGATGATGCGTTTACAGCACAGAAGCAGTTTTCTGCCAGTGCCACTCATGAGCTGAGAACTCCGCTTGCTGTCATGCAGACAAACCTCGAAGTTTTTGCACGCAAAAAAACTCCGACAATAGAAGAATATCAGGACATCTTTGGAATGATCCAGAATCAGACCGAACGACTTTCTCATCTATCTGAGGTCCTTCTCGATATGACCGGGATACAATCCGTTGAACGCTCTGATTCTATTTCACTGGCAGAACTCACCGATGAAGTCTGCTGCGATCTTGCCTCCATTGCTGACCAGAAAAAAGTGGAACTGATCCAGGAAGAGGGTGACTGCACCGTTACCGGAAGCTATCTTCTTCTCTACCGTGCTGTTTATAATCTTGTGGAAAATGCCATCAAATACAATCATTCTGGTGGAAAAGTAACGGTAAAAATATCTCAGACAAAAGCACTGCCTGTTGCGCATTCCAAACCAGCAGACTATGCTTTAGTCGAAGTAACAGACACTGGAATCGGTATCTCACCTGAATATCAGGAAAAAATCTTCGCCCCGTTTTTCCGCGTAGACAAATCCCGCAGTCGCGCCATGGGTGGAGCCGGTCTTGGTCTTGCCCTGGTAGCTGAGATTGCCAGACAACATGCAGCAAATGCAGGCGGACGCGATGCGGTTCGTTG
>OLOW01003434.1_pt1 | contig 10101 bp, 9 predicted proteins | sample 1672801 | NCBI WGS metagenome assembly OLOW01 (sample SAMEA3136725, study PRJEB25190) | human gut metagenome | biome: human gut; feature: human-associated habitat; material: faeces | place: Austria | collected 2013
ATCCATCTTTTTAAGATTTTTAGATATGAGCGGTAGAAATTTCATGTGTGCAAGAACATCTTTCTCCAGATTTATACCGGGAGCAATTTCCGTGAGTTCAAGGCCCTGGCTGGTCAGTCGGAATACCGCACGCTCGGTAATATAATAGACTTTCTGGCCGTTTTTCAGAGCTGTTTTCGCGGAGAAGGTTATTTGATCGACCTGGGAAACAAATTTCTCCCCTCTTCCTTCTTCTATGAACTCCCGGCGGCTCTGCTCCGCCGTCTCCTGCTGGGTCCAGTTTTCCTTCCTGGATCTTTACGTTCGCTTTCTGTGCCATAAAGCTTCCAATGAAGCAGACCTTTGGCGTGTTTTGGGTGATGTTGATAAATCCTCCGGGGCCGGCAGAGCTAGGACCAAATTTCGAAACATTAACATTACCGGAGGCATCGACCTGTGCAAGACCCAGAAAGGTCATATCCAGACCTCCGCCGTTATAGTAGTCGAAGGTATCACTGACAGTGTAGAGAGATTCCGGATTGATGCAGCTGCCAAAGCAGGCCCCTTCTTTCGGAACACCGCCGATTGGTCCGGTTTCGAGTGAGAGAGTAATATCTGACATAATCCCCTCCTCGTTTCCGACATTTCCGATAGCGGACGGCATACCGATGCCGACATTAATAACAATACCGGGACGAAGCTCCATCACCGCACGGCGTGCGATGATCTTCCGGATGGAAAGTGGAATTGGTTCGATTTTTTCAACTGGGATCCGGTACTCTCCAACCAGTTCCGGATGATAGCGATCCACACCAAAATTCTGCCTGTGATTTTCCGGTTTGGAGACTACGACATAGTCGACAATCGTGTGATTTAGAACGACGTCCAGGGGAGGGATACTCCCGTTTTGCAGTACCTGCTCAACCTGTACAACGACGATACCACCGTGATTATGCGCTGCAAGAGCATAATCCAGAAGTGACTCGCGAATCCCTTCATGTACATTAGAAATATTTCCCGCCTCATCTGCAAACGTCGCCCGAATGAGACAGACGTCAAGAGGAATAGAGCGATAATAAAGCAGATCCTTTCCATCAATGTTAACAACGGAAACAAGCTTTTTTCCTTGATCTTTCGCGCGCTTATTTACCGCACATCCCTCCACTCTGGGATCTGCATAGGTATTGAGTCCAACTTTCGTTACATATCCGGACTCACCCCCGGCTGTTGCACGCAGTATATGCATGACACAACCGAGAGGGAGTGTGTAGGCTGCAACCTTATTTTCTGTCACAATGCGGTCCATCAGCCTTGAATTTTTGAAATGGCCTGCAATGATTGTATCAATCAGTCCGTCTGCGGTGAGGCGATTGCAACCCTGATTGGAAAAACCATTATCTCCGGTACACACACCGGTAAAAACGGTGAGCCCAGCAGGATGACCAGTCAGCGAGTAGCTGTCCTGCAGTCCCTCCATCAGTTCATCCGGAGCGCAGGAACCGCCGAAGCCTCCGAGGCCGACGGTAGCCCCATCTTTTATAATCTTAGCTAGATCTTCTTTCTTAATGACTTTCATGCATACACCTTCATTAAAATTAACCTGTTGCGCTTTTCGGGATTACCATTCCTCAATGAGAAGTCCGGTCGGGCAGAGTGCTCCCTTATACAGCAGCCGACCACTGTCATCGTAGGAGAAATTTCCTTCGGCAAGTTCGAGCATTGTTCTGGCGCCGACTTTTCTGCTCTGAGCATTTACGAGCTTTAAATAGTGGCGGAAGCGCTCTTCCTCATCTGTGAATAGAGTGTAATCAACCGGTACCTGAGGTGAACGTACCAGCAGAGGACCGGCATCCAGAGCCTTTGTTGCCAGATGTGAACTTGCTCTTAGGTAGTTCATATTGTACTTGAAAGCGGATTTTATGCCATTCGATCCGGCGAGCAGCCTCGTACCTGTCTCATTGGTTACTGCAAGATCAGCCGGATGTACATTCACGACTGTGTAGGTATCCAGAACAATGTCTGTTGTGGCCCACACGTATCCCGCAAGAAGAATGACATCGGCATCATATTTTTCCAGAAGAGCCATGGCCTGCCGGTCATATTCTGTGCGGATAGTCCGATCCCGCATCGGTGCGTTGCGCTCCGAATAGAAAGCGCGTATATCTATTGCTTCCCATGCCACGCCATATTCCATGGCGGAGGAGACAGCCTTTGATTCTGGATTATCTGCGAAGATTGCCGCCACTTCGAAGGGGCAGGATCCTTTCGCTTCCATTTCTTTTTGAAGTTTGTAGGCACTCCAAAGTGTATTTCCGGATCCGGAGCAGTATCCGATGATCCGCAGCTTGTTATGCTTTGGTGTAATTACCGGTCTCATTGCTTACCCTCCTGTGATTATATTTTTCTTATTCTGCCGGTTTGGCAAGAATCTCATCGATACACTCTGCCAGACGCTGGATTCCCTGCTCAATATCCTCATAGGATGGGGTCGAATAGTTGACGCGAAAAGCCGGACAGGGCGCTGTATCATCCACCATGAATGAACATCCCGGAACGATGGCTACGCCCGTTTTGGACTCAATTCTTTCCGGTCCCACTCCCAGTTCTGCCAGCTTTTTTGAGTCATATCCTTCTGGCAGAGATGCCCAGATGAAAAGTCCTCCATCCGGATGAGTAAATGAGACACGCTTATCAAAATGCTTCTCCATCAGATCAAGCATGAAATGGCATTTTTTTCTGTAAACATCCTGACAATCCTTGATGTGTGTATCCAGATCATATTGCTCGAGATATTTTGCCACTGCCATCTGGAAGAAGAGGTTGGTGTGGCAGTCTCCCACCTGTTTCGCAACAATCAATCTGCCCAGAATCTCTTTCGGAGCGCAGATAAATCCGATACGCATGCCGGCAGAAATGACTTTTGAATAGGAACCGTTATAAATGACGATTCCCTCTGTGTCCATTGCTTTCAGTGTTGGAATTTCTTCGCCGCTGAAACGGAGCTCTCCATAGGGGTTGTCTTCCAGGATAACGATATTGTTTTCGGCGCAGAGTTTATAGATCTCTTTCCTTCTGGACAGACTCATGGTCTTGCCGCTGGGGTTCTGGAAGGTCGGAATCAGGTAAAGGAGCTTGATCTTTTTGCCTTCGGCTGCTTTTTCAGCGATGACTTCCCGGAGCTTATCGATCTTCATTCCTTCCTGATCCATGTCGATGCCAATGACTTCGGCTCCGTTCGATTTAATTGCGTTGATGCCGCTCACAAAGGAAGGGGCTTCTACAATAGCAACGTCTCCGGGGTTGCACAGCACTTTCGGTGTTATCTCCAGACCCTGCTGTCCTCCGGTGGTGATGATGACATCTTCCCATGTACAGTTGATTCCAAATCTTTTTTGCAGTCGTGATGCTGTCAGCTTTCGAAGAGGAATATATCCTTCTGTCATGCTGTACTGGAGCGACTCGGTGCCGTGATCACGGTAGATTTTATCTGAGACTTCCCACATTTCTTTGACCGGAACGCATTCAGCTGAGGGACTTCCGGTAGAAAGTGCGATGATGGCGTCTGGATACATGGCTTTTTTCTTGAGTACTTCTCTGATGGCAGAAGGTTTAATGCTGGACATACGATCTGAAAATTCAAAATTCATGTACTACCTCCAATAAGATGTGTAAGCTATTGCTAGAGTTACGCTATAAAATCGATGGATGATTGTTTGACCAAAATGACCAATATATGATTATTTAATGAGTGAATTATAGCGCTTAGAGAAGCGAAAATCAAGGGAATTTAAGCGAAATCGGAGAAATGAAAATTTTATTTGTGAAAAATGTAGAAAATATTGGTTAAATACGATTAAGTATTGACTTTTTTGTCTTGCCATAATAAATTAAACATATCGATTATGATTATTTGATCAAATAATTTTTGCGGCAAATGATGGTATTTTTTTGAAATATTTGCTTTATCGAATTAGTGTGCTAATAGAGACTGAGGAGGACTTGCTATGGGATTCAGAGAGGAAGGGAAATGGTGGGTATCACCTTCTAACTATGCACCGGAAGTGACTCGGGATTTCCTGTTTCCTGATCATATTGAAATTTTGGATACAACACTTCGGGATGGAGAACAGGAAGCCGGTATCATCTTTACGAAGGAAGAAAAAATAGAAATTGCAAAGAAACTGGATGCTGCGGGTGTCCACAGAATTGAAGCAGGAACGCCGATGACTGCTGAAGAAGACAAGGAAGCAATTAAGGCGATCTGCGATTTGAAGAAAAAGGGAGAGATTAAGGCTGACATTTATTGCTTTGTTCGCGGGGTTATGGAGGATATGGATCTTTCCCATGCGTGTGGTGTTGATGGCGTGATCGTAGAGGTTCCGGGCAGTGAGCACCTGCTGGCGGGAGGAATGAACTGGGATGGAACGGAAGCGATAAAGCGATCCGCAGAATCCACAGCGCATGCTCATGAGCTTGGAATGAAAGTTGTTTATTTCCCGTCGGATGGTTCAAGAGCGAATCTTGATTTCCTTTGCAATAATCTGAATGCGATTGTCGATGCAGGTGGCTGGATGGATTCTGTTGTCATGGTCGATACATTCGGTGTGTTTTCGCCTGAAGGTGCAGTTCATGCTGTCAAGACCTTACAGGAGCGTGTGGGAAAGCCGGTTGAGGCGCATTTTCACGAGGATTTTGGCCTTTCGGTTGCGACGACGATTGCAGCACTAAAGGCAGGTGCGGTCTCAGCCCACGTCACTGTGAATGGTATTGGCGAGCGCGCTGGAAGCTGTCCGCTAGAGCCGCTGGTTATGAGCCTGCTCTGTTTGTATGGACAGGACACCGGAATTGATCCGAGCAAGCTGCGTGATCTTTCCAGGCTCATTGAGAAATATTCTAATAAACCGGTTCCGTCGACCAAGGCAATTGTGGGGGACAGGCTGTTCGGCTGGGAAACCGGTTTGCCAGTGGGCTACTGGGAAAAAGCGAAGGATAGAGATCCGCTGATTATGTTGCCTTATCACTGGGATATGATTGGGCAGCATGAACCTACGATATTCATAGGAAAAAAGAGTGGTGGAGCGAACGTTTCGCTGACGAATCAGCGTCTGGGATTGGCTCCGGTAGAGAAGGAAATATCCAAAAATATCCTGAAGAAGGTCAAGGCTCTGTCAATTTCTGAGAAGCGTGTTTTGACCGATGAGGAATATATCAATATTTATAATGAAGTGACAGGAAAAAAATGATAATTGCTGCACTGTAACCCCCTGGACATTGTCATCATTGAATATGGGAGTGAACTATGAGTAAGGAAAATAACAATGCTGCTGTAACATTGGAAAGTAAGCCAAGAGAAACTTGGTCTGGCAGAGTGGGGTTTGTATTTGCTACTGCAGGTTCGGCAGTTGGTCTGGGAAATATTATGAAGTTCCCGTGGATGACAGGACAGTACGGTGGTGCTGCCTTCCTGTTTACCTATATCATCGTAATGGCCATCGTCGGGGTTGGTATGCTGATGTGCGACTTCCTGATTGGTCGCAATGGTAAGGCGAATGCGATAGCCAGTTACCAGAAAATCAACAAATACTTTCCTTGGATGGGGTATCTTGGTTTGTTATGTGCGCTGCTCGCATTAGCTTATTATGCTGTATTTGGCGGTTGGATGATGTACTATATGCTGGCATCATTTGGCCCTTTGTCTCAAGGACTGTCTGCAGATCAGGTCGGTGCTTTTTTTGGAAATTTCACTGGGGCCATAGGCGGACCACTGCTTGGAACTGCGATATTTCTGATTCTGACGGTTCTGATCGTTATGCGTGGAATTAAAAATGGAATTGAGAAGGCGAGCCGGATTATGATGCCCCTTCTTCTGGTGATTCTGGTGATCCTCATGGCCCGTGTCATCATGCTTCCTGGTGCCTCAAAGGGAATTTCCTATTATTTGAAGCCGGACTTCTCTAAAATTACTTTCACCGTCGTCGCAGCTGCTGTCGGGCAGGTATTCTTCTCGCTGAATATTGGTACGACCGGAATGGTCAACTATGGGTCTTATCTGAAGGATGATGAGAATGTTCCAAAGTCTACCCTGCTGGTAACGTTAACAGACTTTGCTGTCGCCTTTTGTGCAGGATTCATTGTCATTCCGGCGGCATTCGCATTTGGGCTTGAGCCAGGGCAGGGGCCCGGATTGCTGTTTGTAACCATGCCGGCGTTATTCTCTGACCTGCCACTGGGAGGCGTATGGAATCTGTTGTTCTTCACGCTGCTGTTGTTCGCATCACTGACCTCTTCGGTATCTATTCTCGAAATTTTAGTGCCTTATCTTACGGAGACTTTTCCGACTCAGTTCAATAGAAAATCTGCATCTGTTGTGGGTGGAATACTCTGCATGCTTCTCGGCATTCCGGTCAGCTTCAGCTTTGGTATCTGGGGAAATGTACAGATTTTCGGACTTGGTATTTTCGATCTGTATGACCGGTTCATCTGTGTCGTTGGATTCCCCTTGATTGCTCTCGGAACCGCCATTCTGGTGGGATGGGTCTGGGGAAAACAGAACGCAATGGCCGCAATTTCCAATCATGGTACACTGAAGAGCTGGGTACAGCCGGTCTGGTTTTTTTTAGTCAAGTGGATTTGCCCGATTTTCCTGTTTGTGGTTGTCCTTTCAGGCTTAGGAATCATCAAGTAAGTTCGTATTTTCTTATACAATAGATGTGGCCTCGATCAGCTTTCTTATGATAAACTGATCGAGGCTGTTTTTATGAAAAGCAACAAAGAATTGTGTGGAAAATGCTGTATATCTTTTGGTTATTCATGTTATACTAAAATAGTTGTTCAAAAAACCGTAATATTAACCGGGATTTTATCCCTTGTGAAATAAAGTAAGACTATGTAGCAGGAGCAACATATTAATGAATGCTGATGAAAGACGCAAGAAGTTAATGGATATACTGATGGAGGTTGGGAAAGTGCGGGTTAGCGATCTGATTGATCAGACCGGCATTTCTCCGGCAACTCTCCGAAGAGATCTTTCCTTTCTGGAATCTACGGGATATGTGGACAGAACGCATGGATATGCGAGATATCTTCAGCCCGATATGATCAAACAGGAGAACTTTTCACCTGAGATCCGCCGAATTGCCAAGGTTGCAGCCTCTCTTGTAAAAAATGATGCTACGATATTTCTTGATTCAGGACTGGCACCTCTGGCTCTTGGCTATGAGTTGATGGAACGTGATTTCCTGACGGTGATCACCAATTCCATACCGGTAGCCCAGCTGTATTCCTCCTGTTCTAACATACAAGCTTTTGTGACCGGAGGGTACCTTCAGATTCGTGAAGCAGCATTGGTAGGTGATGATGCGATCGACTATATTAAACGATTTCATAGCCATCAGCTTTTTTTATCAACAACCGGGGTTCGTGTGAATGCAGGTTTTACCTGTGTCACGCCGCTTTCAGCTGATGTGAAGAAGGCGATGGTCGATTATGCAGATGAAGTAATTGTTCTCGCCCAGAAGGAGAAGCTGGAGCGGGATGCACTTCGAGTATTTGCGCCGCTGGAGAAAGTAAATACACTTATTACTTCTGCGCCGATTTCTGATCCGACTTTAAAATTACGTATCGAAGAATTGGGAATTTGTCTGATTGTTGCAGATGATTTCAATGAGTAGATATACCGATAAACAACTCTCATATGGACCTTGTGATTGGTTCATGTGAGAGTTTTTTTATGGAGAGCAGAAGAGCAGAGTTTCTTCGGGGAATTAAAATTATAGGTGAATTAGCACTCAGCACTTGACACTGCTAATAAACCATGTTATAACTGCATTTGTTGAAAGAAGAAGACAACCGGAGTGAGAGGGTCAGGAAGAAAAGCGGCCCGGGCCGGTCGAAAAACTGCATAAGGAGGCTATAAAATATGAAGCTTGTACCTTTATTTGATCGCGTTGTTCTGAAAAAGATGGTGGAAGAAGAGACCACTGCTTCCGGAATCGTGCTTCCGGGTCAGGGTGATAAGGAGAAGCCGGGTCAGGGCGAGATCGTCGCTGTGGGACCGGGCGGTGTTGTGGATGGCAAGGAAGTCAAGATGCAGGTGAAGGAAGGCGACAAGGTTCTGTATTCCAAGTATGCCGGTTCTGATGTAGAGCTGGACGGCGAGAAGTACATCGTAATTAAGCAGAGCGATATACTCGCGATTATGCAGTAAACAGAACAGACAAAAACAACGCTGTGTGCCGGCATCAGCCGCGTTAAAAAAATTGGCGGGAGGCTGCCGGTAGCCGCAGTCAGAATATCTGAATAAAAGGAGAATACCATGGCTAAGGAAATTAAGTACGGCGTAGAGGCAAGAGAGGCGCTGGTAAAGGGTGTAAATGAGCTGGCAGATACTGTCAGAGTGACGATCGGACCGAAGGGCAGAAATGTTGTCCTGGACAAGGCTTATGGTTCTCCGCTCATCACGAACGACGGCGTGACCATCGCAAAGGAGATTGAGCTGGAGGATGCCTTTGCAAACATGGGGGCGCAGCTCGTGAAGGAGGTCGCAACCAAGACCAACGATGTAGCGGGTGATGGAACCACCACTGCGACTGTGCTTGCACAGGCGATGATCAATGAGGGCGTGAAGAATATCGCTGCCGGCTCCAACCCGATCATTCTGAGAAAGGGTATGAAGAAGGCCTGCGACAAGGCGGTAGAGACCATCAAGGCGATGTCTCAGCCGATTGAGGGCAAGAAGCAGATCGCAAGAGTCGCCGCAATTTCAGCCTCCAGTGACGAGGTTGGAGAGATGGTTGCAGACGCGATGGAGAAGGTCACAAACAACGGCGTGATCACCATTGAGGAGTCCAAGACCATGAAGACCGAGCTGGATCTCGTTGAGGGTATGCAGTTCGACAGAGGCTATATTTCCGCTTACATGGCGACCGATATGGAGAAGATGGAGGCGACACTTGACGATCCCTACATTCTCATCACGGACAAGAAGATCGGCAATATTCAGGAGGTGCTCCCGCTGCTTGAGGAGGTCGTGAAGAGCGGTGCAAAGCTCCTCATCATCGCGGAGGACGTCGAGGGTGAGGCTCTCACCACACTGATTGTGAACAAGCTGCGCGGAACCTTCAATGTTGTCGCAGTCAAGGCTCCGGGTTACGGGGACAGAAGAAAGGAAATGCTTCAGGATATCGCAATTCTGACCGGCGGTACCGTGATTTCCGAGGAGCTGGGCTTAGACCTTAAGGATGCGACCCTGGATCAGCTGGGACGTGCGAAGTCCGTTAAGGTTCAGAAAGAGAACACCATCATCGTTGACGGTCTCGGCGACAAGGCGGAGATCGCAGCGAGAGTCGCACAGATCAAGGCACAGCTGGAGGAGACCACCTCTGAGTTTGACAAGGAGAAGCTCCAGGAGCGTCTGGCCAAGCTGGCCGGCGGCGTGGCGGTCATCAAGGTCGGCGCGGCCACCGAGACCGAGATGAAGGAGAAGAAGCTGCGTATCGAGGACGCCCTGAACGCCACCAAGGCCGCTGTGGAAGAGGGTATCGTGGCCGGCGGCGGCACCATCTATGTGAACGTGATCCCCGCTGTTACCGCGCTGCTGAACAGCACCGAGGGCGACGAGCGTGTGGGCGTGTCCCTGGTAGCCAAGGCCCTGGAGGCCCCCATCCGCCAGATCGCGGCCAATGCCGGCATCGACGGCTCCGTGGTGCTGGAGAAGGTGCGCTCCGCCGGCAAGAACGGCTACGGCTTCGACGCTTATAAGGAGGAGTACTGCGATATGATCGCCAGCGGCATCGTGGATCCCGCCAAGGTCACCCGCAGCGCCCTGGAGAATGCCGCCAGTGTGTCCGGCATGGTGCTGACCACCGAATCCCTGGTGGCCGACAAGCCCCAGCCCCCCGCACCGGCAGCCCCCGCACCCGACATGGGCGGCATGGGGATGTATTAATAAATTGACGCACGGGGGACACGGCGCCAGCCGCGTCCCCCGTATTTTCTCCCGGTTTTGCAAAAAAGCTGTTGACAAAGGGAGCTGAAATATGGTATAGTAACTCGTGCCTGTCGAGGATGACATGGCGGCGTAGCTCAGTTGGCTAGAGCATGCGGTTCATACCCGCAGTGTCA
>OLOW01003443.1_pt1 | contig 10086 bp, 10 predicted proteins | sample 1672801 | NCBI WGS metagenome assembly OLOW01 (sample SAMEA3136725, study PRJEB25190) | human gut metagenome | biome: human gut; feature: human-associated habitat; material: faeces | place: Austria | collected 2013
TTTAATCTCAGCGAGGAAGCGGATGCGGTGGAAGATGCGGTTCGCCGTTTCCTGGCCGATGGATTCCGCACCGCGGATATTGCCGGAACCGGCGACGCGGTCTCCGGCACCGCGGAAACCGGAGACCGCATTGCGGGATACATCCAATAAAGTCTGCGAATAAAGGTCTTCATAAGAAAAAGTTCGAACCATTCACTTGTGAATGGCTCGAACTTTTTTTACTCATATTTTTTAAATTATTCTGCCAGTTCGGCTGCGGCCTTTGCAATTTCTGCGAAATCCTTTACCTTCAGACTGGCTCCGCCAATCAGGCCGCCGTTGATGTCGGTTTTCTCCAGAAGCTCTTTCGCATTGCCCGGCTTCATGCTTCCGCCGTACTGAATGATGAGCTTATCTCCGATGGACATGTCATACAATCCCTGCATCATTCCGCGAATGAATGCACACATCTCTTCTGCCTGCTCCGGTGTCGCAGTGTGTCCGGTACCAATGGCCCAGATCGGCTCATAAGCGATAACCACCTTCTCCGCATACTCCTGCGGAATTCCGGCAAAAGCTTCACCCAGCTGTCCGCATACGAATGCCTGCTCCTGCTTCTTCTCCCGAACTTCCAGGGACTCTCCGACGCAAAGAATCGGGGTGATACCCTCTTCTAAAAGAACCTTTAATTTACGGTTCACCGTTTCATCCGTCTCGTTAAAGTATTCTCTTCTTTCAGAATGTCCAACGACGCAATAATCCACACCGATTTCCTTCAGCATGTCCACGGAAATCTCTCCGGTGAATGCGCCGGAATGCTCATAGTGGACGTTCTGCGCACCCAAGGAAATTCCGGTTCCTTCCAGCTCCTTCTTCAACGCTTCCAGCTGGGTGAACGGTGCAATAATTGCCACCGATTCCGGATTGGTCAGCTTCTGCGCCTTCAGCTCATGTACGTAATGAACGGCCTGCGCAGTGGTTTTGTTCATTTTCCAGTTTCCAACGATAATAGGTTTTCTCATCTTAAGTACATCTCCTTATTACTTTTCGCTGATAATAGCGATACCAGGTAATGTTTTACCTTCCATATATTCCAAACTAGCTCCACCACCAGTTGAAACGTGAGAGAATTTGTCTGCATATCCTAATTGTTTTGCAGCAGCAGCAGAGTCTCCACCACCGATTACTGTAATAGCTTCTGGTAATTCAGAGATAGCTTTACATACTTCTTCAGTACCTTTAGCGAATTTAGGCATTTCGAATACACCCATAGGTCCATTCCATACTACAGTTTTAGCACCAGCTAAAGTTTCTTTGAACAATTCAACAGATTTAGGACCAATATCTAATCCCATCCATCCATCAGGAATTTGTCCAGCATCAGCAACACTAGTGTTAGCTTCTTCACTGAATGCATCAGCGATTACGTTATCTACAGGAAGAACTAATTTGTCTCCAGCTTTTTCTAAATATTCTTTTGCCAAATCCAATTTGTCATCTTCAACTAATGAAGTACCGATTGAACCACCAACAGCTTTAGAGAATGTATAAGCCATTCCACCACCGATGATAACTTTGTCAGCTTTTTTCAATAAGTTGTCAACAACATCAATCTTACTAGATACTTTAGATCCACCAATGATAGCTACAAATGGGTGAGCTGGTTCATCAACAGCTTTTCCTAACATTGTAACTTCTTTTTCAACTAAGAATCCTAATCCGTTTTCTTTAATGTTTGTAGGGATACCTACAGTAGAAGCGTGAGCACGGTGAACAGATCCGAATGCATCTTCAACGAATACTTCACCTAAACTAGCCCAATATGCACCTAATTCAGGATCGTTTTTACTTTCGCCTTTTTCATAACGAGTATTTTGCATTAATACGATTTCACCATCAGCTAATGCATTTACAGCGTTTTCTAATTCTTCACCACGAGTTACTGGGCAGAAAGTTACTTTTACATCTGGTAACAATTCTTGTAAACGCACGGCTACGCATTCCAAGTTGTTTTTAGCTTTGTCTTCTTCAGTCTTAACTTTTCCTAAGTGAGACATCAAAATAACTCTAGCTTTGTTTTCTACTAAATATTTAATTGTAGGTAAAGCCATTACGATACGGTTATCATCAGTGATAACACCATCTTTTCTTGGCACGTTAAAATCACAACGTACGATGACCTTTTTTCCAGCTACATCAAGGTCTTTAACAGTTCTCTTTGTCATGTATATTCCTCCTACTGTCATTTTTGCACATCCATTATATCACTACATAAATTGATTGACTAGTTTTTCACAAGTAAAATATTTCACAAAAAGCGCTTACATCACTTACTTGTGGTAATTACGACCATTATTGATCATAAAACCACGATAAATCTGTTCCAACATCAAGACACGGGTCATTAAATGCGTAAAAGTTAGATCCGATAATTTCCAACGATAATTCGCTCTAGAAACTAATTTTTCACTTGGTCCAAGACTTCCCGCAATCACAAAGACAATATTTGAATACTTCATTTGCCACATATCCAAATTTTTCGCAAACGACTCAGAATCAATCATCTTTCCATGAAGATCAAGCAATACCACAAAATCTTGATCTGATAATTTTTCTAGAACACGATTTCCCTCTTTTTCTTTCACCAATAAGACTTCAGCTTCTCTAGAAACATGTTCATTTGCTTCATCCTTGACTTCGATTTCGCTAAACTTACAAAAAGCCGACAAACGCTTCATATATTCTTTCTCTAAAGACTGTAAAGCCTTATCTTTATTCTTACCAATCGCAATTAATTTAATCACAATACCCCTCCATCATTATTCTCTTGAATATCTTTCACAAAATAATCATACCGATCCAAAAATAATTTCATTATTTGATAGCTAGACGTAGATTTATAATCCACTTCTTCTACCCTATCTTCATCAAATGATAAGATTTGTGCATCGGGAAAACCCAATAATATAGGTGAATGTGTCGCAATGATAAATTGACAATTTTGTTTCACACATTCCTCAATCAAGTATAATAATGCCAATTGATTCTGACAAGATAAAGCCGCTTCCGGTTCATCCAAAAAGTAAAGTCCATTTTTATTCGTTTGTTTCATCAATACAGAAAAGAAACTTTGACCATGCGATTGATCATGATATCTTTCAGACAAAACACCACTATACTCCATTTCTTTTGTCGCGACATTATAGAAGCTTTCTGCACGCAAGAAATACATCCAATCCGGTTTTCTAGAACGCCACAAACGCATATGTTCATGCAATCTAGAATACGAATCATACGTAGAAAAATTATAGTTTCTTGTTCCACCTTCTGGATTCAATCCATTTTTAATCGCAAGAGCCTCTAATAAAGTGGATTTACCACTTCCGTTTTCTCCACAAAAGAAAGTGACCGGCTTATTAAACATGAATTGATCAATACTTCGAATACTTTTAATATCGGCCACATAATCATCAATTTCATCCCACAAGATGTCAAATCCATTTATAAACATATATATCACCTAAAAAAAATAGTACTCTATTCGAGTACTAAATTCCATGATGATTTACATAATAAATATAGATACATAATCCAATCAAGATAAATCCCAATATCCAATTAAGCATTTCTTTTTACAATTCCATAATAGACTTTTGAAGTTAATACATAAATCACAATGTAGACTAGGGCATAAGCCACAAAACACATAGATGTTGTTCGAACATAAAGCCATGAATCGCTCACAAACAACAAATGAAGTAACTTTTCAATCATTGGATACGCAAAACAAACATGAAGTCCTGCAACAAGTAATGGCATAAAGAATACCGTCAGTACTTGCGAATGAATAGCCTTCTTTACATCACTTTGTTCTAGACCTACTTTTTGCATAATTTCAAAACGATCCTTATCTTCATAGCCTTCTGTAATTTGTTTGTAGTACATAATCAGAATGGTTGCCATGATAAATAAGAAGCTTAAGAAGATTCCAATAAATAAGATGCCCGCATATAATTCAATCAAACCTTGTTTCTGATCCGATTTATTTGTCCAAATAAAATTATTTATATTTCCATTTTGAGTTAATTTTTCAATAACCCTACGATCATTCGCATCACAATCAAATGAATAACTAGCATATATTGTACTCGCGTCGTCGCCATACACATTTGTCTGATCTTCTTGCATCGTTTCTAAAGTCTTTTCTGAATCCACAATAATATAATAATGCTCTGTCACATTGGGATTTCTTTCATCCATCCTCAAGTGGTCCAATTGTTTCTTCACAACATATTCTTTTCCAAATAAAGATAAAGTTTTCTCTTTAGCCTTTTCTACATTGGAATACACATAGATTTCATTTGGCTTTAAAGAACCCTTGATATTTTCATAATCTTGAATATCTTTTAATGGAAGACAATAAAATTCTTGAATTTCATTTACGGCATTAATTCCCTCATCACGATAATCTGTAATCAAAGTGCCATTCTTTAAATATCCTGCATAACCCAACTCTTTATACGCAAGAAGATTCTTTGGAACAATGCCCATACGAATCAATTCTTCACTCATTTCATCAAAATCAATATTGGCAGCTTCCCCATATCCTGTTCCAATAAAATCTCTTGGATATTGTGAATCCACAACACGATCAATACTTGACCACATGCTAAGGGTTGACGACAACATGACTAAAACCATTGTTGAAAGAATACAAATATTCGCAAGTCCTACGGCATTTTGTTTCATACGATACATCATGCCAGAAATACTAATAAAGTGATTCGTCTTATAATAGTAATTCTTGTTTTTCTTCATTAATTTTAAGAAAGTGACCGAAATCGATGTAAATAATAAATACGTTCCAATAATGACAAGTACTACAGCCACAAAAAAGACGTAGAGTGCGCTTAAAGGATTTTTAGTAGTAATTGATAAATAGTATCCAATACCTAGACAAAGAATACCAATAATGGAAAGAAACCATTTGGCCTTAGGCTCTTTTTCACCCATATGATCGGAATGAAGCAATTCAATCGGACTTGAAATATGAATACGAATCATAGAATAGAAATAGATCAATACATAAATCAATCCAATCACAAGAACACATTGTCTCATACCTATAAAAGAAAAGTAGAAGCCGAGTATAATATCTGCACCAATCATTTTTGCGATAACCAAAAACATCGCTTTATCCAGTAAAACACCTAATCCAATTCCTAAAATTAATGAAACAAGTAGAGTTATTAATGTTTCATAAAACAAAACTCGAGCTAAGTGTTTCTTTTCCATTCCCAATATAGAGAATAATGCGAATTCTTTTTGTCTTCTTTTAATCAAGAAACTATGTGTATAGAACAAGAAAATAAACGCAAAGATTTCAATAATCACAGTGCCAAAACCTAATAACTGCTTTATAGATGCTCCTCCTACAATTTCATTTAAATGTGGATTATTTGCCAAAGAAACAACCATATACAACATCATTGTCGTTAAGACACTCGTTAATATATAAGGAATGATGGTACGCGCATTCTTCTTCAAATTATCTACAGCTAAATTTAAATAGAAAGCTCTACTCATGATGCACACCACCTGTAGCTAATAATGTCAACGTATCACTAATGCATTGGTACATCTGATCTAAATTCTTGTTTCCCTTATAAATTTCATAGAAAATTTTTCCATCCTTAATAAACAGAACGCGAGAAGCGTGACTTGCTGCCTTTGTCGAATGAGTAACCATTACGATTGTTTGTTGATTCGCATTGATTGTTCCAAATAAATGTAAAAGTTCCTCTGTACTCTTTGAATCCAAAGCTCCCGTTGGCTCATCGGCCAAAATTAGATCTGGATTTGTGATGATAGCACGAGCTACAGCTACACGCTGCTTTTGTCCACCACTAATTTCATATGGAAACTTATCTAAAATACCCTCAATCCCTAGTTGTTTTGCGATAGGTTCCAATCTTTTTTTCATTTCTGGATATTTTTTCTTGCTTAAAACCAAAGGCAAGAAAATATTGTCACGATTATTAAAATTATCTAATAAGTTAAAATCTTGGAATACAAAGCCCAAGTGTTCTCTTCGAAAGTTCGCAATTTCTTTTTCCGAAATATGCGTAATATCTTTACCATGTAATAAGACTTGTCCACTTGTTGGTTTATCTAAAGCTGCCAAGATATTTAATAGTGTTGTCTTACCAGATCCAGACTCACCCATAATAGCGACATATTCGCCTTTATTCACACTAAAGTTTACGTTGGTCAATGCCTGTACTTGATTCTGTGTAAATCTTGTTGTATATACTTTTTTTAAATTTTTTACTTCCAATAATGCCATATTCATTACCTCCATGTACACCAAAATTCTACAAAGAATTCAAAAATGCAGCCATCGATTCAGCTAACACTATTCTTACAAGATTGTAAGATTACTCAATTCTTCCTTCAAAATGCGTAAGGTCTAATATCACTCGAGTGCCCTTACCTACATTAGATTCAATCGTTATTTTATGATTCAGCATATCTAAAATATTTTTACATAAATATAGACCTAAACCACTTGCCGTTTTATCACTACGTCCATTCATACCTGTATATCCTTTTTCAAACACACGACTTAGATCACTTGCACTAATACCAATACCCGTATCTTCAATAACTAAAACATGTTTAGACTTCATATATATAGATATCAAACCATTTTCATTGGTATATTTAAGACTATTCGAAAGAATTTGTTCCAACACAAACACAAGCCACTTTTCATCACTCAAAATAACATCCCCGGTTTCTTTAAAACTCAACTGAATGTGTTTACGAATAAATTCTGTAGAAAAGCGACGAATCGATTGTCGAATCAAATCATCCAACTCCAATTCTTTAAATAAGAAATCAGTATGCGTACTATGTAAGCGTAAATAGGCTAAAACCATATCTGTATATTGATCCATACGTAAGAGTTGTAACTTAATTTCACTACGACTCAATTCCTCATCTTCAAGTAGTAATTTCATAGCGGCAATGGGAAGCTTAGCCTGATGTACCCACATCGTAAAATAATCTTCTAGATCATGAATTTTGTTTTCTGAAGAAATAACATACTCATCATGATTGTCTTTCATAGCCACTAAGATTTTATGATAATCTTCTCCCATCAATGAAAAATCTTGAAGATCACAAGACAAAGAAACATTACTATTGGATTGAAGTGTTACTAAGGTTTGGTGTTTCTTATAATATTTGTAGTAATCCCAAAAGAAACAAACCACCAACAATACACATAAAATCATAAAGGCATATGTAAAAGCTTCAAGTTCTAAATTATAGAGTTTAAATACACAGAAACAGACAAATACACTCGCAACATAAATTGCGATAAAGAACGCTCGATCTTTTAAATAATGACTAAACAACTTCATATCTTATATCCCAATCCTTTTTTTGTTTGAATAAAATCCACAATGCCAATACTCTCTAACTTTTTACGCAAACGATTCACATTCACACTTAGTGCATTTTCATCCACATAAAAGTCCGTCTTCCACAAATATTCCATTAAACTATCTCGAGATACAATCGTCCCCTTCTTTTCCATAAGTAAACGTAGGATCTTAGCCTCATTCTTACTCAGTTCAATTTGAGAAGATTGAAAACATACCGTATTATCATCTAAATTAAAGCGTACACCTTGATATTCAAGGATATTATGATTGGATACAAAGTCATAGCTACGCCTTAAGATTGCCGTAATTTTAGCAGCTAGAACATTTAAATCAAATGGTTTGCATACAAAATCATCCGCACCCTTAGAGATAGCCATCACAATACTCATATTGTCTGTAGCACTTGAAATAAAAATAATTGGAACTTTGGATCCTTCACGAATCTTTTCCGTCCACAAATATCCATTCAAATAAGGCAGTGTTATATCCATTAATACTAAGTCTGGATTGAAAGATTGAAATACATCCATCACATTATAAAAATCAACAACTCGATTAACATCATAGTTCCAAGATTTAAGAAACGATTCTAACTTTTTTGAGATGAGTTCATCATCTTCTACAATCATTATTTTATACATAGTCTCACCCACTTTATTATACTGCATAAACTAAGAAATCTTTCTAACAATGCTGTAAGATAAAACAAAGAGGAAGCGATAGTATAATCTATCTTCAAACGGGAATTCTCATTCTAGAAGTATTTTTATGTTTACTCTTAAACAAGCTTTTAAAGAACAAATTAAGCAAAAAAATACGATACCCTATCTGTATCGCATTACTATTAAATTGTTGGAATATGCGTACGTATCAAGCTATGTGGGCTATACATACCTTATTCTGTTTACTTGTATTATTAATCGTATTCAAGAAAAGAAAACCAATCATCTGCATACTTCTTTCAGCTATCATATCCACATCGTAACTTTTGGTTCTGTGAATATGTCCACCTACAACATCACAACAACAAAAGAAATCACAAATACATTATTAAAAGTAAAGCCAAATTTCTATCTACTTAGCAAAGACTTCGTAGCTGAATCCACATCAAAAGAAGATATGGAAATCCTATTTAAACAAATTGGAAGACTTACTAAAGTATCCCCTGTTTATTTTGTATATGGCAATCACGAAAACAAGACAAAATTCACAAAAAACAACATTATCATTCTAAATGATTAAGAAGTACAATTAAATAACATCATCCTAATTGGTAGAAAAGACTACACAAACAAAAACCGAAAGAAAACAAAAGACTATAACCTTACAACTAAAACCTACAACATCGTCCTAGATCATCAACCACAAGGAACAAAAGAAAACATTAAAAATAATGTCGACCTCAACTCAGTGGTCACACCCACAACGGTCAAATGTTTCCACTATCTTTCTCTTACCACCTACAACCCGACTTTGCCGGTAATTACGGAAAAGAAACATTTAAACACTACGCAAAAAACATTAGCTCAGGCCTTGTTGGTTGAGGTTTTCCAATAAGAACAGTGGGTATTTGTCAGTATGTGGTAGTTAATATAACACAAGACAAATAAGCAATATTTAATCACAAATCAATATTCTAGCAAAAATATACAGTAACAAAATGGACTAAGTTTATTTGTATTGTATTTACAAAAAAACATCATATACCTTTTAATCAAATATTTAGATTCTTTCTTGTGCAATTAACATTTACACAATAAAATGTAAGTGGGAGTGGTCCTCTGCCCTTTCTGGCGGGGGTATCACTCCCTTTTTCATTTTTTAAATCTGTTCTAGCAAAAATCCTTATGGTAACAAAACAGAATCTGGAATGACGAAACAAGACTGGATGTTCTGTTCTAGCAAAAATCCTTATGGTAACAAAACTTCGTAGAAGTACGCTATTGCTTGAATAATGTTCTGTTCTAGCAAAAATCCTTATGGTAACAAAACAGAGGTGATTAAACAGGTTGCTAACATTTTGTTCTGTTCTAGCAAAAATCCTTATGGTAACAAAACGACTAAGCCACAATCCAATTAGGTTGACAAGTTCTGTTCTAGCAAAAATCCTTATGGTAACAAAACTAGGTGGAATGTTAGCTAATTGTTGAATGTGTTCTGTTCTAGCAAAAATCCTTATGGTAACAAAACTGGTATAGCTTCTAGCTTGCCAAGTATTATGTTCTGTTCTAGCAAAAATCCTTATGGTAACAAAACTTCGCACGAATTAGGATATTTATCTCTTAGAGTTCTGTTCTAGCAAAAATCCTTATGGTAACAAAACTATTAGTAATTGTTATTTTAAGGGAAAAACGTTCTGTTCTAGCAAAAATCCTTATGGTAACAAAACTGGAATGGAAGATAATGTTGAAATATACCAGTTCTGTTCTAGCAAAAATCCTTATGGTAACAAAACTACCGCCAATAACACCATTTACGAAGCCCTGTTCTGTTCTAGCAAAAATCCTTATGGTAACAAAACCCAATACAGAAAAGAAATTTAAAGTGACTAGTTCTGTTCTAGCAAAAATCCTTATGGTAACAAAACGAGTGAAAGCGAGAACGTGGTCAAGGGCGAGTTCTGTTCTAGCAAAAATCCTTATGGTAACAAAACCGT
>OLOW01003444.1_pt1 | contig 10083 bp, 13 predicted proteins | sample 1672801 | NCBI WGS metagenome assembly OLOW01 (sample SAMEA3136725, study PRJEB25190) | human gut metagenome | biome: human gut; feature: human-associated habitat; material: faeces | place: Austria | collected 2013
CAATGACCTCTTTCTCTGTACAATATCCTTTATCTTCAATACCGGACAGAATCACTTCAGCAATTTTCATAGTACGTTCATCACTCTTTGCAGTTGGTGTACGATCCACAATTTCACCATGCTCGTTTTTCTGCTTTTTGTACTGAGGATATAATTTAGCAGCTACCTCATATCCCTCTTTCCGGTAGAACATGTCATAGGAAATGCCACCAGTACGGTAACCATTACTTTTCCAGTTCCTGCCATGTTCCTCCACACTTCTTAACTGCTCAATAACCCAGGATGGAATTGCATAAAAATTAACATGTTTACCTGCCCTTTTATCACTGCCTGAATATTTAATCGCTTTTGCCAATAATTCAGGTGGTACTTTATCATCATCAAGTGAACGCAACAAATCATGGTAAATCAACATTTTTACATAGCCTCTAATTTTATCCATTTTCTTTTGGCTATTACCCTTCCCCATGCACTCAGCCAGCTTTTTATTGCTCACAAAGAATACAATTTCGCCATCATCATTTGAAAATTTTTCACTGTAAATATTGTTTCTTGCAATGGACAGCATCATCATAAATGTATCTTTTGCATATTTAATATTTTTATCGGCCTGCGGACATAATTCTTTAAATTTATTCATAGTAATCTTGGAAAGCATCATATCAATATTCTCTCGTTGTTCAATGCTCCACTGGGATTCCTTTACTGATAGTCCATATACCTGTTTAATAAATTCCACAGATTTATACTCTGATTTGTATTTTCCCAAATATTCAATCAGTTCTTTAATGTTCAATGTCAAATCTTCTGAGAAACATTTATACTTCCAGACACCTTCTTTAGTTCTAAAGATACTGGCAGACGGATTTTTCTCTTCATGCAGCACACAACAAAAGCTTTTGGGATGTTCAATGCCTATTAGCTCTGCAATATCCAGTTCGTAATAGATGTGATCCCAAAACTCCTGCTTCGTCTCAAACTCAATTGGTTCATAATTCAATTTATTTCTCAGATATTCTGCATCATGCTCCTTAATAGCTTTTACATTCAGATTTTCTCCTAGATTCTCAACAGGCTTTACTGCCTTTTTCTGAACAGGATCTTTCTTCTTTAATTTTTTTATCTGATTTTTGTTTCCGGAAATATATTTTTCAAAATCATCATTCCAGTATTTTTGAATAACTTCTTCAGCATTTATTCTGGAATCATAGGCCGGATATAATACCTCATGCTCTTTACCACCAAAGAACAGCCGATCACGGTTAAAACATTTTTCATCAATACCACCGACAATTCCCATCAAGGTAGCCTGAAGCTTATCTCTTATTGCTCCATCTGTAATAACAGTATCATTGCAGAATATCATGCGGAATTTATGATGTTCTTCAGTATGGGAAAATGTCGTATACATAAATACTGGAATCAGATTCAAAGATATAACTTTATTGTAAGCTTCCGAAATTGTCATACCATTATCAAAATCTAGACCAAATAACTGTTGTTCCGTCCAGTTCTTAGCTCCCATACCACCAATTAAAACTCCCGGCTTGAAAGATGCACCATTGCACAATCCTTCTGCTAGATCAGGAATGGTTATAGTTGTTTTTCTAAGTGATTTCTGCACAATTCCACACTCAGTACCTTGTGGTTTTTGCTCATACTTTTTCTCGAAATACATACATGTGATTGTATTTGATGTGTTTTTTAGATTTGTCATGTTTCCTCCTTTGATATAGGAAGAAACTCAGATTGACACGTGAATTTAACTCTTCACGCAATAGAATTGATAACGTAGTAGCAGAACAGCTACATAAGATGTGTCAGATGTATCATAACGTATCATTGACTTAACATAGCATTACAGCCCCATAAATCTGAGCTTCTTCCTGTGCGGATATCATTCCTCCGCTTGGAATATTTAGTTGTACCGTAAGTCCAATTTTTGTTTTCATCATTTTTCAAAAACTCCTTACACCAATCTCTTCTCAATTTCTTCTTCAAGTATTCTTGGAAATTCTTCTTTACTTCGCTCCCAGAAATGCCCCTTACCGATTAATCCATCAGCCTCTGCATAACCATAGATTGTCTCCGTATCTCTACCTGCTGGATCATATTGTGTACCTGTATTTATTGAAACCTGGGCCATAGCTCCATTCTTGGTTTCAAATACAGTATCCACCTGTGGCGCTGCCTGAAGCATTCCAATTCTGTGATATCGTCCTTCCGGAATGGTATAAAATTCATCCACATTCTTCTGAAGTACATTCTTGGATTCTTTAGCAGCTGCGTCTACAGCCGAACGGACTTCTTTAAGGATGGCAGATTTCAGAGATTCTAATGATTTATATGTTGCCATGATTACATATCCTTTCCATACCATAAACAAGGGGATTTTTTGCTCATTTCATAGTATTTTTCAATCAAACTGATGGGAGCTTTGTCCTGTTCAGCCTTCTCTTTTTCGGCTTGTTTTTCTACAATTTCTTGTAATTCTCCCAGCACACCCATATAGGCAGAATAAAACGCATTTGCCATTTCTATAATCACAGTACACCATTTAGGATTTCCAAAATACTCACACACAACTTTTCTCTCGTCCTCTGATAGCTCCGTCCAATGTCCGGTTATTCCCCAAATGCTACCAGCTAATTTATTATTAGAATCTGGTTGCGTTTCCACATTAATTCCGTGTTTCTCTGCAATCTCAATGACCAGTTCTCCCAATTCATCCTGGGTATACACCTTTTCAATAGCTACCATCTGCACATCAAATACTGTAGTCTCACGGTCATTCAATACACGTACCTGGTAGAAATCATGCTCTTCACCATCTACAAGCTTTTTTCCAAGTGCTATAACCTGACCGCCGATTACGGATTTGTTCTTCATGGTGATTTTCACCCAGTCATTTATATTAAAATTGTTGTTCATGTTACTCATTCTCCTTATCTGTTAGTTTCATTTCATCAACCGTTGTATGGTATTCTTCATTCAGGAAGGCATATATTTTTTCCATCTTCTCAGCCGGGAGTTTCTTAATATCTCCACGTAGCCATTTACCGCCTACATTCGGACTCACACCAATGCAGTCAGAAAAATAACGAATAGAAATACCGTTAGTTTCGAGGTACTTTTTTACAATTTCAAATAACTTCATAATTATGTTGCTCCTTTCGTTAATATAATTTTTCGCATAATAAAAGAACGCACCAGATCACCGGCACGCTCTTAATAGCTTTTCAATATTTAGTTTTCTTACAGATTACTTATTTGGGTAATCCCTTCCATAGTAGAGAAATTGTTTAATATATTACAATCCCTTATTTTATATGGTATTGCCACATGTCGAAAAGTTCCGAATGCAGTAAGCAAGAATCACATTTTTGTTCTCTCCATATATGGGAAGTTATTAGGACTTTGGTAAACACTTATATTTGTTGGCAAAATCAATGATTTGTCCAAAAGTTCTTGTTTCACCATAATGCAAGGTTTTTGATATTCCCCCTATAAGTGGAAGATATTCTAATTTCACAATGCCTTATGTTTACTGGGTTTGTTGGACATTAAAATTTGCTAATGACTCCGTTTTTACTCATTTGGGTAATTTCCTCTCCATAACGGGAAATTGTTGTAACCTTGAAAAACCCTTATTTTTATTGGCTTTATCAAAGGTCGATTTTTGCTTATTCGCCAATTTTGCATTCTTACTCAATACCATTTTTATTCCCTCTATATACCAGACGATATTCAAAATCCGCAACGCCTTGAAAATAATGCATTTTTCGCATGTCAAAATTTCATAATGTCCAAATATTAATTTTCCCCTATACGCAGAAATTGTTCCAGCGCTGAAAACACAGTAAATATCAGCATTTATCCACTCAAAAAATCGCTTAACCGTTAATCTTTTTACCCAAAAGAGTAATCCCCCCTATACGCAAATGATATTCAATATGTCTAAATCCCATATAATTCTTGATGTTTTCGCCTGTCAAAATAGCTGTTAGTCGTAAAACCTGCTGCCAGCGTAATACTTTTTTCGTTCCCCATTACCGGAAGATATTTGGCAGCAGGATTTCCTATATATTATCTGTGATCCAAGACGATTAGAATATCAAGTAGGCTTTCGGTCTAAAGATAAAGCAATAGCCCAGAGGCATGTTTTCCTCTGAGCTATTATCAATATATTATCTTTCTATTATATTTGCAGTTATTCTCTTTCTTTTCAAGATTCTTTCAAATGTATCCTTCATAATTTCTATTTCTTTTTTTCTCTCAGCTAATGCATCTTCAAGGCTCCTTTCCTCATAAGCATACATTACCTGTTCTTCAGTCTAGATGTCATCATATTCAGCCATAGTCGCAATAAACTCATTAACTTCTGCTTCAGTCATGCTGCATCACTCCATTTCTTTCTGTTCTTGATATTTAAGACGAATCACTTCCATAGCAATATCCCTAAGTACATGTAATACTTCTATGATTATAGTATCACTCAAAACATATTTCGTTCCTTCTATCTTCTGATTTTCAACTTCAATTTCCTGCTTATTCTGTTTTTCCATATAAAATTTTCCTCCTATTTGTAAAAAGTAGCGCGCTCTCTTTACATTGTATTTTACATCATATATAATCCATACTGATATATTTATTTTTATGTTTTTTTAGGAGGTATTTACATTATATGAATATAACTGTATTTATTGACAGATTTAAAAAAATGAGAAAAGAGAAATATCCAACTCAGAATGCTTTTGCAGAAGCCTACATTGCTAAATTTGGTTCTATAAGAAAATCAAAAACCAAAAAAGAGGACTCTGATATGTTCGGCACCGTTCAAAAATGGGAACAAGGCAGATCTTTCCCAACAGCAGATGTCCTTTGCAATATATGTGAATTACTTGATTGTGATGCTGATTACCTTTTAGACAAAATCACTGAAAAAACTCATTGTATTGAAGAAATGAAAAAATATACTGGTCTTTCAGAACAGGCTCTGGATGCATTGCATAACATCCCACATATTACATGTGAAACAACTAAATATAAGCGTATTCTTAATTCTTTTATTACTTCTGGTTATTTCATTTCATTTATGGAAGCATTAAAATATCTTGATGATTGTTTTGAAAAAAAAGAAGCTATAGACCGAGAACTTATTGCAACACTTGGAAAAAAACTATATAAACAGGCATTTAATACTTACTATCATGAACCATATGAAACATCAGAATTATCCAAAGAACTTTGTGATGCAATAAATAAAGTTAGCAATGCTGAATCAAAGCAATACAATCTGTCATACACTGAAAAAATTGCACGTTATGAATTGCAACAAACATTTGACGCTTTAATCCTTGACCTTTATCCCCGTAAATTATAGTTCTTTTCCAAAGAGCTTGCGCAAATATGTATAAGCTCTTTTTACTACTATTTTCCTAAACTCAATATGCCATAATATGAGATCATATGTCCCCATTTTGTTATAATTTTCGTAACCTTTCAAAAAGTTGATACCAAATGATACTGAATGATACCGCTGACTTGTTGTATACTTATTCCATTAAATAAAGAAAGGAGCTTTTCAAAATGGACAGAAAATTAGCAGCTTTATTACTCCGTGAGGTCTTCTTACCTGGAAAATATCCATATCACATCAATATTTCTTCCGACGACTATTCAGATAATGATATTGAAAAATGTATGCTTGATATGGAAAAAGAAGGTTTGCTTCACTTCTGGGAGCAAAAAGTTTATCTAGGCGATTCCACGTCTACCGATCATTGCACAGACTTCCATCTACGTGTAACCATCAATTATGAAGCCTGTGAAAAATTCTTAGCGTCCATCAAGTAAAACTATCGGCCCAGGGGAACATTTTCCTCTGGGCTACCTACCGTCAAAAATCCCCGATATTCACCTATAAGTTTTCCTCAAAACCATCACCATAAAACTATTCTTTTATTGGAAAATTGACCCCCGAAAAACCCTTATTTTATAAGGATTCTACGATTTGCCATTTTGAGAATTTTGCCATAATTTTGATATTTATAAGTTTTTCCCACTTTGAGGTCTACTTTAGCTCAAATTAGGTACTCAGTCACCACTTTTTCTACTTGATGATAATTTGTCGTTGAGTTTGGTGAACCGAATTATTCGGTTGACAAAAAATCTCAATCCGACATTATCGGTATCACCACTCAACCAACCATAATACGAACATTCTTTCGTTTTTTACTTGTTTCACCAGGGATTTTATGCTCGAATTGTCTACAGTCAGACTTAAAGCATGTAGGGATAGTCTGTGATTGCCCTTCTGGAAACAGAAAGGGGGTATGTGCATGAATACTCTCGAAGTATTAACGCTTGTGCTTGTAATTTTCGCAGCACTCACATACATAGATAATCACAAGAAATAAAAGCGGCTATCCCCTACACCACTAGGAGATAGCCTTATTTATAGTATCACTATAAAGTTTCCGGGGCAACTCGGACAGTGCCAATCCTTCGTTGCTCTTAAGCTGATTATAAGCTACACACCTGTTTTTTGCAAGTGTTAGTTTAGGAAATGGGGATGTTTCGGCATCCTCATTTTTTTATACAGCTATCTCCATATTCTCTTTTTCAATCCCAGCAATCCAATTTTTTACTTTTTGTATTGCTCTCTCATATACTTCCATATCATCAACGGAAGCATTCTGAATTTCATCCTTCAGATATCCAAACTTACCCATTTCTGCAATGTACGCCGCTATCTTTCCACTAAACAATTGCACATCCTCATGGATCTTCTTCAGTCGTTCCTGTTCTGGATCTTGCTTTCTCTGAAGCTCTGCAAGCTGACGTTTCAACTGTCCGTTTTCCTTATCCAATTTTCTGATCCTTGCTTCCAAGAACTCATTCTGACGTTCCAGATCCCTCTTCTCCTTCTGCAAAGGAATATAATCAGCCGGAGTTTCAACTACAGTCTTTGCAGCAATATCATTCTCCATCTCTTTGATTCTACTATCACGTTGTTGCAACATCCGTTTCACACAGTCCAACGATTCCACGAAATCAATTTGATTTACTTCTGACAACTCCTGGAATACCGCTTTTGCTGCATCCAACGTTACCATACCTGTGTAAACAACTTCTCCCAACTCAGGGATCATTTCAATAAGCATTTCGTAATTTACCAGTGTCTCAGCTAGTGAATTATTATCATTTTCTTGCATATAAATTTTCTCCTTATAAATAGTAATCGAAACCAACATCCGTCAGCGTGGGGATATAGGAGGGTCTGCTAAGAAAGTTGGTCTCAGAATTAAAGAACTGGAACGGATTTATGGGATTCAAAATGGTGCTACATCATTTCAAGGTAATCAACACAAAGTGGTGGTTACGAATAATTCGGAAGCACCTCAAAAATCCCAATCCGACTTGGCAGCGGAATTTGGTATTTCTGTTGACACTCTTCGTAACTACAAAACCCTTACAGAGATGATTCCTGAATTAGAGGATCTTGTAGATACCGGAATTGTAACCAATACTACTGCTCTATCTCTTATTCGTCAGTTATCACCGGAAACTATTCTGTAAAAATTTTACTACTTTCTGTAGATTCTTCCCCTGCAATTCTTTCTATATTATGGTACACTTCTAAAAGTCACAATTAATCCCTCTTACACATATTCAAAAATAGAGGAAAATGTGCGTTTCATCAAGCAAACTGACGGTGGACATGGACATTTTCTGTGCCCACTTTTATGTCTGCTTCACCAGCAGCTTCTTCTAATGACTTCTTAACTGGTGTATCTGTACCATCATCCGGTACGCCAAAATTCTTTGCCATGTCATCCGGTACAACATGACCACCAATCTTACAGTCATCATTCTTCACATTGCTCTTCTCAGTATTCTTTACAAACATCTTATCAATATCCTCTGTAGTAAGTTTCTTTGCAGTCTTAACCCACTCTGCAACTTCAGGTAATGTCATATGTCCTACAATTGTGATTCTCTGACTACCACGTTTAACACTTACATTCCACAGCTTATTTTTCTCTGCAAGCAAACTGTAATTCTTTTTTCCAAGCGCATATCTTACCCTATTTTGTGCAACAGTAGGAATAACCCTTATAGCTAAGAGCGGATGTTTTTCATCCACAACATATTGAACAATATCATCATGTACTAATTTAGTCTTGCTTGTAAGAGCTTTCTTACCAAAGAAATACTCCTTACCATCTGCGCCTTTGATAATTCCATACTGTCCCTTAAGAAAAAAATCAATTGTTCCGTTTAATCTTTCTGCACCTTTGTTTGCCATAATGTTACTCTCCTTTGATCTTAAATTTTTGTGGTTTATTTTTCACTGGGAATTTCCTAGTAAGGATCATTCATCCAGTTACATACAATTCTTCTTATTCAGTTTTTCATTTATTCTGCAAAATCTCACAGCGGAAAATTCCACCGTGAAGCCCAACATGATTCTGCCATCAGTTCAAAATTCTTACTCTCTCAGTAAGCACATATACCCATCCATATAGAGATAATTTCACCCTGATATCAAGCAGTGCTAAATTGTCAGTCTGGAAAATCATCATCCGTTTTTACCCTCGTTTTCGTGCAAAATAGTCATTGCTATAGAAACAGTTGCTACCGCTGATCCTGTCATAGAAGATTGATATATGGGTGTCCACTGAATTGACTCCCCATCTAAACAATCAATATGTATAGGTATCTTAGTTTTAGAAGCTCCTTGCAGATCAGATAAATCATTCAGTGAAAACACACAAATTTACTTCCCGGCACACACAGAACAACAGATTATATTCCCCTATTCTCTTCTTTACGAAAAAGGCTCAGAATCCCAGTGTTTATGCGGCTTTCCAGACTCAAATGTGCATTTTTTATTCATCATTTTGCACATTTTTATTTTCTACAACTTATTATTTTGAGAGTTCATTTGATTAGAACGAATGAAATGTGAAGCAAAGCGAACATTTCAGAAGTGATGACAAATGAACGTAGCTTTAGCGTAGTGAATGCGTCAGCCCCTGTCGGAACGACAGATAAGTTAAGTGATTTTTATCTTACTTGCCTGGTGTTCCACCAGTTTCCTGCCGCGCATCTAAAGATGCTTGTCATCACTTCACAATCTGTTCGCTAAAGCTTCACAGCTTGTTCGTTCGAAATTGATTGTTTGTTGATTTATTATATAATTATAACAATATTAACATTTTTGATGTTTTTGAATATTCTATCTATATATTATTTTTCCATCTTTATTCTTTACAAAAGGGGCTCGGAATCCCAGTAAAATAAAGGGTTTAAAAATCAAAATGTGCAGTTTTTGATGCTCATTTTGCACATTTTTATTTTATGCTGCCTTTTCAGTGACATAACAATTTGGTAATATCCGTTGTCCTCTGGATTTCTCCATTGGAGTCTATGTAAATATATTCTGTACCGTTTGTTACAACAATCATTTTTCAGTTCTCCTTTCCGCAATTCTTTACCTTATCCCTTTCCAATTGCCTGAAATAAAATTCCATATTACATATAACCCTATGGGAATTGATCCCAGATAAAAGTTATAATATTCAGGATCTCCGGTTATTTTGCAAATCAGCACCGGAACAACTGCACATAAAATAAGTACAATGATATGCTTCAGCAATGATATGACCAGTTCCCTTATCAGCTGCCTTTTGCGCTGTCTGCTTACAATCTGTCTTACTCTCTGTTTGCGCTGTTTCTCTTGCTCATACCGTTTATTTGCCAAAAGATAATTTGCTACAAGCTCAACAATCTCATCTTCCCGGTACAATCTGATTACTTCGGGTTCTCTTACCGCTTCCATCTTTAATTCCCTCCAAATACTATTAATGTAGGTTCGACAATCTGTACCTCTGCCCCAGCTACTCTGAATGCCCTAGGTGCTAATTTGCCTTTTATCTCTGTATCAGTTTCCAATAAACCTTTCTCCAATAATCTTTGAATACTCCAATGAACTGTATAAACACTTATGTTCAGCCCTTGACTGATATCCCGAAATGATGGAGCGTAACCATGTTGTCTGAAATATACTTTTATCCA
>OLOW01003449.1_pt1 | contig 10069 bp, 8 predicted proteins | sample 1672801 | NCBI WGS metagenome assembly OLOW01 (sample SAMEA3136725, study PRJEB25190) | human gut metagenome | biome: human gut; feature: human-associated habitat; material: faeces | place: Austria | collected 2013
GCAGCTATTCGGTTATGAGCAAGTAGCGAAGCGGATTGCGAATATCCGCTTTGACCGGGCAAAACCTGTGCAGAAAAATGTTTCATGTTTGTGGAACGTACAGCAAATTTTTCGTAGAGGATAAGGCACAGAATGCAGGTTCAAGTCCTGCCCGCCTTACGCGATTAAGATAGCTCAAAAGAAAGGAGCGGCAGCGATGCGTTTTGCAGAACAGATGCGGGAGCAGACAACAAAAACCTATACGGAAAATGGGGCAGCAGCACGGAACACAAGCGGCGATGCGCGACTGGATCTGTTTGCATTGATTGGATCCCTGCGCAGTGCGGATCCGGAAAGAATCGAGCTTCTGTTTGCGGAAGCGTACCGGGCAGACCCGCTGTTCGCGTTAAAGATCCTGTTTTATGCGCGTGATATCCGGGAAGGCCTCGGTGAGAGATGTGTCTTTCGGATTCTGCTGCAGTACCTTGCCAAATATCATCCGCAGGATGTTATTGCGAATCTCGATCTGATTGACGTCTACGGCCGGTTCGATGACTGGTACTGTCTGGTTAGAACCAGAGTCGAAGATGAGATGTGGAAAGCCATGAAGCAGCAGCTGGAAGCAGATCTGAAAAATTTTCGGGAGGGAAAAAGCGTTTCCCTGCTTGCCAAATGGATCAAAACGGCAGATTCGAAAAGGGAAGAAACGAGAAAGCTCGGCATTCTGACGGCGCAGAAGCTCGGCTATCCGGTTTACAACTTCAAAAGAATCGTCCGTTCCCTGCGGAAATACATCGGCGTGCTGGAAGTAAAAATGTCAGAAGGAAAGTGGGAGGAGATCGTATACCCGGAGGTCTCCGGAAGAGCCATGATGATTTACCGGAACGCATTCCTGAGACATGACATGGAGCGTTTTGACCGGTATCTGATGAACACACTGGAGGGAAAAGAAAAGATTCATGCGGAGACGCTGTATCCGTACGATCTTGTAGAAAAAATACTGTACTTCAATCCGTGGGACGAGGTAATGGAAGCACAGTGGCGCCAGCTGCCGGACTATGTGGCAAAGGAAACGAATGCGATTGTCGTTGCAGATGTTTCCGGTTCTATGTGGATAAGACCCATGGCTACAGCGATTGGCCTTGCCATTTACTTTGCAGAGCGGAACCGGGGTGCTTACCACAATCTTTTTATGACGTTCAGTGAGAAGTCAGAATTTGTTTCCCTGAAGGGGGAAACACTGGAGCAGAAAATCCAATGTGTTAAGAGCGTTGGCTGGGGAATGAATACGAATCTGCAGGCTGCATTTGAACACGTTCTGGAAACAGCACGGGATCACGATGTTCCGCCGGAGGAAATGCCGAAAGCACTGATCGTTGTCTCGGATATGGAGATTGATGCCTGCGTGGACGAGAACTGGATGTTTTATGATCATATGAAAGAAAAGTACGAATACAGCGGCTATCGGCTGCCGAACGTTGTTTTCTGGAATGTGAACAGCCGCCATGACCTTTTCCATGTCGACAGCAAAAGAAAAGGGGTTCAGCTGTACAGCGGAGAGTCGGTTACGACATTCCGGAATCTCCTGGGTGTCCGGGATGGCCGCGATGCGGACGCCGGACGCGCCGAGGGCCAGCGCGATATCGTCGGCCAGATTCGTGACCTTGGAGAGCTTCACGCCGCGCTGCAGCTCCAGCTCGTACCGCGTGACCGACGGGCCGCGCGTAACATTGATGATATGCGCCTCGATGCCGAAGGATTGGAGCGTGTCGCTCAGGCGCTCAGCGTTCTGCCGCATTTCCTCCGTGCCGTCGTGCGACTGGCCGCTTCCGGCCTTCAGGAGCGACACGGGCGGGAATTCGTATTCCGGCTTCTGCGGCTCCTGCTGGCCGATCTCCTGCGCGATCTGGGCCGCTTCGAGCTGCACGTCCGCCTTTTTGAGCTTTTCCGGCTGCTCCGGGATCTCGACCGGCGGCAGCGGCTGTGCGGCGGGAGCCGGCTTCGGCGCATCAAAATGGTCGATCACGAGCGGCGGCATCTGGTGCGGCAGCTCCATGGGAATGACGTTCGGCACGGGCGGCGCTTCCTCCGCCGGCGCTTTCTGTGCGTCCGTGATCAGCGCGTCAAACTGCGCTCTGTAATCGTTATGGATAGGCGGCTGCTCCGTCTCCTCCTGGGCAGGCGCCTGCGGCTCCTGCTGCGGTTCGGGCCGGGCCGCTTCGGCGGCCTTCTCCTGCCGGCGGCTGTTTTCCACAAAAACGTCCGGGCGCACCGGCGCGTTTTTTCTGCCCGCGGTCTTCTTCTCCGGCTGCTCCGGCAGAGGGGGATCGTCGACTGGCAGATCGAACTCGCTTGCGCGGGAGGCCCGGCGCTGCTCCGTGCGCTGCACGTGCTCGATGTGCTTGTTCGCAACGGTATCGACGAGCACCTGCGCCGGGTCCTTGTGCTCGCGCTGCGGCTCGGCATATTCCGCGCGGGGCCGGTTCCTGATGGCCGTCACGATGCTTGCCACCGTCATGTTAAGACTTGTGATCAGGCTCAGCAGCATCCCCACGATCACGACCGCAGCCGCGCCGATGCGGCTGATGAGCGCTTCAAGGAGGCTTGCAATACCGCCTGCCAGAACGCCGCCTGCCGTGCCGTCGATGCCGCCGTCCCAGAGCGCGGAAATGACGCTCCAATCCCAGTCCGCGTCAAATTTTCCGCCGACCAGCTGCACCAGACTGCCGATCAGCATGGCCGTCAGGAACGTGCAGGTCACGCGCAGCGCGACGGGCCTGCCGTCGTGCAGGATCAGGATCAAAAAGCTCATGATGAACGAGAACGGCAGGATGTAAAAGCCCGCGCCGATCAGACCCCGGAACACCGACGTCATCAGATCCAGAAATGCCGCGTTCACCTTGAAGCAGCACAAGATCGTCAGCAGCGCAAGCAGGCCGCAGACCGTCGCGCCGATCTCGCGCCGGATGGGCGCGGACTGCTTTTTTGTTGTTTTTTTCCGTCCGCGGGAGGCCGTGGACTTTCTTTTGTTCGCAGAAGCCATGTGACCAAAACACCTCACGAGATCAGGGACAGGATCAGCGTCAACAGACCCGCACCCCAGCAGTAATAACAGAAGCCGCCGAATTTTCCGCGCTGCGCAATGCGGTTGAGCGCGAAAATGGCAAGATATCCGGAGACAAGCGCGGCGGCGACGCCGCACAGATACATCGGGACCTCCGCCCAGTTGATCCCGGCGGAAATTGCCTTTACGAGCGAAAGGAGATTCGCGCCGAGCACGGCGGGAATGGAAAGGAAGAACGAGAATTTGACGGCAAACGTCCGGTCAAACCCGCGCAGCATCCCGGCGGAGATCGTCGTCCCGGAACGCGACAAGCCCGGCACGACCGCGATCATCTGCGCAAGGCCGATGACCAGCGCATCCGAGAGCGTCATGGCCTTTTCCGTCTTGTTGCCGTGGCCGTAGCGGTCGGCGGCCAGCAGCAGAAAGCCCGTCGCGATCAGGGCAAAGCCGATGAAGAACGTATCGTAGAACAGGGAGTCAAGGTAGTCGCTCAGGAACGCCGCCGGGATGAGCGGCAGCGTCGCCGCGATGAGAAACAGCAGCAGCCGCCGCCTTGCCGGGTCCTGCCGCGCGCCGCGCTTGGGCTTTTGCAGGTGCAGCATCATCAGGCCCTCGCGGCAAAGCCCGCGCAGCTCCGTATGATACGCGAAGATCACCGCCCCAAGCGTCCCCAGATGCAGCAGCACGTCGAACAGCATCTGGTTTTCCAGATCGCCGATGCGCAGGAAGTTTTGCAGGATCGCAAGATGTCCGGAGCTGGAGATCGGCAAAAACTCCGCAAGCCCCTGTATGAGCCCAAGTAAAATGGCTGTCCAATAGGTCATACCAGTTCCTCCGTCTGGAAAGTCGCCGCCCGCACCGGTCGGCATACCAATTTATATTAACACAGATTCAAAAATATTTCCACTATACGTTCGAAAAAAGCGTGTCAAAAAGAATCCGAGCGCTTCCATGTTTTTATGGCGCAATTTGCGGTTTTCTGTTATACTGGATGCAGGAAAACGACGATTAGGGTGTATCTGAAAACTCACGATGTGACCGGCAGCGAGGGATTTTTGCGTTGCGCAAGACATTTTTTTGCAGGAATACTGACGTATTTCAAGGAAAAATGACGCGGCGCACCGCTAAAAGGCCCGCTGTCCGGGTGCGTTGGGAGTTGGAAGAATACACCCTAGGGCGGACAGGAGTCGTCCGCCCCTACGAACCGCCCAGAGAGATTATAAGAAAGACCGGAGACATTCCTCTCCGGTCTTTTATCGTATGCAATTGAGGGAATGCTTGTGCATTTAACCTTCCTTCATAAGTTTCCTTCTGGCAAGGTTAATAGTACCTTCCTGCATGGAGTTGATCCATTCGAGGCTCTTGCCGCAGCCGAGCGCCACGCAGGAATCCGGATCGTCTGCAATCGTACAGGCAATCTCGGTCCGCTCGGAAATCAGGAAATCAAAGCCGTAGAGCTGGCTGCCGCCGCCGGTGAGGACAATGCCGTTGCGCGCAATGTCTGCCACCAGCTCGGGGGAGCTCATTTCCAGCACCGCCAGCACCTCGTCGACAATCTGCCGCGCCGGGCGCTTGAACGCCTCCATCAGCTCGGTCGACGAGACCATCTCCTCCTTGGGAAGTCCTGTCTTGAGATCGCGTCCTTTCACGAGCATGCTGACCTCCTCCGGGCGGTCGTACACGCAGCCGATGGTGATTTTGACTTCTTCGGCGGTGTTCAGCCCGATGACCATGCCGTAGCGCTTGCGCATAAACGCGGCAACCGCCTCGTCAAACGTATCGCCTGCGATTTTGATGGAGGAGGATGTGGCAATGCCGCCCAGAGACAAGACCGCGATGTCCGTCGTGCCGCCGCCGATATCGACCACCATGTGCCCGTCCGGGCCCGTGATATCGAGCTTCGCACCCAGCGCCGCAGCATACGGCTCTTCAATCAGATACACGCGGCGCGCGCCTGCTTCCATCGTCGCCTGAATGACCGCGCGCTCTTCGACCTCTGTCACGCCGGACGGCACACAGACAATCACGCGGGGCTTAATCAGGGAAAATTTGCTGATTTTCTTGAGGAACTGGTCGAGCATTTTCTCGGTCATCTCATAGTCTGAGATAACGCCGTCTCGCAGCGGGCGCACCGCGACGATATTGCCCGGCGTTCTTCCGAGCATATTTCTTGCCGCCGCACCGACCTGCAGCACCTTGCCGGTGTTCTTGTCCACCGCAACAACCGACGGCTCGCGCAGGACGATGCCCTTTCCTTCCTCGTAAACCAGAATATTCGCGGTACCCAGATCGATACCGATGTCTCTTGAAAGCTTCATGGGGGTCTCACCTTTCGTTTTCATTCCGCGGGGAGGCAAACGCCGCACAGTCTACGCGCGCTGCGCCCGCACCTTTGAGGACCCGGCAGCACTCCGAGAGCGTCGCGCCGGTCGTCACAATATCGTCAATCAGAAGAAGCGTCTTCCCGGAAACATCTGCGCCGGGCAGCACGGAAAATGCGCCGGAGGCGTTGCTGCGGCGCTGCGCCGCATCCTTGAGCTGCGACTGCGGTCCGCGCTCAGCGTGCTTTTGAAGCGCCGGGACAAGCGGAAGCGAAAGCTTCTTTGCAATTACCCGCGCCAGCAGCTCCGATTGATCATAGCCTCTGGCGCGGCGGCGTTTTTTACTCACCGGCACCCAGCAGATACCGTCGAAGCCGGTTCCGAGCTTATCGCAAATTGTGCCAGCCATCCATTTCCCATACGTATCCGCATAGAAGTCTCGCCCGGAAAACTTGAAGCGCAGAAAAGATTCCCGCACCGCTCCCTCATAAAAGAGCGTCACACACAGCACGTCGCAGCCGTCGACCTGCGGCGCCGGTCCTTCGAAATTCGGAAGCGCTTCCATGCAGTCCGCACAGATTTCCGTCTCGCCCGCTGCCAGAAGCCGCCTGCAGATCACGCACTTCGGCGGATACAGCAGGTCCAGCAGCCATGAAATCACGCGCTTCATTCTGCTTCTCCCTGTTCCAGCCGGAGCTTGAGTCCGCTGTAGCGCCGCTGCTGGCGGTCGTTGCGCGTCATGGCGGCAATCACCTCTTCGTTTCCGACGATGATAAAAAGCTCTCGCGCGCGCGTAATTGCCGTATACAGAACGCTCCGGGTCAAAAGCAGCTGCGAGCCAGAGAACGCCGATAAAATCACCGCGCGGTACTCGCTGCCCTGGCTCTTGTGGACCGTCATGGCATACGCAGGCTCCAGTTCCGAGAGCATGTCGAAGCTGTACTCGGCGCTCCGGTCGTCAAAGTCGATGCTCACCAGCTCAGCTTCAAAGTCAATCCGGGAAATGGTACCGATATCGCCGTTGAAAATGCCGGTTCCGGCGCCGAGCCCATCGCTTCTTTTCCACATTATATCATAATTGTTCCGGATTTGCATCACCCGGTCGCCCTCGCGGAAGGAAAATTCTCCGTGCTTTTTCTCGCGCTTTCCGGTCTGCGGCGGATTGAGAACCGCCTGCAGCGCCAGATTGAGCGCCCGCGTTCCGGTCTCGCCCTTCCGGGTCGGCGAAAGGACCTGAATGTCGCACGACGCGATGCCCATGTTCTTCGGAAGACGCACCGCACACAGCTCCTGCACCGTCTGCACCAGCGCCTCCGGGCTTCTGCGGCGCATGAAAAAGAAGTCCTTGTCCTTGCGCGAAAGATCCGGCAGCTCTCCGCGGTTGACCGCGTGGGCGTTCATTACAATCAGACTCTGCTGCGCCTGCCGGAAAATCTCGGTGAGGCGCACCGCCGCAATTTTTCCGCTGCGAATGAGATCGGAAAAAACGTTTCCCGCGCCGACCGAGGGCAGCTGGTCCGGGTCTCCGACCAGAATCAGGCGGCAGCTGGGCTTTAACGCCCGCAGCAAAGACATCATCAACTGCAAATCGACCATCGACGTTTCGTCGACAATCATCGCGTCAATGTTCAAGGGTTCTTCTTCGTCGTGGTAAAAGGACATCATCCCCGTTGCTTCGTCAAACTGCGCCTCCAGAAGCCGGTGAATGGTCGACGCTTCGCGTCCTGTGACCTCGCTGAGCCGTTTTGACGCACGACCGGTGGGCGCAGCAAGCTGCGTCTTGATTTTCAGCGCATCAAAAAGCGCCAGAATACCTGACATGACGGTCGTCTTGCCGGTGCCGGGTCCGCCGGTTACAATCAGAAGCTGCTGCGTCGCTGCGCGGCGGATCGCCTCTCGCTGCAGGCTTGCATACCGGATTTCCTGCGCCTGCTCAATGGAAGTCAGGAGCCGCTCCAGATTCGAAGGCTCCGGAAACTGTTTTTCTGCCATCTGCAGCAGGCGGGACGTAATATACGTCTCTGCCTCGTAAAACTCCGGCAGATAGCACGCCTGCAAGCCGGCAACCGTGTCGACCACCAGCCGTTCCTGCTCTGTCAGGCGCAAAAGCCCTGCCTCGATCGTTTCCGTATCCAGATTCAAAAGCGCTGCCGTCGCCGCGCAGAGCTTCGGCTGCGGAATAAATGTATGACCGTTGGAAAGATTATAGGAAAGCTCAAAGAGAATGCCCGCCTCCACGCGCCGCTCGTCATCCGCCGCGACGTCCAGTTCGAGTGCAAAAGCATCGACGAGCGAAAAATCTGCGTGAAAATAGGGGTCGGTCAGCACATACGGGTCGTCGCGCAGCGCATCGGTTGCCAATTCACCGTAAACCCGATACAGCCGCACGGCAAGCTCGGGCGGGAGCCTGTGCGCCGTCAGAAATTCAATCAGCCGGCGAATGCCGGACTGACGGCGAAAGCTCTCGCTCATCTCGCGCGCCTTTTTCTCCGTAATGCCCGGAATTTCCGTCAGCCGTTCCGGCTCATTTTCCAGAACATCGAGGCTTGACGCGCCGAAACGCGAGACGATCTTCTCTGCCGTCTTTGCGCCGATGCCCTTGACCGCGCGCGAGGAAAGAAACGAGAAAATCTCCGCCTTCGTCTCCGGCATCAGCCGCTCCAGAAACTCCGCTTCAAACTGCGGACCGTGGCTCGGATGGTGTCCCCATCTGCCGGCAATGACGAGGCGTTCGCCGACAATCGTCATCGGAATCGTGCCGACGACGGTCACAAGCTCGCCATCTTCCGTGCGCAGCTTCAGAACGCTATAGCCGTTTTCCGGATTCTGAAACAGCACGCTCTGCACCGTGCCGCGAATCATCTGTTCTTCCTGCCTCGTCATGTTCTCTCTCCATCTTCAAAATTGCGCAAAGCTGCGCGCGCGTCAGAACGCAAAGATAGTCTCTGTCCCGCGCAAAAAGCTCCGCCTCCTGCCGCGCCTGTGAGGATAACTCGTCGCAAACGACATAGACCATGCCGCGCTCAAGCCCTGCCGCACGCAGCCATGCATTCGTCCGCAGCTGCCGCTCCAACGCGCCTTCCTTCCCATCCGGAAACAGCACCGTTGACTGCCGCCCGGAAAGCGGCAGCAGCAGCCAGCCGGCAAGCCCCCAGACCAGCGCCAGAATCCCCACGCACCAGAGCGCGCAGAAGATCACATCGAGAATCACCGAACCACCTCCGGCACATCCTATGCAGCCGGGCAAAACTTCGTGAAATATATCATACTATATTTCTGCCGCTTTTTCCACAGGAAACTGAAATTCTTCCCATATCGAAACGAATTTGGGCAATAAAAAAAGAGGATGCCGAAGCATCCTCTTTTTCTGATTCAAATTAGTCCTCGTTGATCGCGATGACAACGCCGGAACCGACGGTACGACCGCCTTCACGGATAGCGAAACGCAGACCATTCTCGATAGCGATCGGGGTGATCAGCTCGACGTTCATGTCGATGTTATCGCCAGGCATGCACATCTCAACGCCTTCGGGAAGGCTGATGATGCCGGTGACGTCGGTGGTTCTGAAGTAGAACTGCGGACGATAGTTGTTGAAGAACGGGGTATGACGACCGCCTTCTTCCTTGGACAGGACGTAGACCTGACCGGTGAACTTGGTGTGCGGATGGATGGAGCCGGGCTTTGCCAGAACCTGTCCTCTTTCGATGGACTTCTTGTCAACGCCGCGGAGCAGAGCGCCGATGTTGTCGCCAGCCTCAGCGTAGTCCATCAGCTTGTGGAACATTTCGATATCGGTAACAACGGTAGCCTTCTTCTCGTCGGACAGACCAACGATTTCGACCGGCTCGTTCTTCTTGATAACGCCACGCTCGACACGACCGGTAGCAACGGTACCACGGCCGGAGATGGTGAAGACGTCCTCAACGGGCATCAGGAAGGGCATGTCAGCCTTGCGGTCCGGGGTCGGAATCCAAGTGTCAACAGCCTGCATCAGCTGCTCGATGCATGCATACTCAGGAGCCTTCGGCGGCGGGAGACGACGCTGCTGTGCCGCAGGCGCAGAGCGCGAAGAGCATCAGTGCAGCAAGAGCGAGGGAAAGTACCTTTGCAAATGTTTTCTGTTTCATTGTTGTGTGCCTCCAATGCGAGATGGATTTTTATTTAGGATGGTGCGAATATTAGCATACTTATCCACGCGAGTCAACACAAGAATGAGAAAAAATTCGGAATATTTACGTTATTATAAATAATATACGGCGAATACGGAATATTATCCAAACGCTTTGTGCATATTTGCATGCAACGAGCGAAAAAATATCCGGCAGCCTTCCCAAGGGAAGACTGCCGGATGGCTGCATATAAATGAAAGAATTACAGAAGGTATTTCAGGATCTGCACGGCGTTGCTCGCCGCGCCCTTGCGGATCTGATCGCCGCAGCACCAGAGCGTGAGAGCGTTTTCCTGCGTGAGATCCTCGCGCACGCGGCCGACCCAGACGAGGTCCTGCCCGCTTGTGTCGAGCGGGGTGGGGTAGCACCGGCCCTCGTAGTCCTCGATCAGACGGCAGCCGGGGAAGGCGCGGATGGCTTCGTTGGCCTCGGCAACGGTGATCTTCTCCTTTGTCCGCACCGTGACGGCGATGGAGTGCGAGCGCATAACGGGAACGCGCACGCAGGTGCAGGTGACGCGCAGCCCGGGGAGATG
>OLOW01003451.1_pt1 | contig 10065 bp, 9 predicted proteins | sample 1672801 | NCBI WGS metagenome assembly OLOW01 (sample SAMEA3136725, study PRJEB25190) | human gut metagenome | biome: human gut; feature: human-associated habitat; material: faeces | place: Austria | collected 2013
AACATGGCTCTGCCCGATGAAAATATCAAGCCAGTCCTTTTTTGCCCCGCCGAGCGCCAGAAAGACCAGCACCGGCACCATGAGCATGCAAATCCTCTGCCCCAGATTGAGCAGGAACGACCGTACAAGCATTCCCGTATTGCCGCGGACAGAGCAGGCACAGTTTTCATAGTTTTCAATCCAACCGTCCAGCTTTTTGCGTTTCTCCTCGGCGTTGCGCAGGAGATGGAGCTTCGCCAGCAGGGAAATGCTCCAGTTGCAGATGGAAAGAACCATCTGCGGACGGAAAAGCAGCAGAATCAGCAGAACCGCCAGGGCGGCCTGAATGAGCGCGCCCAGCAGTACCAGCACCAGCGAAGCCGTGTGAAACCCCAGAAAGATGGACGGCCGCAGCAGCACGCACAGCAGGCTGACAAGGAACATCGCAGCCTTATAAAGAATCAGATTCAACAGCAGCGCGACGGACGCCACCTCCATGGGGATATCGTCCGTATACATGCAGTAGGCGGCGACGGGCTGTCCGCCGGAGGCCGAAGGCGTAATTGCGGAAAAAAACAGATCGGCCGCACAGAAGACCAGTCCATGATAAACCGGCCTGCGGTAGCCGAGACTGCTGCAAATCATGCGGAGGCTCATGCCCTCGCAGAAAATGATACCCAGCATGCATATGAACGCAGCGCCCAGAAGCCAGTGGTCCGAGTCGCAGCAGCACTGCCAAAAGCCGGAAAAGGAAAAGTCCTGGCTGGTGATCTGTACCAGCACGGTGACGACAGTCAGAAGAAGAAAGACCGCAAGCCATAACATCCGTTTTTTTGTCATGGCAGCATCCCCGTAAATCGTCCGTTTGTTTCTATATGTATCATATTGTTTTCCTCCATTTCCCGTAGTATAGCACGAAACGGCAGGTCTTGCAATCCCAAAAAGTCTCCGCGGCCGGCGAACCGGCTGCGGAGAGGTAAAATTGCAGCAAAAAGCCAGCTTACGGCTTTATTTCCGGGTCAGAGGATGACACCGCCGCCCAGCACCGTGTCGCCGTCGTAGAGGACGGCCGCCTGTCCCGGCGTCACCGCCCGCTGCGGCTCGTCAAAGGTCAGGCGGACGATTCCGCCATCCGCGGGCTCTGCCCGGGTCCACCGTTCCGGCTGGCGGTAGCGGAGCTTCGCTTTGCAGCGGATCGCCTCCCGTGGCGCTTCCCCGGAGATCCAGCGGAACTGTCCCACCAGCACCTCACGCCGGTATAGCTCCTCCTCGTCTCCCAAAACCACCGTATTGCTCTCCGGGCAGATGCGGCAGACATACTTCTTCTCCGGCAAATGCAGCCCCAGTCCGCGGTGCTGGCCGATGGTGTAGCGGATGATTCCGTTGTGCCGGCCCAAAACCCTGCCGCTGCTGTCCACAAAGTCGCCCGGCTCCGCCTTTTTCCCGGTGTGCAGCTCAATGACTGCGGCATAATCTCCGTCCGGAACAAAGCAGATGTCCTGGCTGTCCGGCTTTTCCGCGTTCAGAAAACCGCTTTCCTCCGCGATCCGCCGTGTCTCCGCCTTGCAGAGACCGCCCAGCGGGAAAAGCGTGTGGGCAAGCTGCTCCTGCGTCATATCGTAGAGGACATAGCTCTGATCCTTTGACGGATCAGCCGCCTTTTTCAGCAGGTATTTCCCATTTTCAAAGGTGATGCGGGCATAATGCCCCGTCGCCACATGGTCGCAGCCGAGCACCTTCGCGCGCTCAAAGAGCTTGTCGAATTTCATGTAGCGGTTGCAGTCGATGCAGGGATTCGGCGTGATTCCCCGGCAATAGCTGTCGATGAATTTTCCGATCACCTTTTCACGGAAGCTGTCGGAAAAATTAAACACATAGTAGGGCATCCCCAGCCGGCAGGCAACGCTTCTGGCGTCCTCCACATCGTCCAGAGAGCAGCAGGTATGCGCGCGGGAGATGCCCGCGTCCTCGTTCCCGTAGAGCTTCATTGTGCAGCCGATGCAGGTATGACCGCCGTCCGTGAGCAGCTTGGCAGCGACGCTGGAATCCACGCCGCCGCTCATGGCAACAAGCACCTTCATTTCAGTCCACCGCCGGCGTGGCCCGCATGGCAAGGATGGTGCGGGAGATAAGCTCGTCCAGTGTCCAGCCCAGCATCTCCGCGCCCCGCTCTATGACCTCGCGGGAGCAGCCCGCCGCGAAATTGGCGGTCTTGAATTTCTTTTTCACGGATTTCAGTTCGAGATCCTGCACGCTCTTCGACGGGCGCATCAGGGCCACCGCCCCGATCAGCCCGGTCAGCTCGTCGGCGGCAAAGAGCACCTTTTCCATCTCATGTACGGGCTCCACGTCGGAGCACAGGCCATAGCCATGCGAACAGATGGAGTGAATCATGTCCTCGCCCACGCCGGCGGCGCGCAGCAGCTCCGGGGCTTTCCTGCAGTGCTCCTCGGGCCAGTTTTCAAAGTCGATATCGTGCAGAAGACCCACGGTGGCCCAGTAATCGGCGTCGGCGCCGTAGCCCAGCTCGTTGGCATACCAGCGCATCACGCCCTCCACGGTCAGCGCGTGCTGGATGTGAAAGGACTCCTTATTATAGGTTTTGAGCAGCGCAAGGGCCTGCTCGCGGGTCAGGTTGCTTTGCATGGGACATTCCTCCTTGGCAGTTGCGCGTTAAGCGCTCTCTGGCTATCATACCACCCGCGGCCGGGGCGTTCAAGCCCGCATGGCTTTTTTGCCGGAATGGCTTGACAAGCAGCCGCCGTGCGCCTATCATCCTAATCAATCCCATGGCTTTGCAGATGAAGGAGGCGTCGCCTGCAATGAAGATGTATCGCAGTCTGACCGAGCTTATCGGCCATACCCCGCTTCTGGCGCTGACCGGCTACTGCCGCGAAAACGGCCTGAACGCCACGATTGCCGCCAAGCTGGAGGCATTCAATCCCGCCGGGAGCGTCAAGGACCGCACCGCCTGCGCCATGCTGGACGCGGCGGAGGAAAGCGGCGCGCTCAGGCCGGGCGGCACCATCATCGAGCCCACCAGCGGCAACACGGGTATCGGCCTGGCGTGGATCGCTGCCGCGCGCGGGTACCGCACGCTGATTGTGATGCCCGACAGCATGAGCCCCGAGCGGCGGGCGCTGATTCAAGCCTATGGCGCGGAGCTGGTGCTGACCGACGGGGCGCTGGGCATGAAGGGCGCCATCGCCAGGGCGCAGGAGCTGCATGAGCAGATCGCGGGCAGCCTGATTCCCGATCAGTTTTCCAACCCGGCCAACCCCGCCGTGCACCGCCGGACCACCGGCCCCGAAATCTGGGAGGATACCGACGGCAAGGTGGACATTTTCGTGGCGGGCGTGGGCACCGGCGGCACGCTGACCGGCGTGGCCGAGTATCTGAAGGCACAGAATCCCGCCGTGCGCGTGGTGGCGGTGGAGCCGGCAACCAGCGCGGTGCTGGAGGGCGGCGCGCCGGGTCCGCACGGTTTGCAGGGCATCGGCGCGGGCTTTGTGCCGGCTACGCTCAACACCTCCGTCTACGACGAGGTAATCCCCGTGACGGATGAGGAAGCCTTCGCGGCCCGGCGGGCGCTGGTGCGTCTGGACGGGGTGCTCGCGGGCATCTCCTCCGGCGCGGCGCTGCACGCGGCGACGGTGCTGGCGCGTCGGGAGGAAAACGCGGGCAAGCTGATCGTCGCACTGCTGCCGGACACGGGCGAGCGGTACTTGCAGGGCGCGCAGTAAGCAAAACGCAAAAACCGCCGGATAACATCCGGCGGCGAAGGAGAAAGAGGTTATTCCTCCGGGGCTTCCACGGGGGTTACGATGGGCTTGCCGTTCTGGTCCACCAGAACGGTCAGGCCGCAGCCCACCGCCAGACTGGGAATCACCACCAGGTAATTCACACCCGTTTCCGTATCTACGAGGATCTTCTGCACGTGGTTGACTCCCTCCGAATAAACCTCGACAAAGCGCTTTTTGCCCATGTTTGCCACTCCTTTCCCGTTCATTGATCGTATCATAGCATATTCGGCCTGGAAAAAGCAAACGCCCCATGCAGGGGCCCGGCAGATACCTGCTGAAGGAGGAGTTTATAAATGGACCGCCTGACCGCTCTGGGCACGGGCAACGCCGCCGTGACCCGCTGCTACAACACCTGTTTTCTGCTGGATTTGCCCCAGGGCTACCTGCTGTGTGACGCGGGCGGCGGCAACGGCATCCTAAGCCAGCTGGAAAAGGCGGGCGTGGACCTTGCGCAGATCCACCACCTGATTCTCACCCACGCGCACAGCGATCATCTGCTGGGTGCGGTATGGGTGGTGCGCATGGTGGCGGCGGCCATGAACGCGGGCCGCTACGAGGGCGAGCTGACCATCTGGTGCGATCCCTCCGTGCGTGAGGGCCTGTGCCAGATGGCGCGCATCACATTGCAAAAAAAGATGACGGACCGCCTCGGCGACCGCATCCTTTTCCATGATATTTCCGACGGCCAGACGGATACCATCCTGGGCCGGAAGGTTACGTTTTTCGATATTCACTCCACCAAGATGAAGCAGATGGGATTTACCATGGAGCTTGCAGGGGGCGGCAAGCTGTGCTGCCTGGGCGACGAGCCCTACAACCCCGCCTGCGCCGCCTATGTCGGGGGCGCGGACTGGCTGCTGTGCGAGGCGTTTTGCCTCTATGAGGACCGCGAGCGCTTCAAACCCTACGAAAAGCACCACTCCACCGTCAAGGATGCCTGCGAGCTGGCGCAGGGGCTGGGGATTCCTCATCTGGTGCTGTGGCATACGGAGGACCGCCGCCTTGCGCAGCGGCAGACCCTCTATACGCAGGAGGGGCGCGCCTACTACGACGGGGACCTGCATGTGCCCAATGACCTGGACACGCTGACGCTGGCGGGGGAATAGGCGCGTTATTCCCCGGACGGCTTGTCTTCCTTGGCGCGGGCCTTGCCTTCCAGCACCAGCTTGTTGAGCTCATCCATGAAGCTGCTCACGTCGGTAAACTGGCGATAGACCGAGGCGAAGCGCACATAGGCCACCTCGTCCAGGCGCTTGAGCTCCTCCATCACGGCCTCGCCGATGCGGCGGGAGGACAGCTCGTCCTCGCCGGAGGAATAGACCTGCTTTTCTACCTTTTCCACGATGGCGTCGATATCCTTCATGCTCACCGGGCGCTTCTGACATGCGTGCAGAAGCCCCTTTTTGATTTTGTCGGCATTGAAGGGCTCGCGCCGCATGTCCTTTTTTACCACCATCAGAGGCGAGGTTTCGATCTTCTCATAGGTGGTGAAGCGCCTGCCGCAGCGCAGGCATTCGCGGCGTCGGCGGATGGAGCTGCCCTCCTCCGTGGGCCTGGAATCAATCACGCGGCTGTCCAGATAACCGCAGTACTGGCATCTCATGGAGCGTCCTCCTTTTTATCCGCCATGGGCTATAACACCTTTTCAGCGTGTCGAAAAAGTCCGGCCGGGCCGGCTTTTTCCGCCGAACACGTTTCCCCTGCGACTACGGCGCGGCGGGGGAAACGCGCAGGGCTTCCGAATCCACCGCACAGGCCGCTGAATTCGGTTTTCACTTCGAGGGCTACGGCCCTCCAAACCTTTCAAAATGGGTCCTTTTATTATTATAACAAAAGGAGCGCACGCTTGCAAGCGGGGCGGCGCTTAAAAAGCGCCCGGACGCTGCTGCGCTGTCCGGGCGCTTTTCGTGTGCATGCGGTTGGAATCCGCAGGTTAAGCCGGGGCGCCTTCCAGAATGGCCAGCGTAGAGCTGGTCCCCAGACGGCTCGCGCCGGCCTCCACCATGTCTACGGCCTCCTGCCAGCTGTGCATGCCGCCGGAGGCCTTGACCTTCATGGTATCGGGGATGGAGGCCTTCATCAGGCGGACGTCCGGCACGGTTGCGCCGCCGGTACCAAAGCCGGTGCTGGTTTTGACGTAGTCGGCGCCTGCATTGACGCAAGCCTTGCAGGCGAGCACCTTCTCCTCATCGGTCAGGTAGCAGCATTCAATAATGACCTTTACCAGCGTGCCGGCAGCAGCTTCCACGACACCGCGAATATCGCTTTCCAACAGGGCCAGATCGCCGCTTTTCAGCGCGCCGATGTTGATGACCATATCCACTTCGTCCGCGCCATTGGCGATGGCGTCCCTGGTTTCAAAGGCCTTGACGGCGGTGGTGTTGGCTCCCAAAGGAAAGCCGATGACCGTGCATACCTTTACGCCGCTGCCCTTGAGCAGCTGTGCCGCCAGCGCTACATGGCAGGGGTTGACGCATACGCTGGCGGTGTGAAGGGCTTTGGCCGTTTCACACAGCTCGGTGATCTGCTGGGGGGTGGCGGCGGCCTTGAGCAGCGTGTGGTCGATCATGGAGGCAATCTGTGCTTTGGTCATGGAGAATCATCCTTTCTGATTATCGTCTGCCGCCGCACCGGAGTGTGCCGTGCTGCCGCGCAGGTATTCCCGCGGCGTAAGGCCGGTGCAGCGTTTGAAAACGGAGCAGAAGTGCTTGTAATCGGTGAACCCGGTCTTTTCGGCCACTTCGGACGTGCGCGCTCCCTCGTGCAGCAGCCCGACGGCCTGCTGTACGCGCTGCATGTTCAACGTGTCCAAAAAGGTCTGGCCGGTGACCGCTTTAAAGCGCCGGCTCAGATAGCTGGCGGATACCCCCATCTCTTCCGCGAGGGTTTCAATTCGCAGGCGCTGCTCGCTGTGCGTGGCAATGCGTTCCAGGGCCACATCCACATAGGCGTCCTGCTCGCGGATTTCTTCCATGACCAGCGAGGCGGACTTGCATGTGCTGTTGAGCAGCGGCATCAGGCGGCGCATCTGTTTGGCGGTTTCCTCCTCGGAATGAATGCGGCTCATTAAAGAGGCCAGCTTCTCCTCGTCCAGGGGCTTGAGCAGGTAATCGCACGCGCGCAGGGAAATCGCCCGGCGCGCATAGTCAAAATCTGCGTAGCTCGTCAGCAGGATGATGCGAAAGGAATACACGGCCAATGCGCGTTCCAGCATTTCTAGGCCATCCATCTCCGGCATGCGGATATCGGTGATGACCACATCCGGCCGCTTCTGCAATATGCTGCTAAGGCCGCTGCGCCCATCGGCAGCGCTGCCCACCACCAGGCAGCCCATGCCGGCCCAGTTGATGGTATGCACCAATCCCTTGCGGATCATCTCCTCATCCTCGACGATGAACACACGCAGAATCACAACAGATCTCCTTTCCTACCGCCATCCTGGGGAAAGTGGAGCAGGACCGTCGTGCCCCTGCCCACCTGTGAATCAATGGAAATGCCATAGCGGTCCCCATAGATCAGCCGAATGCGCTCATGCACGTTCATGATGCCAAAGTGGTCGCCACGTTCGGCACCGGCATCGGCCAGGCACTGTTTTAACTGATGGAGCATATCGGGCTCAATGCCAGGCCCATTATCGGTTACCCGCAGCACCACCTCATCCCCTTCGCAGCAGGCAGACAGGCCAATGAACAGGCGGTCGCTGCGCTTCATGCCGTAGACGGCGGCATTTTCAATGATGGGTTGGGCGATCAGCTTGGGCACAGGAAAGTCCTCCAGCTGGGAAGGTACGTCGATCTGGTAGCTGAGGCGATCGCCAAAGCGCATTTCCAGAATGCGCATATAGCTGCGGATGTAGTTCAAATCCTCGCGCAGAGGGGTTATCATGCCCTCGCTTTGAATGCTGTAGCGCAACAGGCTGGAAAGCGCCACCATGGCTTTGTCGGCGGCCTTGGGGTCAATGCGGATCATGAAGCGGATATTCTCAAGCGTATTGAACAGAAAGTGCGGGTGAAACTGGCTTTCCAGCTGCTTGATTTTGGATACCGCGGTTTCATGGCCAAGGTCTACGCTGCGGCGGATCAGCTCCCGCATGCTTTTGAGCATGCTGTTGTAGGCCTGGGAGATGATTTGGAATTCGTCGTGGCTGCTGATGCTCAGCTCGGTGTTTAGGTCTCCCTGCTGAACCTGATAGCAGGCGGCGGCAATTTCGTCGATGATGCGGGTTTTCTGGCGGGAGACGCGCTCGGTGCTTACGAGGATCACCGCCGTGAATACACCGAAAAACACCAGCACCAGCGCGCCCAGCAACAGCAGCGTGCTGATGATGCCGCCGCATTCCGACATGGCGTGAATTTTGAGAAAGCCGTTTTGTGTGGTAAGGGTGCGAATGTAGAACAGGCCTTCGGGAAGCATGGTGAAGCCGTTGGCGTCGCGAAGCATAACGCGCAGCTTGCCGAAATCACCCACGAAAGCGCTGTTTGTGCCCAGAAATACGGAATCGAACCGGTCGGTTACAATCAGGTCGGAGGCGCATTGCTTGAATTGCGCCGCCATTTGATCCTCGTCCAGAGCAAAGTAGAGATAGCCGCCTACCCCGCCTTTCTCATCATACAGGCAGCAGCCGACCAGCATGCTGGAAACGGTGCTCACGCCGACCTCCGCACGCGCCACCACCATGGCCACTTTTCCGGCCGAGGCGGGCAGGTTGTTGACCAGCCGCCAATGGAAGCTGTTTTGCAGGCTTTCGCGCATTGCTTCGTTTGTCTGTGAGGAAAAGACCAGGTTTTCATCAGCGTCCAGAAGAAAGAACTGCGGCCGCGATACCCCCTGGTTGATGAACTGATAGATACGGCTTTTCACAGCCGCCTGGTAATTGACGCTTGAACGGAATGCGTCCAGGTCCAGCTGGCTTTGCAGGGAGAGCAGCTCATTTTGCAGGCTTTGCCATTCCTGGCCAAAGGCATCCCAGGCGAGCTGCAGGTTGTCCGCCGTGCCGTGGACCACATTCTGGAGCGGAATATACCCCAGGAACACAATCAACAGCAGCACCGCGGACAACACCGGCAGCAGGGAATAAAACAACAACAGCCTGCGCAGATCATCACGGAAGCGGGTCTGTTGCCCGGTTTTCTTCATGCGTACGCCTCGCTTGGGATAAATGGGAAACTACATGGTGACATCCTTGCTTCCGCTGATCTTGAAAAACAGGAACAGCGACAGCACCGTCGTCAGCGTAAGGATGGTGGCCAGCGCGGCGGCCGTGCCATAGCTGGCGCGGATAACCTCGTTGTAGATGGCCACGGACATGGTGCGCGTGTTTGCCGTGTAGAGCATGACCGAGGAGCTCAGCTCGTTGATAAGCGTGATCCAGCTCAGGATGGCGCCGGAAATTACGCCGGGCAGCATCAGCTTGGCCGTTACCTTCACAAAGGCCTTCAGCGGCGAATCGCCCAGAGAGATGGCGGCCTCCTCTACGCTGGGGCTGATCTGATAGAGAATGGCAGAGCTGGAACGCAGCGTGTAGGCCAGACGGCGAATCACCAGGGAGATAATCATGATGGCTGCCGTGCCGGAAAGCACCATGGGGTCACCCTTGCCGTTGAAGGCCAAAAGCAGCGTAATACCAAGCACCGAGCCGGGAATGATGTAGGGGAACATGGCGATGGTATCAATCGCACTGGTGAGCATGCTTTTTTTGCGCACCGACAGGTAGGCGATCAGCATGCCGAGCACAATAATTATAGCCAAGGCAATGATGCAATACAAGTAAGTATTTTGAATCGAGGACAATGCCGTGTCAAAAATCTTGGTGTAGCTTTCAAAGGAGTAGCCGTCCACGAAGTACTGTACCTCCGTTTTGCGCAGGGAGGTCCAGATGATGACCAGGTGCGGCACCACGGAAAGAATCACCAGGAGGTAGGTGAACACATGCATGATGACGTTCTTGGCGCCCTTTGCGCGCGTGGGCTGAATGGGGCGCATGGCGCTCATGGTGAAGCTCTTCTTGTTCACGTACCACTTCTGCAAAAGGAACAGCACCGCCGTGATGACCACCATCAGCGAAGCCATGGCCGAGGCGAAGTAGGCCGAGCCGCCGGATTCGCCCACAAACTCGATATAGATTTTGGTGGGCAGCACGTCGTATCCCTCGCCGATGAGGGCCGGGGTGCCGAAGTCCGCCATGCAGTTCATGAACACCAGCAGCGCCGAGGCGATGGCCGTGGGCGTGACCAGGGGCATCACCACGGTGAATACCTTGCGGATGGCGTTGCAGCCCAGGCTT
>OLOW01003453.1_pt1 | contig 10063 bp, 10 predicted proteins | sample 1672801 | NCBI WGS metagenome assembly OLOW01 (sample SAMEA3136725, study PRJEB25190) | human gut metagenome | biome: human gut; feature: human-associated habitat; material: faeces | place: Austria | collected 2013
CCGAAAAGGCTTGCCTTTTGGGGAGAGGACGAGTCTTCTGTGCTGCTTTCGGGTTCAGACGAACTGTATTCCGATCTTTTTTGCAAAGCCAATGAGAAACTCTCGCCATTTTTTGGACTCGTCTGGCATATAGATCCTGGAAAGAAACTGTGCACGCTGGTTGTTATTCGGGCAACACCAGCAACCGACGCGATCATATCCCAGTCTATATGCGGAGTTGAAATCCACATCTTCGGCTAACATATAGAGCCAAATGTCGATGTCTTTCCAAAAGAAGATCGGCGATGCAACTGTCTGTTGCTGGATTTTGACAGACTCGGCGTCATCTTCAATCCGATTATATTTACTTCTGCTGACAGACTCGGACTTTCGGATACCATAAAAGGTCAGGATTTGCTGGCTCCGGTACATGCTATTGATTACCCTAGTAATAGGGCCAGTTTTGAACATGGAGCAACACCAGCGCATCATTCTCGCTGGAGGGCCAATGTCCTCGCAAACATCATAAAAAACTTGTTCATCATTTTTGGCAATCTGGAAGATTGCTAGCGGATGGGAATCGCGATATCGGTTGGCATATTCAAGCGTCGTAGGGAATTCAAGCGTCGTATTGCCAAAAATATGAACTAAGCTCGGATTGCTCAACGCCTTTGTGACAACATCGGCTGTAACAGTTGAGTCTTTGCCGCCGGAAAAGGAAATAACTATGTTCTCTTCCTTATATTTTGCTGTTGCTTGCCTCACAAAGGAATACGCTTCATCCTTTAGGTACGATAATCTGTGTTCATTTGCTTTGGCAAAGCAAGCAACATTCTCGTTAAAGAAGTTATAGTCGATTGAGTCCAATAAGGAGGTAACTCGTTCCGCAATTCGATCAGTATCAGCCTCCGCATACGTTTTCAAGGAAATCGAGAGTGCTTTTCCATCGATGTAATATCTACTGTTTGCTGCCCAAACCGAGCAATTCATATAACAAGTCGGCTCTTTATCAAGCAGAATTGCCAGAAGTAACCGTTCCTCAGGAAAGACAGGTCTGAGATCAGAGGATAAGTATCGAGTTTTTTGGCCACAAATCGGGCATATGCCTTTGTCTGCTGCCGAAGATAAATGAATAATCGGTGTGGCGCACTCCTTGCACCAGTAAATCTCTACAGGGACGTCCTCGACTGTTCCAGTGCCACAGACCGGACATACTTTTTCGTTAGTTTCAATATTACAATTCTTGCACCACACGATCGTCACCTCCTTCAACATCGTTTTTGGTTCTTACTATGCCACTATTATTTACTGTTACTGTAGCAAAAGCATTGTCCTATAAAACGGACTTATATCATCCATATAGGAACAATCAGATTATTGCTGTCAAAGACACTGAATACATCTGCCATACAAAGGACAGCACCAGTCCCAATCTGGAGCGGGGATTTATCAATTACTTTGAAAACGCGGGTTAAACGCTTGTCCGGCGTGGCGGTTTTCTTGATCTCCAGCGGGCAGAGCTTGCCATCGCCCTCCAAAATGACGTCGATTTCCTTGGCGTCACGGTCACGGTAGAAGTAGAGATACGGCTCAAGTCCCGCGTTCTGATAACTCTTCATGATCTCCGACACGGTGTAGTTTTCCAGCAGAGCGCCGCTCATGGCGCCGCTCTCAGCCACCTCCGGCGAAGACCATCGTGTGAGATAACAGACGAGGCCGGTATCATAGAAATAGACCTTAGGCGTCTTAATGGTGCGCTTGAGAACGTTGTTGGAATACGGGTGCAGCAGAAAGATGATCCCCAGCGTTTCGAGGATGTTGATCCATGCCTTGGAGGTTTGGATGTCAATGTCAGCGTCCTCTGCTAGCGCATTGTAGTTCAGAAGCTGCGAGCAGCGGGCAGCAACAGCGGTAACGAAACGGTTGAATTTCAGTGCATCCACGCTGCCGGAGAGGACTCGAACGTCCCTCTCTACGTAGGTGGAGAGGTAGGACGAATAGAAGACATTCCGATCTGGTGTCTGACCGCTGATAAGTCCTGGCATGGAGCCGCGCCACAGGCGCTCGAACAGCTCTGGCGTGGCGACCGGAGCAATCTGATCTCGCTCGTCGAGCAGCCGTTCCATATCCATGGTAAACGGAACACAGGGTGACCCGACGATCTCACGCTGCGACATGGGAGACATGTGCAGCAACGCCACACGTCCTGCCAAAGATTCCTGCACACCCCGCATAAGTCGGAAGATTTGCGAGCCAGTCATCCAGAAGTCGCCGGGTTTGTGATGCTCGTCGATGTGGATCTTGATGTAGGTGAACAGCTCCGGGGCGTACTGCACCTCGTCGATCAGCACCGGGGGTTTGTGAAGCTGCAGGAACAGCGCGGGGTCATTCTTCGCTAAATCTCGTTCGGAGAGATTGTCTAGCGTTACATAACGACGGCCGATATTCTCCTTCTCTGCCAGTTCACGCAGCATGGTTGTTTTTCCCGCTTGCCGGGGTCCCGTTAGCAATATCGCAGAGTATGACTTGCTCAACTCTAAGATACGATTTTCCATATGTCGGCTGATGTATTTCATAATGCACCACCTAAAGCGTTATATGAGCTTGCTCCTCAAAAGAAACATCGCATGATTTCAGTGTAGACACTGGATACAGCATAGTTCTTGAAACAGACTCCAAATAAGGTACCAATGGTTCGAGGGATCTACACTTATTGGTAATATGTAGCGTTATTAAACTTTTCGACTAGTTCAAGCCCATCTTGCGGCCGTTTATGATAATCGTTCGAAATAGCTTCAAGTATCAGTTCTTTAATCAAAGGAGTAGTATCAATATCTTCTGCTGAAAAAAATCCTCCAGGATACTTATGGGTTAATACGAAAACAAAAACTAAACAGATCTGAAACACGTCAGAGTATTTCCCGATCTCTTTACCACCAAAATAATAGCAGTCAATCGCTTCTGGACTCATCCAAAACATTGGCCCGACTTTCTCATTGAGTTTTGTGATATCCTGATGATCTTCTGGTGACAAAAAAGAACACAAACCAAAGTCACTTAGCACCCACGTTTCGCCCTTTATCAGAATATTCTCTGGCTTGATATCTCGATGGATAGCAAATTGATGTAATACTGCTAGTGCTTCGCATAAGCCCCTAAATTGAGGGGCATATTCCTCATACTCTGGTTTCTCATTGCTTTTCATGTAATCCAGTAAATTTCGATCTGCCTTCTCCATTATGACAAAGTCAATTTCCACGATATTCTTATACCGATTGTTTTCTACTGCCTCTACCGTACCATCAGCAATGTATCTTATGAGATGAGGGTGGTTTGCTTTTTGCATCAGGAGTACTTCTTGAGAAAAGCGTGTTTTGCTTTTTTGTGATAACGAGAGGAGAAACTTTACTGCATAAACAGAGCCTGCTCGATCAATGCATTCGTATACTACTCCATTTCCTCCACATCCAATTCGATCTAACACTTCATAATCATCGCCGGTTTTCGAAATTATCCTCTCGTCTATTCTATAAGACCGTTGCGGATTATTAAGAAATAAATCGATCATTTTATGCCTCTTCTTTATAACAGTCTTCCAGCCTTGTTTTCAGGAAATTGATCCTCCATTGTCTGTTGGCTATTGAATTTGCATCGCTTAAACAGCGTGTTGCATACTCTCTATAATCGTCATCTTCACTCTGTGGACCAATTTGCTCATTCATTTCTTGCAGAGATAGTCTTACCGTCTGCAAACGATCTGTTTTTATTGTGCCGCACTGTTGCAAATCAGCAATACAAGCAAACAACGAGTAAAAGTCGGATTTCTGCCTAAATCTTGTCTCTCCTATTGGCATAATGCTTGGATCAAATATGGTCTGAATATCAGTTATGATACTAGTAAATTTCTCTGCTATTTCGTCTGCATTATCCATCTCCATATACTTCTCACAAACATCATCAAGGTATTCTTTCTTGTCTTGAACGCCATCTGTCAATATTGTAAGCAGCTCTTCAACATACTCAACGTCTAGCATTCTCCTGCGTTGTTTAGTCGAAAAGATTTTTGCGTCCTCAAAAAACTGCGCCTCTGACAGTTCCTCTGCGAGCTTGATAAACCTGCCAGGGAAGTCTGCTCTGCGAAGCTCTTGCTTATTAAGCTGAACAGTATACTTATTTACTCTTGAATAAAGATCTCGAATCTCTTCTTCAGAAGGATTGAAAATTTCATTGATATCAATTTTATATCTGAGTATTTCGTTTTGCAGCTCATCCGGAAGGTCGGAGAAAAGGCTCCCTTCATATTCTCCAGAATACGGCTTAGACAGTCTTAATTTGTTCTTTACAAACTTAAGAATTGCGGTTAAGCGTTGCTGTCCGTCAATTACGACACGATACGTATTTCCATTATGCATCACTGATTTAATATAGATTTTGGGAATGGGGATTCCTTTAATAATCGTGTCAATCAGCATTATCTGAGCCGCACGACTCCAAACTTCGTTTCTCTGAAAGTCAGGTTTCAATTCAAGTCGATTGTTGTTATCCCAATCTCGGATATCAGAAATCGGATGAGAGTATGATTCCCACTTCATATTCTTGACTCCTTCTTTTTTGTTATCAGTTTCTACTCAATCGATTGTAAGATGGTTACCATGGCTTAATGCTGCTGGTTCTTTTTCCAAAGCGAGTGCAAAATTTCAAAAAATCAGCAGGGGTGATCTGCAAAAGGATTCAAACCTGCCTAATGGATATTATACCCTATTGCGATCTCAAAGTCAACAGAATTTCGGCAGATTTTTATTCCAAAATAAAAATTGCCGAAATTCATTCTTGCGATAGCAGCAAAAACAGAACTTTGAGAAAACAAAGGCTGTGTTCCGTGATTCCGTATTTCTTTGTCTACTGCGACGCAGAAAGTGAGCGTAGAAATATCCAAAACGGCCTTGACTATCTGGCAGAAGAGCGCTACAATCCAAACGCTCCCGGGGGACGGCGAATCTGCCGCAATCCATGGGAGCATTTCCATACGACCACATAACTGACCACAACCGCCTCCGGAGGACGTGGAGACAGTGGAGAAAAGAGCGCCGGAGAGTAAGATTCCCGGAGTGGAAAGGGCCAAATGTAGTTCATGCACATGTAACACCAGGTTCGAACGCCTTTGAGAACGAGCACTGCGGCGTTGTAGGCGTCGTCCGCCGCGCCGGCAGCAATATCCCCGCTTGCCGGAACGAGCGTCGCGGCGCTGCCGCTCGCGGCCCTGATCGTCGGCACGGGACATTCAAAGATCAGCCCCGGATTGTCGCAGACAAGGATCTCGTCCCCGTCCGCGCGCGGATTGAGAATGTCCGCCGTGCCGCTGTGGTCCTCTCCGGCGATGCCGAGAATGGCAGCGGTCTGCGCGGCAGCCGCCGGAACGACTTTGCCTCCGGAAAGCTGCACCACCTGTCCGGCGGTGATCGCCGTGGCTTTTGCCACCGGGTAGCTGCGCGCACGGATCGTCTCTTCGCCGCCCGCATTCTGGATGGGTCTCATGTTTTGTCTCCTTTCCCGTTCATTTGTTTCGGCTCAGATACTCGCGAGCCGACATTTTCATCTGCGGAAACGCGCGGTTCCACGCGTCCAGCTCCGACTGCTGCCGGGCGTTGAGCGCCTCATAGGCCCCGCTGCCGCCGCTGCCGGTGGAGCGTGCAGCCCGGCTTTCCCTTCTCGCCTGCGCAGCCCGCAGCGCGCCGCCGGCGACCTCCAGATAATCCGCGTACAGCTCGCTCAGCGGCTCTCTGCCGTAGCGGCTGCCGCAGAAACGGCGAAAGCTCTCTGAAGCGTCCAGCCCCGCGAGATCCGCCTCCGGATACCGGCGGGCAAACTCGCGCGCGTCCTCGGCGATAAAGCGCATCTGCTCTTCCTCGCGCGAGCGCCGCTCGCTCTCGCACCCGGCCAGCTCGCGCATCACCCGCTCGTATCCGGCGCGTTCGCCCCCCAGTCTCGCCGCCTGGAATCGGCGATTGTCCTCATGGCTCTGCGGCGTGGGAGCGCTCTCCCTCTGCTCCGCCGGGCCGTCCTCCGCGGGAGGCACGACCTCCCCGATCTCTTCCGATCTTTCGTTTTCGTCCATCTCGGACTCCTTTCTGCCGGTGTTCGCCCCGGCCCGCGAATTCCCTTACGGTGATTTAATGCTAGCACAGAAGCACGTTTCGTGAACGGCAGCTTTTTCGTCGTTTTTCACGAATCGTGTATCCGTTGAATATGCAGGGTCTTTCTCCGGCGCAAATTGCTCATTTGCCAATTCCGGCGCCCGAGCTGCACACGCTCCGTGATAATGCCAAACACAAAAACGCCGCCGGGGTCTCCCCCGGCGGCGCGGTAATTTGGTTTTACAGATTGTTTGCCCGTATCTCGTCGAACCACATACGGCAGCGGGTCTCGTCAGCATATTCGCTTAAAGGCTTCAAGCGCTCATAGCTGTACTGCGCTCTTACTTGCCGCGTCTTGGCATCATACACGATCTTGATCACCGTCGGCATCGCCCTTTTGTATTCCAGACACAGCTCGCGGACTGCGTAAGCATAGCCAAGGATTGTCCAACGTATATCGCTCTTGTCATTTCTGGAAAGAGAAGAGGACTCTTTTCCTTCACGTATGGCTTTATCCCATTCGTAATCCGGATAGAACTTCCCATCAATCCGGAAAGCGGGCCTTGCCATCATCGCTCCGTCCTCAAAGTCGGAATAAATATAAACCTTTTCCGCACGGTTTTCTGAAAGGGCAATGCTCTGCCGGATCATTTCACTCTGGTAGGCAGAAAACAGATCCTCAAACGGACGCCCTTCTGCCGCAGCTTTTTTGTTGCGAGCTTTCAGGTTTTTTTCCAATTCTCCAATGTTCATAATCCCATTCCTCCCCAAAGATCATTCGTGATACGCCGACTATACTCTACTCCATCAATAAAATATTTTATGTAAAATACACTCGGTCGCAAATCGTCTCCCTCGTACTCGACACGGACATCTACCTCCACCGCTTTTCCAGCCTGTATCGCCCTGTGCCATTTGTTCTCAAGCACCTTATAAGAGCTCAGGTTTACAAGCCAATACTGCGACACAAGGTTGTCCAATTTCCCGGAGCCGCCGAAACGGTCGCCCGCCAGATGCCTGGCATGATCGTCCGGCTGCTTTCCCGGCGTGTTTCGTACATACGGCAGACGCCCGGTAATGGTTCGTCCTTTTTCTCATAATCATACTGTACCATGCTTTGCTGAAAAAAACACGGACTTTTCCAGTACGCAAAACGCCGCCGGGGCACCCCGGCGGCGCATGCATTATTCAATTAATCCGTCTCTTCGTGCCTTTTCAAATGCTTCGTGTACTTCGGCGAAAAAGACCTTTATTTTTCGTGACATCTCCTCCGGCTTGTCCAGCAGGAAATACGCATCAATTCCGGTATGGATCACCGTATTCATATCCGGGTTTTCCTTTTGGCCGGAATGAAACACCAAAAGATTTGCAATCTTTACAGACATCCGTACCGAATAATGCAACTTCTGATAGGCGATGGCCGTAATCGTTCCATTAAACCAGCCCAGTCTCGCAAAGCCATTCTCATATGCAAGCGCACATATCTCCCCGAAAATCAGTCCGGCCATCGTTGCGCGGTCTATATCGTCGTATTCCTCCACCGGTTTCCCGTAGGCCGCGATCGTTTGATCCGCTATTGCAAAAGCCTTCGGCGAGAGCTCGTTCATTTTTGCCTCCACTTCCGGCGGGAGCTGCTGTTCTGCTTCTTTCTGCCGATCCGGCGGCACTCTCTTTTCCTTATCCATTTCCATTCTCTGAATCCTCCAATCATTTCAGATGCATTGAGCCGGGTAGTCTCGGAATCAGCTCATCCATGGAGAAGCCATAATCGAACTGTTCCTGAACGGCGGCATTTATAAAGGCTTCCACAAGATCGTTTCCAAACCCCGCATTTCCTATTGATTTTGCGTTTTCAATGTTATACTCGCCGATTGTTGGAAGTTCTCCTTCGTATTCACCGCCTGCTCTGTAGTTATTAAAAAAATCTTCCGTCCATATGTGCAGCAGATTGTGTTCACTGCCCTTTTCGGTGATTGCATTTCCTCTAAGCATTATGCATACACCGTCCCGATAGGGAATTGTTTCTCCGAAAACTCCCTGCTGGTTCAAATGGTGCAGCTGTACGCCGGTAATACCTTCCAGCTTTCGGAACTTGTTCAAATCGCCGTAGCTTCCATAGAGGACATATTTTCCTGTTGACGGATCAATTATATCATCCGACATCAAAGCTGTCATCACTTTTTGATCGAACGCCGGATCAATTCCAAGTCGGCGTGCATTTCCGCCTCCGGCCCCGGCATTCTGTGCCGCACGTAGTACAACGTCGTTATACCAGTCGTTTGTGGGCATCTCCGGTGCTCTGGCTCCGCCGTCACCATTCAGCCCCTGAATAACACGCTGATACTCGTCCGACCCGAGCTTTTCCTCGACTTTCTCCTGTGCCTGATCGAGTAAAACTGCGTAAATTGGGTCTGTAGGCTTTCTCGATTTTTCAGCAAGTACTCCTCCGCTTTGGTAGAGCAGGCTTTCTCCAAAGCCGATAAGATAGTCTTCGGTAAGCTGCGCTACATCCACATCGGAGAAATATTCCTGTGCGCTGCTGTATTGTTTTCCCTTATAGATCGTTGTAAAAAGCGGGTCTAAAACATCGTCAATAACGTTTTCCAGCCCTTCGTTATTTGCATTCAACAGGAAACGCAAAACTATCTTTCCGGCAGGGCTTTTTGCAAGCTTATCCACCACCTGATTCGTTAATTTGTCGGAAAATCCCTTGCCGAAAAGCTTGTTCATTCCGTCGCTGAGGCGTTCTGTGACGACAGCTTTCATTCCTATGCCGCTTGCATACAGCTCTGCCTCGTGCCGCGTTGCCCCCTCGCTCAGGGAACGGTCAAAGGCTGCGCCGGATGACTGCCCGTACAGCATTGCATTGGAAAGGAATGGTCCGAAGATTGGAATATATTTTGCCGCTATAGCCGGAACTCTGCTGCCCAGGCGCTCCGCAAATTTTCCCGCAAGACGCAAACCGTCCGAGACATCTCCATACTTTCTCTGTGTTTCGGCGTTATACTCATCCGCCCAGTACGCAGCGCGGTACAGCGGCTCATCAGCGTATTTCGCCTCTGCTTCCCGCTGCGCCTGAAGAAGGTACTCCGAACTCGCGTCCAGGCTACCCATATATTCAAGCGCAGTACGCTGATTTTCTGTCAATCCGGCGTAACGCTCTTCTCTTGCGGCTCTGGAAGCCGCTCCACCGTTGTATACATCCTCCCAATATGCCTGTTCTGCTGCTTGGTATGGCATTGCAAGCTGTGAGCGATAACTAATATCATTTGCCAGCGCTTGCGTTGCTCCTTTCGCGCCCCCGACAGCTCTCCGCCACAAATAGTCCGCGCCTGTACCTTTCGCTTCCAATGCGGCACGATAGTCGGCTGCATTGTCTACGTTATAACGCGCCCACTCCGCTTGAACCATGTCGTTGACCTTGCCGGTGTAGCCGCCGCGCAGGCCGAGGATTTCCGCCTCGTCCTCCGCGCTGCCGTACAGCTCGCGATACTGCCGCGCCCGTTCCTCCTGCGCTCTTCGCTTCGCTTCCTGCTCGGCAAAGAACTTTTTCTGGTACTCTGTGGTGCTGCTTACGCCCTTCTGCCGCAGGAAATCGTCGGCGACATCCTGCGCCTCGCCGGTGTAGGAGTTCACACCCATGATCTCGTTCATGTCGGCGAGATCCGCAGCGCTGGCATACGAAGAACGGTAAGGCGGTTTCCCGGTCGTTCCCGTTGACTTGCTCGTTCCGGTTTGTCTGGCCGTACCCGTTGTCCCGGTTCTTCTTATCGTTCCGGTCGTGCCGGGCGTCTGCTTCCCTGCGCCGGAATTGCGCAGCCACGGCTGCGCACCGGTGCTCGCCGGCCGGCCCCGCGTCGGCGGCTTATAGTTCTGCCGGGCGTTCTGCCCTCTTTCCGGAACGATTCCCCGCTGCGCCGGTGTTGTGTTTTGCAGCGTCGGCGCTCTGC
>OLOW01003455.1_pt1 | contig 10059 bp, 11 predicted proteins | sample 1672801 | NCBI WGS metagenome assembly OLOW01 (sample SAMEA3136725, study PRJEB25190) | human gut metagenome | biome: human gut; feature: human-associated habitat; material: faeces | place: Austria | collected 2013
ATCAGACTGTTTAATAGAGGGTATGAAAGTTCCAGAAGATGAAAGAGTGAAAGGAATTATTGATGTATTGGTACAAGTTTATGGAATGAGCTTAAAAATGATTTCAAGCTATGCTGATATTGAGGAGCAGGAAATATCGGATTTTTTGAGTGGTTCTAATCAGATGTCATACGAAAAAAAATATAGGCTTGCCGTTAAAACTTTTTCACTTATGCAAGCAATGAGAAATATGTAATAAAAAGGTCTGCATGAATGTATTTATGCAGACCTTTTTTACAGGCACTTTACAAGTTACGGTCTCCAAGAAACAGTGTTAAAGCCAGTTTTTGCAACGGCTACTGTTCCTAAATAGGCTACACCGTCAAGATGGGCAACATAGGTATGACCTGAAATGCGTGCGCAGTAGCATTTTCCCGAAAATCCTGTAACGCCACTTGTTCCAGCACTAAGACCAGAGGTTATATCGGTGCTGCTTACTGTTCCAATGAAGTGTGTCACAGGAACAGTCATAACAATGCTCCAATTTAAGTAATGACCGCTTCCCCAAACTTTTAATGTTCCAGCATTGCCGACAATGGTTTGACTGCTTGAAGAAGGTTGTATGCCCGACTCATCATTTTCGATTAAAGTCATAGGAATTTCGACAACTTCTCCTTCTTCAAGCGTAATAGCTTCATCACCTACTGTGATTTCGTACTGTTGTTTAGTGTCTGTTTTTGGTAATTCTGCCGCAAATGCCGTTGTATTTAGTGAAAATATCATAGCAAAAGCGCATACCAGTGAAAATAATCTTTTCCATTTTTTCATGGAAAACACCTCTTTTTTGAATGAAATTTTGAATAATTACAAACGTATTATAGCATATTGTTAATATATTGTCATGAAAAAATTTACAAATTCTGACAATTATTTATCAACAAATGTTTGTGCCTATGTTGTCAAGGTAATTATTTAATAGATATATTGACAATAACATATATAAGTTATATAATTTATGTATGATAAATAAATGAAATAAGTTATTTATTAAAAGAAAGAGGAAAGGAGCGAAGTCATGGAAATTATATATTTTCTCGTATTTATATTTGCACTTAAATGTGCATTGAAAGTTATGCTACACCCAATAAGAACAGTAAAAGCCTTTAAGGAATTGCTTTTTGGAAAAGAAACAGAAAGCGAGTAACAAATTACTTAATCACAGTGAGGAAGAAAGGGAGTGAAACTGAACGGGAGATTACTTTTTAATCATTTTCTTAATAGTGGTGCTGGTTCTGCTTCTGCCCTTTATCCTTTGGTGGAAGCACAGGCATAAAAAAGCAGATAGAAAGGAGTACATAGACACTATGAACGAACAGGAACAACACAGAGAGGAAGCCGCAAGGCTTGACCGCCAGCAGGCAGAGCAACACGCCGCCGAGGGGCGGCAGTTGGAAGAACGCCAGCGGCAGGAAACACAGCGTATGCAGGACGAGCAACGCCGACAGGACAGCCAGCGGCAGGAAGAACAGCGCCGACAGGACGAGCAACGCCGTCAAGAGGAAAGACGCAGACAGGAGCAGAGAGCGCAGGAAGAACGCCGTAAGCAGGAGAGCCAACAGAGAGAGGACAGTCAGCGGCAGGAACAGGAGCCAGTGAGGGAAGAACGACTGAAAGAGGAAACACGGCGCAAGGAAGAAAACAGCCAGCGCAAGGACGATAAGACCCCGCAGAGCCAAGAATTAAGAGATTTAGCCAATACAGAAGATAAATATATACGGCTTGCAAAATCGGGCTATTATGACGAAAAGAGAGCAGAGAGAGCCGAAGCCAAAGAGAAGCCAGGGCAAGAAAAAGCCCAGGGAAAGGAACAGACAAAAGAAGCACCAGCGCAGGGCGGCTTTGCCGCAAGGCGGGAAGCCTTAAAGCCAAAGGTGCAGGAAGCATTAAAGAAGCAGGAACAGAGCAAAACGCACGATTTAGGGCGTGGAAGATAGGAGCGTGAGAATATGGGAGCATTTGTAGGACTTGCAGGAAAAGCATTGAAAGCAGTATTGAAAATAGCCCTTTTTTGTGGGCTTGCATGGTTTTTAATTCCATTCGGGGTGTGGTTTGCAACCGAGTTAATCACGGGAAAATATTTAGAACAAGTACCCGTGATGAATACGGTTTGCAATATACTATGGTATATGTGTTATGTGCTTGCGCCTTTAACATTCATTCAGAATATTATCAGAGTGATTAAGAAAGACCAAACATTTAGCTGGATAAGACTTATTATGAACCGCAAGGAGCAGAAAGGCTTTGAAGCGAAGCTGGGCGGTGAAACCGTTGCACTAAAAACAGCAAATGACCTTTCGGGTGTTGTGTTCGGTAAGCAGGGCGGCAAGTATGCCACCATGCCCGAAACTACAGACGGACACATTCTGATTGTCGGCGGCGCAGGAAGTCAGAAAACGTCTGCACACGCTATCCCTACGCTGATGAGCTGGAAATCAAGAGTGTTTGCGATTGATATTAAAGGCGAATTATATGCAAAAACCAAGAAAGCAAGGGGAGAAGCGCAGATTAAGGTATTTAACCCGACAGACCCAACGGCATACGGATATGACCCGTTCTATATGCTGAAAAATGCTAAAGATATATCAAGTGCCGCCCGTCAGCTTGCATTGTCAATTATTCCGTTACCAGCAGATGTTAAAGACCCGTTTTGGGTAAAAGGTGCACAAAATATGCTTACAGGCTTTATAATCTATTTTCAAGGGCTTGGAGAGAGTTTTTCAAGCACCATGAAGTACATTAAGAGCATACCGACAAAGGAATTGATAGAGCAGATTGTAGCAGATACCAACGAAAAGGCAAAAATGGAAATCATGCAGTTTAGCGGCATGGACGATAAGACCCTTTCAGGCGTGTATGCGGAGTTATCGAACCATATCACAATATTTGCAACAAGTGACGATTTACAAAGGGCATTATCGGGCAAGGGGGCGTGTATCACGCCAGCAGACCTTGAAAGCGGCTATGACATTTATTGTTGTGTTCCGCAGGATATGTTAAAGGAATGGAAAGAACTTTTAACAATGATGTGTAATCAATTCCTAAAATCGTTTGAGAGCAGGGGAGAGAATAATAAAACGCCTATTTTGTTCTTGATTGATGAATTTGCCGACTTAGGTAAAATCGAAGCTATTACAAGCGGTTTGGCAACCTTGCGTAGCAAGAATATACATATTGATTTGATTGTACAAAGTAAGAGCCAGCTTAATGCGATTTACGGAAAGGACGTTGCAGAAATCATTACTGATAACTGTGCTTATAAGGCAATATTAAGAGCCAGCGAGCCGACCACGCAGGAATGGTGTTCAAAGCTGGTGGGAACATACGACAAGAAGAAAGTTTCCAGCAATTACAACGCCGATATAATGGGCGTAGGAAAGGGGCAGGGTACAAGTTCCAGCACCGAGGAAAAGCGTATTATCAAGCCCGAAGAATTTGGAGTATTGCAAGATGTTGTATGTATATTCCCGAATGGATATAAGCGTTTGGAAAAGGCTTCTTGTTATGATATGAATAGTCCATTTTTTGAAAAACTTCCAGCAGATGTACAGGAAGAAACGAGAAAAAGGGCAAAGCTGAAAAAGCAATATAAGTAATCTAATCACAGTGATAAGAAAGGAAAAAAACTATGAAAAAAAGAATGAAAGAAATTATAAAAAAGCACTTAATGACATTAGGAGTTGTTGTTGGAGTATGTGGCGCACTTATGATTATTATTCCGACTTGCGGCGGCGAGGAAAAAGCGGCAGAACCGACAGGGTATAGTGAGGAATACTTGGACGCATACAGCCTCCACTTATACGTTTATGCGGACGCAGGAATTGAAAAAGAGACCGCAGAGGAATGGGCGAAAAAGACTTGTGATTTGCTCGTTGGAAAATAAGACGGAAATAACAGAAAAAGTAAAAGAAGCCTTGCAAAAATGCGGGGCTTCTTTTTTAATCGTTTGCGTACATATAAAGGGCAAAATAGACCTTTTTCAGAATGAAAAGCAGGGCGAAATATGCCAGCACGAAAAGCGTGTATTTTGAATGAAAAACCGATTGCCAGCCGCCAGCAGAAACCGCCTTGTAAATCTGCCAAAGAAAAAGAATGTTTACCACGATTGCCATTGTATAAAGTGTGACAATGATATGCAGGAACTTTTCAAAAATGCCAGCAATCAAAACGATAAAAGCGGGCTTGTCGGAACTTCTACGCATTTCTTTTTCAATCCGCTTTTCCTCTTTCTTCTTTGCCGCTTTTTCCGACTTTGTAACAATATGCTTTCCTTGTAAGGAACGGTCAATTTTGAATGTTTCCTTTTCTGCTTCCGCAAGGGCTTTTTTCGTCAATTTCTGCGCCCTTTGTCTTGCCTGTTCCTCACTCATTTACGCCACCATTTTTCGGAGCAGAAACAAGGGCTTTTACCTGTTCAATCTGTACTAACTGCTTTAACAGCTTTTCAAATTCTGCTGGTTCAATTTTATCACAATTTAGATATTTTTCCGCAAGTGCGCCATTCTCAATAAGTCGGCGTGTTCTTTGCGCTCTTTCAATCTTGTTTTGCTTTGCTTGAATAGCTTTCTTTTGAGCCTTTAACTGTTCCATTTTCTTTTCAAGTGCTTCTATTTGTTGTTCGGGTGTTTTACGTTCTGCCATAGTCAAAACCGCCTTTCTTATTTTTCCTTTTACTGCTTCTACATTTTAGCACAGATAAAGACATAAGGCAACAACGAAAAGTAGGATAAAGCCCCGCATTTAATCGGGGCTTGTGCGCTCCTTATTTCAGAAAATGAAAAAGTGCTTTTAGCACTTTTCAATTTCTTTCATGCGGAACGCATGATATTGCCGCCTATGAAAACCGCTTGCTATTGATAGGAAGTTGCAAAAATTAGGAATTGCGGATATAATATAAGCAAGTTGAAAGGCGGCAACATCACGAAGTGCGCACTTATATACCAACTTACGTTGGTATGTGCGCTCTCCGAGGGGTCTTGCAGACGGCTACCGCAGAAACAGAAAAATGCTATTCGCATTTTATGTTTCATGCGGCAATCACTAAAACAAGATTTGCTTTCCGCAAATTTGTTGTAGTGATTGTCTGATTTAATCACGGTGATTAAATCAGAATGAGAAGCGCAGGACAGAACAAAGAAAGGAAGTGACAACGGCATGGCTATATATCATTGTCATTGTAAAATTATAAGCAGAGGACAAGGGCGGTCTGCCGTTGGTGCGGCGGCATATAGAAGCGGGGAAAAATTGTATAATGAGTATGACGGAATAGAACACGATTATACGAAAAAAGGCGGCGTTGTATATAGTGAAATTATGCTTTGTGAAAATGCACCAAAAGAATATCAAGACAGGCAAACATTATGGAACGCAGTAGAACAAATAGAGAAAAGCAGTAAAGCGCAGTTAGCGAGAGAGTATGAAGTAGCCTTGCCCGTGGAATTATCACGGGAAGAACAGATAAAACTTGTCCGTGATTTTGCAAAAGAGAATTTTGTAGATAATGGAATGTGTGTTGATTTTTCCATTCACGATAAAGAGGACGGAAACCCACACGCTCATATCATGCTTACCACAAGACCGATTGAACAAGACAATTCGTGGGGAGTGAAGCAAAGAAAAGAATATATTTTAGATAAAAACGGTCAAAAGCAGTATGATAAAAAGAAACAGACATATAAATGCAAAACAGTTAAAACAACGAATTGGGATAGTAAGGAATTTTTACAGCGTTCCCGTGAAAGCTGGGCTGAAAAAGTAAACCAAGAACTTGAAAAAAAAAGTCTACCGCAAAGGGTAGACCATAGAAGTTTTAAGGAACAGGGCATTGAGAAGATACCGACACAGCATATCGGCGTATCTGCTAACGCTATGGAGAAAAGAGGAATAGAGAGCCAGCGGGGAAATGAAAACCGAGAAATCAAAAAAGCAAACGGGCAGATACAGACAATAGAAATTCTTGAAAAGCAGACACAAAAGGAGATTGCATTTATCCGTGAGGACATAAGCTGGAATAGACACCATGAGGAAATAGCAAAGATTGAAGAACAGATACCGAAAGCGGCGGGAAATGAAAAAGTATTGCTTTCCGTTCAAGCTGGGCTTTTGAAACTGTACGACAAGGCGAAGCTGATAGAACCGACCAAGACCAGCGAGGGAAGAAACATAGAAATTGACGGGCGGCAAGTGCCATATTTTGAGTATCATAAAAATAAATTGGTGGGGGATATTTCCTTTGCACAGGACAAGGTAAAAGGCTACCTTGATATGCTGGCACAACAGCGGCAGGAAGCACTGCAGGAACAGGGTGGCTTTGCCGCAAGACGGGAAGCGTTCAAACAGCAGGAAACACCACAGGAGAAACCAAAGATTGACACCGCCTATGTAGAGAGAATGGCACAACAGCTTGCAACGGTACGAAATGAATTTGTAAGAGAAACCGTCAACAGCCATGAACGTACCAACTACCAGCCGAACCCGATATATGCAAGACAGGCAAACGAGATAGAGAGCATTGCAAAGACCGTGGCAGAGCAGAGCCGAACCATAGAAGCATTTAAGGCAGAGCGTGACAAGCTGGGAATGTTTAAGGGAAAGGAGAAAAAAGAGATACAAGGCAAGATTGATAATTTTGAAAGGTTACGCAGGAGCAATCTTGACAAGCTGAAAGCATTGGGAGTTTCCGACCTGTCAAAAGCTGATGAAGCGGCAAAGGAAAAAAGAACGCTTGCGGCGCAGGAGCAGGAAAAGGCACAGGCGGCGAGACGGAACGAGGGCGCAGGAAGCCGAGCAGAGGAAGCAAAGCAAGTATTCCTTGAAGTGGCGAAGCGCATACCAGCAGACCAGCGGCAAACCGTTCTTGAGCGCATGGAGCAGTATAACAGCCATGAAGCGGGGGGAATGGAAGTGTTCAAAGCTGAAATAGAAGCCCGCAGGGTGCTGGATAGTGCCTTAAAAGAGCAGATACAGGACAGGGAACACGAAAAGACAAAGGTAAAAGGCAGAGGACGGACAGATTAAGCCGCCGTATTTGCCCCGTATTTCTTCTTTTACCGCTTCAATGGAGAAATACTTGCCTAACAAATAAAAATCGTTCTACGGGGCGTTAAGACGTTCAGAGAACCAAAAGGACAGAGGGGGGCTACACTCCCCCTCAAACTCCCCCTAGTCTACCGCACTCCAAAACAGGCTATTTTAGATCCGACGCTTGCGCTCATCTAAAATAGCCTGTTTTTCCGTTTGGTCTATGTTCCCCAAAGGTAAAAAAACCTATTGATAATCTAAGTCCCCTAAGACTTCAAAAAAGGTGGAAATACTTCATTGATAATCTAAGTCCCCTATGACTTCAAAAAAAGGTGGAAAAACCTATTGATAATCTAAGTCCCCTTGACAGGGTGTGGGAGAGGTTGATATACTTAAAAGGTGGAAAAACCTATTGATAATCTAAGTCCCCTAAGCAAGGGTGTGGGGCTATTATATATTATTCAGCAGAGAGGAGTTTTTATACATGAGGATTGAGGGTTTTGATGTTACTTACTTATCTTCCTATGACGGGTTGCCTGTAAAAAATCATCTGCCTGTGGAGTTGAGGGAGCGGTTTAAGACAGAGAACCAATGGTTGGAAAGTGGTTATGTGCTGGTGGCTGGTGCGGTAGGTTTGGAAATGCACCCTACGGCTGTAAGCAGGACTTTATGTACTTACTATCTTGATACGCAGGTGGAAGAACGGTAAAAAGGGACTTGTATTTTTCTTATTTATGTTATATAATATAAATAAGATATATAATATGAATAATGTAAATAAGGAAGTGTTGTACTATGGCTAAGAAAGAACCACCGCAGGAATATATAGAAGTATTGGAAGTTTTGAATGTGCTTTATGATGAAGTGGACGGTTGCTCTTTTTATGATTATATTTTCCCCGATAATCAGAAGCAGGGGGAGCAGTGTGGTCACTATGAAAAGCCTAATGCAGTTTATCTTTATACAGATGAAAAAGACAATGGGACAAAGAGAAGATTAAGGCGTCGCATAATGCTTTCAGATACATGGAAAGATGATTATGTAAATTATGTGGAGCAGAACCCGTCTACTTTGTGTAGTGGGATTGCGTATCGAGGGAGAGCGAATAATTTAGAGAATGCCCAGCGTATGTATGCGTTGGCGATTGACCTTGATGGGGTTGGATTGTACGAATTAAAAAATTTGTTGTTGAGATTTGGACAGCCAGCGGAAAATATTCGCACACTTCCTGTTCCAACTTTTCTTGTAATGAGTGGTACGGGACTTCATGTGTATTATGTTTTTGAAGAACCGATAGACCTTTTTCCGAATATCAAGTTGCAAATGAAGTCTTTGAAATATGACCTTACTTTTAGAATGTGGGATTATAAATCGACTTCCAAGAAAGATAAAGTGCAGTATCAGTCAATCGTTCAAGGTTTTCGTATGGTGGGGAGCATTAACCCGAAGTATAGTGTTGAAGTGAAAGCGTTTCAGATTGGTGGCAGGGTGACGTTGGAGTATCTTAATTCCTATGTGAAGCTGCAGAACAGGGTTGATGTGAATAGGCGTTTTGCTCCGTCTAAGATGTCAAGGGAGCAGGCAAAGGAAAGTTATCCCGAATGGTATCAGCGTGTAGTTGTAGAGAAGAATAAGCGGCAAAAGAAATGGGATATAAAAGGCAAGCAGGGCTTTGCTCTGTATAATTGGTGGCTGAACCGAGCAGGGGAGATTACAGGCGGTCACAGGTATTATTATCTGATGTGCCTTGTTATTTATGCTTGCAAGTGTGATGTGCCGAAAGATAAGCTGAAAGCGGATATGTATGAAGTGTTCGATAAGTTGAAACTGATAGAGCATGACAATCCATTGACGGAAGAAGATGTGGAAAGCGCATTAGAGGTATATAGCAAGGAATATTATAATTTTAAGATTTCGGATATTGAGTATCTAACAGATTTGCATATAGAAAGGAATAAGCGAAATGGGCGAAAGCAAAAGACCCATTTAAGGCTTGCGAGGGCTACGAAAGAGATTTTGAAAGAAGAGAATGAAATGAAACCTGAGGGTAGACCAAGTGTCAGAGTTAAGGTTGAAGCATTTTTGAGAGAAAATCCCGACGCAAGAAAGTGTGACGTTATAAGGGGAACAGGGCTTGATAAAAAGACAGTTTACAAATATTATGAAGCGGCAAAAGGAAAAGCACAGTTGAAGCCAGCGGAGCCGATAGTGGCGGCAGGATTGGACACGGAAGAATTACGGGCGGTGTTTTCTCGCTGTGAGAATTTGCAGAGGATAGGACGAGTTGACCGAGTTAATCACGGTAATTAAATTAAATAATATACATAATAGCAATAACTTAAATATAGGAAATAAGTTATTGCTATTATGCTGAATGAATACATGAAATGCGGAAATACTATAAATAGTAAAGAAAAGTTAAAGAAAATTTCTTGACTTTTTCTTTACTATTGCATATACTATAAGAAAGAAAGGAGTGTTGTATATGTCGCAGGCAGTTAATGTTAATTTCAAGCTGGACGCAGATGTAAAAAAGAGCATGGAACAGGCGTGTTCTGAATTAGGTCTTTCCATGAGTGCGGCGTTCACTGTGTTTGCTAAAAAAGTAGGCAGAGAAAAGCGTATTCCTTTTGAGGTATCGGTAGACCCGTTTTATTCTGATAGCAATATCCGTTATTTGGAAAATATCGTGCGTGATATTAAGGACGGTAAAGCCCATTTCGCAGAGCATGACTTGATAGAGGTGGACTGATGAGGTTGCTATGGGAAGATAGAGCGTGGAGTGATTATCTGTACTGGCAGACGCAGGATAAGAAAACGCTGAAAAGAATTAACGGACTTATCAAGGATATTCAGAGAAGCACCTTTGAGGGTATCGGGAAGCCCGAACCGTTAAAGGAAAATCTAAGCGGTATGTGGAGCAGGCGTATTGACGATACCAACAGAATTGTTTACTATGAGAAAGACGAGATAATCTATATTGTTTCGTGCAAAGGACATTAT
>OLOW01003458.1_pt1 | contig 10058 bp, 8 predicted proteins | sample 1672801 | NCBI WGS metagenome assembly OLOW01 (sample SAMEA3136725, study PRJEB25190) | human gut metagenome | biome: human gut; feature: human-associated habitat; material: faeces | place: Austria | collected 2013
ATTAGAAGACAACTGTCAACTAACTATGTAGTTAAGAAAAGAACACGACAAGCCTAGCTGAACTTAGCAAATAAACTTGTCAAAGAAGAATGAAATTAAGAAACCAAAGTTGTCAACTAATTCTAGGACATTACAGGTTCTTATGGACATATATAGGACATTGGATATTGGACACGTTTGTCCAATCGTTCGGACTAACTTGTCCAACGGGCTGGACAGACGTGTCTAATTGGTTGGACAAACGTGTCCAAAACCGTTGATTCGGAAGAAATCATTCAACAATATGAATAGGAATACTGTGTACAGGAATTAGTTGACAACTTTGGTCCTTAATTGGAAATCTACGTTATCCATATTATTTGTTAAGTTCAAATGCCGTTGTAGTGGCTTTTTTTTTGAATTCATAATTAATTGATAATTGTCTTTTAATTGTAAAACCAATCTTTAGATGCCGTAATACGACGAGAAATCATGTATGTTCATGCCACTTGCGACATACTGATTTAACAAACAGGTACTATTGGCTTCATTGTGCTGACTCATAACTTTTTACTCCTTTGAGAATTAGAAATTGTCAACTTATTTTGTATACTATAGCTACGCCGTTAGGGCTATATTAGTTATTATGTTTTTCTGTAAAGGTTTTTGTATTCAAATTCTTCAATGACTTCTATATCAAGGCATTCTTGCACATTCCTATTTGATTGGGAAAGTTTTCCACCAATGACTAAGATTATCTCGCTATCAGGTATTTCACCTTTAACTTCGGCTTCAGCATCCAATATTGCTTTGTATTTTACGCATTGGAAAAGCCCACGGAGAATATCAGCATCAGAAGCGAGTTTGGGTTTGGGTTTGGGCTTGACCTCTACCGCAACATTTGCTTTGGGGAAGAAAACATCTACTCTGTCACCTGACAATAATATATGTTCCAAGATACCTTCTTCGCTTATTTGCTTGCCAATAGCTTCTGGATGGGCAGCAATAAACTCTTTCATCAGTTTGTGCTCTTTCCCCTCTCCTCCAAATCCAAATGCACCAGAACGAATAATATCTTCATCAGCTTGGCTAAGATAAGGTTTTAATCCAAGTAAAGCCAACACATAATCCCACTTCTCGTAGTTAAAAGCTTCATTATTTGCGTTTTCCACAATAATCTGCTTTTCCGTGAAATCCATCTCGTCATACTTAGGATGCACATAACTAAAGCCTTCGGAAGGTATACCTGTCCTCGCATTTGAGACTAATGCATTCAGAGTGGGCATTTTCTCCAAACCGGCTTCTTTCTGCAATTGTTGGAAGACCAACTGAACACGACCGAGTTGATGGCCAATACATCGCCCATCTTGATAGCCAATCAACCTGCTCAAATCACCATAAGTATGATTTGTTTCTTTCCTTTTTGCCCATCCGACCAAGATCGGTATGATTTGCCGGACGAGTTTTGGAGTTTTTTCTCCAGTACACGCTTCATCTATGATATATGAATAGTCTTTCATTGAATATATGTTTTTGGATCGTTTACAATCAATTTCTTCATTTCGACATTCCATAGGCCACTGCTTTTGTTTTACGGAATACAAAGGTACATTAAATTATCGGAAAGATAGGCAAATACTGTTTATATTTTGCCAATAGAAAAGTCAAGGAGCATCGCTTAAAAGAACCTGACAAGACCAAGTATGAAATCTATCAGACGTTGAAAGCAGAGATTGCTCGGTGCAGGAATTGGAAAGACCTTCTTGCTCATTTGAAAATGCAAGATATTGATGTCCGTTTCAAGTATAAAGGCAACTCGCAGGAAGTGCAGGGTGTCATCTTTGAAAAGAACGGTTATCATTTCAATGGTTCTAAAGTGGATAGGGGTTTCAGTTATTCTAAAATAGACTTTGCCCTGCAACAGAATAACAGAGAACAAGAACAACAGACACAAGGAATGATAAACCTCATATCCAATGTTGCAAGTGTTACGAGCGAAATAGCCAACGAGCTTATAGAAGAAGGATTGGATTTGTTTCAAACTCATGGTACTGTCCCTGCGGAAGTTTACAATACACTCGATAAAAAGAAGAAAAAGAAGAAACGTAAAATACATTTATAACGATGGCAGATAATAATACATTTGTCCTCTTTGAGGAAATCAAAAACAAACTGGAGACAATTTACAGGGAGCTAAAGGAGTTGAAAGAAAAGGAGAACGGTTCTGTTTCCCTCCCTGTTCAATCTACACTAGCACAAAGTGACGAGCAGAAGGAACAGGAATTGCTCAATCAGTATGAACAGCGAACAAAAGAAGTGATTAACAAGTATATTGGTGTGCAAGTACGCATCAAGGACGAGGAGGCTAAATCCATGGACAAATTGGTGGCAAGTGTCTTGACTATGCTGCACGAATGGCAGGAGAATAAAGAGCATCCAATACCACAGGAACATATTCACAGGCACAGTTTTGACCTCAAGTCCTCGAAAGTCTTTACTTATATGGTAGCAGTATCTGTCCTTTGTTTTGTTTCATTGGTCAGCAATTACTTCTTGTGGCAAAGTAAACAGCAATACAAGGATGATGCCTTGAAATTCCGTATTATCCGTGTGTGGAGGGGTTGCAGCCCGAAAGAAATCCTATGGCTCAATGATGTGTTTGACATTCATCGCAATGAAAAGATTATCAAACTAATCAAGGAAAAAGCCGATGATTACGACATGGAATTGAAGCAAAAGGCAGATAGTTTGATGCAGAATAATCTACAAAATAAGAAAGGCAAATAGAATTGTAGATATAAGACTTTTGAAGGAGGAGAAAATATCTCCTCTTTTTTATTCTTTATACAAGAATATTTACTATATTTGCAAACAATCAGATGATATTTATGCAAAGTCCAACTAATAGAATTAAAGAGGTGCTTATCGAGAAAGGGATTAAGCAAACATGGCTTGCAGAGAAACTCGGTAAGAGTTTTACGATAGTGAACTCATACGTTTGCAATCGTCGCCAGCCAAGCCTTGAATTGCTATTTCAGATAGCAGAGATCTTGCAGGTTAATCCAAAGGATTTAATAGTGTTTGTAGATAAGGAATTGAGTAAAGAGCAACTTAAATGAAAGATCTGAATCTACAGCCCAATAAATCATCTTGGGCTTCAAAACGTTTGGATGAAAAATCTGTTCGGCTACTACGGAAAATCTTAGAAGATAAAAGGGTTGACACTTCTAACATTGAAGAAGGTGGAACAGAAGCAAATACAGATGGGTATATTAGTATTTTGGATGTCGATGATACAATTGTCGCAAAAGTTACAGTGCAGATAAAGCATTATAATAACAACGCTATCAGTGAAAAGGGTGTCCGTTATGACATCCCGACATCGCTTCTTGCGTATGCCCATAGAATGAAAGGAGAAGTTGTTTTGTTTATCACTTGTGATACTAACAACGATATCGTTTATTGGAAGTATATTGACAGAGTTTTTGTTGAAAGTCAAATTGCTAACTCAGAAAATATTCAACAGACTTACAGGTATTATTTTAAAGACAATGAAAATCTTACAGAAAATAATGTCGACTCGGTCATTGATTTATGGGAAACATTATACCATGAGCAAATGTTATCATTAAAAGATGAGAAGTCAAAACTATTAGATTTTTTAGATGTAAACCTGAAATCTTTTGAAGGAATAACGACTACATTTTATGGATTAAAAGAATCTCATATAGCTAGAAAAGAAACAGATCAATTATTTGATTGGATACAAGGCGATTTGACATCTAAAGATTGTCAATTAAAACTTTTGGTTGGAAATGCAGGAGTCGGGAAAACTGTTATCATTAAGGATTTACTGGATAAACTTACCGCAACAGGAATTAAGTGTCTGACGATTAAGGCAGATTATTACAACATTACAGAAAATGAAACTGCTGATTTTTCTTTGGAGAGATTACACGCTTCACTGGATTTATTAGTATCTGAGCATAAGAGAGTTGTTTTTATTATAGACCAAATAGATGCATTATCCCAATATTTATCTAACGATAGAGATAAGCTAAATATACTCTTGAATGTAATTGCTGCATGGAAAAAGGAGTATAGCAAAGACATAAGAATAATAGTGTCTTGTAGGAAGTATGATTTAGAATATGACGCATCATTAAGTCAATTAAAAGAGCATAGCACTGCTATTGAGGTGAATAGATTGGATGATAAGGATGTTGAGTATGTTATTAACAAATTAGATTCTGGTCTTTATTGTAAATTAACATCCCAAACAATTACGATACTAAAAACTGCCCAATATCTAGATGTCTTTTGTAGGTTATATGACTCTGGCAATGTTAGAGAATACAATTATCAAAACTACATGGAGTTATATGATGGCTTGTGGTTGTCATTGATAAATTATGCAAACGAACATACGTCTTGTAGTAATTTGGAAGGTGTCATGTTTGAAATTGCAAAGTCTGTTCAAGAAGCGGAAACTTTAACTCCAACATGGTTAATAACGGTTGGAAACAATAATGCGACAAGGTATTTAGCAAGCGAGTGCATCGTAAAGTATGACAATAAAAGAATCTCGTTCTTTCATCAAAGTTTTTACGATTATGTACTTGCAAGGTATTATGCATCAAATAAGAAGTCTTTTATTACTGAATTGAAAAAACAATTTCAAGGATTAGAGATACGTTCCTCAATTAAAATTTTCTTAGACTTTGAGAGGGCACATTCTGACTCTTTGTATAAAAAAGATATTAATACAATAATATTCTCTGATGATATTCGTTTGCATCTGAAACAACTGGCTCTTTCTATACTCTCATATAGTGATGCTATATATAAGTTCGAGATTGATATCATTAAGAAGTTACCCAAACTCAACCATCAATTATTTATTTATTTCCTTTCGACAACATCGAATCCTTTATGGTTCCCGACGATAAAGGACTTGATACAACCTTTTGTGGCTGGCCTTACCACCGAAAATTATTATTTTGATCCTCTGCGAAATTTGTTTTCGAATTATGCCTCGACATTTCCCGACGACGTTTATGACATGGTAGATACAATAAAGGATAGTTCTACTAAAGAGAATATAACGATGTGGATTTTACGAAATCATAATGATTATTCCAATAAGAAAGTAAGAGAAAGTTACATTAACTTAAAAGTAAAACCCAATTTCGATTTGGCAAGTTGTGTCATGGATGCAATTGATACCAATCTGAATTTTGCTTTGGAAGAGACGAAGGAACTTCTCATTAACTACTTTGTTAATAATAATAAGCATAAGTCGCATTACGATTACGAGTTGTTTGGACAGATATGTGAAAGATTCTACAAAGAATACCCGAAAGATTTTTTAGTGATAGCATACGATTGTTTTGTACAAATAGTTTCCAAAACAAAAAAGCAAAGCTATCAGTGGTATTCGATAAATGAGATTTTTAGTAACTATATGTCTGACTATGCAGAAAAGTTTTTTGAATGGTTAGGAAATCTCCTTACACAAAATATTGATGACCAAGATTTTGGTACCTCTATGGTGGAAAAATTATTATCTCTTGAGGAGGAATCTGCGTTTATTTTATCTTTCAAGGTAATTGCTGCAAAACCAACTCTATTTGACACATATATCAAGAATTTAGTTTCAAATAATGAAGAATTAGATAAGTTCATCGAATTTGGTGACGTTAGGTATTATTTCTTAGAAGCTCTATCTAAATGGTACCTGTCAATATCACATGAAGAACAAGTAAAGTATCAAGAGACTATTTTGAAATATCGGTCAAGAGGAGACTATATACATAACAATGATAGAAGTTACAATAAACTTGTACTACCGTTTCTTGGCAGGCATAAGTGGCAGTTACTATGTTGTACCATTTTGGAATCAACTTTGTCAAAAGACGCCAAACGATGTAAACAAGAACTTTGTCGGCGTTTCAATGGTATATATCAAAATGAAAAACCTGACTATCATGTAACAGCTGCATCCATTTGTGGAGGTATAACAACGCAAGAAGTTTATAATCATTTCTCTCCCGAGAATTGGCTATCCTCTTTTGATAAATTAGATGAGCACAAGGCTTTCCGCAAAGGAAATTTTTCGCCAATTAGTCTAAGAGCACATGCAGAAGCATTTACTAAATGTGTAGAGAATTCTCCAGAAAAGTATAAGAAATTTATCTTCTCTTTACATGACAATCCAAACATCAAATCCATGTACAAAGAAGCAGGATTATTAGGATTATTTTTAGGTGGGGCTGAGAAAAAAGAGTTAGTCCCGTTCTTCCAAAGATATATGAATATAGACTATATAAAAAATAATGCATATACTTTTGAACAACTTGCCACGAACTATACAAAGGAAGAAAATTGTGTGATAGATGATTTGATACCGATACTTATACAAGCAATAAAACAACCATTACTTTTAAAAGATGAGCAAGAAAATTTGCACTGTAGAAGCTTAGCAGATATTGTACAACACAAATTGGGTGTTGCTATCAATAGTTTTCAAGGTCATGCATTGAATATCCTTATATCTATTTGTGCGTTATCCACCCGTCGTGCCCAGATCTATCATCTTTTAAACCTATTATATAAGGACTTAGCAATAGAATTGCGCTTAGAGGTTTTATACTACATATACTACAAGGAATATTATGATGAAGTGCTAACTGATAAATTATTCTCTGTATATTTATCTGGTAGTGGAGCCTATGGGCTAATGGTAAGAGCAGATGTAATACAGTCTCATTATTATTTTAAGACAGATTCCGTGCGTGCATACATTTCTGATCTTATGCAAGATAATAGATGCCATGATATTTTGGCTCAGATATTCTTTTATGGATTATACCATAAAGACATAAGGAATGTATGCAGGCAAAATCTTAATAAAATTTTATCGTTGAATAATGAGAAAGTCATTGCGATGATGGTAAGACTTTCTTTAAAAAATATTTCTGAACCTTGTTATAGGGAAACAGCAAATGATATTGTGCGATGTCACATTGCGGATAATAGAGAAGAGATTGTAAAATCATATGAATATCATATAGAAGACCTGTCTGTAGAAGAATTTCATCTATTTAAGGAGATTACAAAGAATTGGAACAATAAAACGCATCGGGAACGTCTTTCTCAGATTAAATACCTAGAAAAATGTGCTAGTATGCTACCATTAGATTGCTACATGTATATAAAAGCGCATGACTTTTTGCATTCTGATGATTTTTATCTTAGAGAAGAAATTGTGAAACTTTTATTAGGCATATATAAGCAAATGAAAGAAGAGGAAAATTTGGACGCGATGAACAAAATGATGAACTTGTTTGATGAATATGTCATTGCGAATTCTTATATTATAAATGATGCAATAGAAAAGTTAGGTGTATAATTTACCTACCATAGTTGTTGTTAATGATGAAATATTACATTCATGGTAAAAAATAAATGTATGAAATTTGACATGACTGATTTTGAAGAATATATCCGGCTGAGCGAACCGCATAAACGTAAGAAAGGCTATGCGTGGCAGACGGCTATTGGTTTGCAGGCTGTTGATGGTTTGAAGACTTCTGAATATCTGCGCGAAACAGCCCGTCAGCATATTGAGGGCAACATCACGATTGAGGAGGTGAAGCAGCTTGTCAATAGCTATTATGAGTCGAAGACTGCTCGTAAGGATGTAGAAGACAAGACAGAAGAAGCGGATAAAGTTTCAGCTCGTATCACAGAATTACTATCCGAGCAGAGCTTTACGTTCTCGCCATTGGAATATATTTCTATTCATCGCCGATTGTTTGGAGGTCTCTATGAACACGCTGGTAAGATAAGGGATTACAACATTACGAAAAAGGAATGGGTGCTGAATGGAGAAACGGTGCTGTATGTGTCGACAGAAAGCCAAAGTGCAGCAGAGAATGCCCTAAAGTGCAATAGTTGCACTTTAGAAGAATTAGCATTGCTAAACTTCATCAGGAAGAAGCCTAACACAATGCAAAAGGAAATAGCTGCGCATATAGGAAAATCAGAGCGAACAGTAAAGACTATGACCGTGAAGTTGTCTAAACAAGGCATCATTGAGCGGAAGAATGGCCGTCGCAATGGTTACTGGGATAGTGAAAATAACGAAATGAACAACTAAAATCCAATTTATTTATGAAACGCTATTCACTTAAAATAAAAGAAATAGAATTACAGCTACATGAAGGTAATTATAATCGTCGTGTACAGTATAACGAAAAAGATTTTGATATTCTTGTTATCAGCTTTAAGGAAAAAGCTGACCTTATAAGAAAATTTGCAATCTCTGCAAATTGTTTACCAAATAGTGATTCCATTCATTTGATATTTGATCCCAATACTCACAAGGTAAGTTTCTCACCACAAGAAATAAATACTAGCATTATTAATGATGTTGAAAAATTGCTTTGTTCTGATAAAACATGAGCATTTATGGCAGAAGATAAAGAACAATATAAGAAATCAATCCGTTTCTTCAACGACCGTGAAGTAAGAGCTGTGTGGGACGATGAACACAATAAGTGGTGGTTCTCAGTACTGGACATCATTGCTGCGATTAATGAGCAAGATGATTACCAAAAGACGAGAAACTATTGGAAGTATCTCAAAACCAAACTAAGAAAAGAAAATAGCCAGTTGGTTAGTGCCACTAACCAACTGAAGCTAAAAGCCTCTGACGGGAAATCTTATAAGACAGATACGTTTGATGCAGAGGGTGTAACCCTTTTGGCAAAGCATATCAACAATACCAAGGCTACAAACTTTCTTGACTGGTTCCTCTATAGTGATAACACTATTGATGGACAGAGCAAGAAAAAGGCTTATCAGCTTTTTGAAAGTGGAATCTTAAAGACTGTAGACCCAGGTACAATCAAATGTTTACAACAGATACATGCTTATCTCTTTGGAGGATTGTATGACTTTGCAGGACAAATCCGCACCAAAAATATTTCAAAAGGAGATTTTACCTTTGCTAATTGTATGCACTTCCCCGAAACCCTGCAAACAATAGAGCGAATGCCCGAAACAAGCTTTGATGAGATTATGGACAAATACATCGAAATGAACGTGGCCCACCCTTTTATGGAAGGTAATGGTCGCAGCACTCGTATTTGGCTTGATCTGATGTTCAAGCGTTCGCTCAAGCGTTGTGTGGATTGGAGTCAGATAGATAAGAACGATTATCTGTCTGCCATGTGTGAGAGTGTTTCTGATAGCACACATATCAAGGCTTTGGTGCTGCCAGCTCTCACTACAAAGATTGATGACAGAGAAATGTTTATGAAGGGTATTGATTATTCGTATTATTATGAGCAAAATGATTGATTTGTACAATGAAGTACCATCATGCAATAATTTGGAAATAAAAGTAAACCATCAAATATTATAATTATGAATAGATACATCAAAGGAATAACAGTAAATAAAATATTCCATTTAAGTAATCTTCAAATTTTTATAGAGGAAGATAAAAGTCCACACCTAATTATTACAGGGAAGAATGGTAGTGGAAAAACTTCCATTCTCAATGCTATTGTTGAGCACCTTGACAATATAAAAGAAGATGTTAGAAAAAACTTTGTTTACTTTAAGGATTATTTGGAGCGATGCAAGAAAAGGCAAGAAGAAAACACTGATCCAAATCAAACCTTATCTCTAGAACAGAATGTGAGGGTTTGGGAGGAGCAGGTAAAAAGGTTTTTTGGTAAAGTTGAGATTACATTTACAGATATAGACTCTTTTATCAAGAACTATCAAGAAGGCAAATTTATCATAGCATTTTATCAAGCCGATCGAAAAGTCAAAATGAGCGAGCCTATCAATCCGACCAAGCCTAACATCAAGGAAAAATGGAATGTGAAAGAAACGGCAACGCAAGAGTTTCTTAATTTCCTTTCTGATCTCAAAATACAGGAGGCATTAGCAAGAAATGAAAAACTAGAGGAAGAAGCTAATGTAATCACTCGATGGTTTAGTGAATTTGAGGGACTCTTAAAAGAGGTCTTTCAAGATGATGACCTTCGCTTGGTCTTCAATTA
>OLOW01003459.1_pt1 | contig 10050 bp, 10 predicted proteins | sample 1672801 | NCBI WGS metagenome assembly OLOW01 (sample SAMEA3136725, study PRJEB25190) | human gut metagenome | biome: human gut; feature: human-associated habitat; material: faeces | place: Austria | collected 2013
TTCGGATTATTTCGGGCGCTGCGTCAACGTTTTCGGCAGCAAGCAAAGCCTAAGCACCGACACCACCGCCTTGGAAAAGAAGGCAAACCGCTCTCCGTCGTCCATCTGGCCATACAGCGCCCCACGGCGGAAGTACCGCTCGTTATCCAGAAAATACCAGACGACGCCCCGATACTCCAGCGAGAACAGGCCGCAGTACTCATGCCGCCACGCCAGGTCCACATAGGTATAGCCGTGCCAGCGCATTTTCTCTCTCCATGCGTCCGAAACTTGCCCGTACAGCGGCAGGATCACCGCCGCACGATCCCCACCGGCAGCCACCGCCGGCGGGAGACTTCCCAGCACATCCGCAAGACCTCCGGTCTTGCAGAAGGGAGCCGCCTCGCTGGTCACATATAAGATATCCATGCCGTTACCTCCTTGTGTCCCCTCCCCGCAGCCTGCGGGGAGGGACGTGATTCGTTTATACGGTGGCGTTGCGGGCCACCACCACAGGATAACTCTCGTCTCCAATGAGGGTGCGTCCCTCCCGGATGGTCACAGCCTTGTCGGCAATGACGCAGCGCAGGGTGGCATCCTTTTTCACCACCGTGCCCTTAAAGAGCACGCAGTTCTCCACCTGCGCTCCCTTCTCTACCCGGACACCCCGAAACAGAATGCAGTTTTTCACGCTGCCCTGAATATCGCAGCCATCGGCAATGAGGGAGTTCTCGCACACCCCGGCAGGGTCCAGATACGCCGGAGGCGCATCGTTCTCCTTGGCCAGAATGGGTCGCCGGGGATCGAACAGCAGCCGCCGCTGCGCCGGGTCCAGCAGCTCCATGCTGCGGCGATAGTAGGTCTGTACCGTATCGATGCGGGCGGCATACCCCTGCCACACATAGGCGTGCAGATGCAGCCGATCCTTCTGATCCTGTAAAATGTGGTGGCGGAAGCTGTACCGGTTGTGGGCCATGCACTCCTCCACCAGCTGCACCAGCAGCTCCCGCCGCAGGATGCACACGTTCAGGCAGCGGTAACCCGCCGGGGTGTGGACGTCGTAGGCCACATCCACGATGCGGCCCTGTTCATCCAGCTCCAGATAGGTATCGCTGGGATTGCCGGGCTCCGCCGTACAAACCTCCGTCAGGTCGGCCCCGGAGGCGATGTGCTCCTGCAATACCTGCTCCAGCGGCAGATTGATGACCAGATCGCTGTCCGCCAGCACCACATACTCCTGCCTGATCTCCCGTAGGTACTCCAGCACGCAGCCCAGCGCCTCCACCTTCCCCCGGAAGCGTCCGGCGGAGGTGCGGCTCTCGGCATAGGCGAAGGCCGGCAGCAGCGTCAGCCCGCCCCGATTGCGGCTCAGATCCCAGCTGCGGCCGTTGCCCAGATGGTCCAGCATACTCTGGCACTTGCCGTGCATGATGACGCCCACATCGTGGATCCCGGCGTTGACCATGCTGGAGAGCATAAAGTCCACCACCCGGTAGTTGCCGCCGAAGGGCATGGAGCCGGGGATGCGGTGGGCGATCAGATCCCCCAGCCCCGTGGGCTTTCCGTAAGAAAAGATGATGCCGTGCATGGTGTGGTTCATGCCTTCACCTCCCCGTGATGCCGGTCCAGCAGAGTCTTGGCGGAGACGATCTCCCCGTCCCCTATCACGGTACCGGGTCCCAGCACCGCCACGCCCCAGTCATCCGGATCCTGTGCCGTCTCCGGCGGAGCGCCCACCTGAGCGTCCCTGCCGATGCGGCAGCTCTCACCCACGATGGCGTACTGCACCACGGCTCCCGACTCCACCACGGCGCCGGGCATCAGCACGGAGTAAGAGACGACGGCCCCCTCCCCCACCTGAGTGTTGTAGCTGAGGACGCTGTTCTTCACCTCGCCCAGCACCTCGCAGCCCTTGGCCACGGCGCTGTTGCCGATGTCCGCCTTGGATCCCACATAGGCCGGGGGGCAGGAGGGCGTGCGGCTGTAAATAGGCCACCGGCGATCCAGCAGGTTCAGTCCGGAGCCGGGACTCAGCATATCCATGTTGGCGTCCCATAGGGACACCAGCGTCCCCACGTCCTTCCAGTAGCCGTCAAAGCGCCATGCGGTCATCCGCTCCCCCGCCGCCAGCATGGCGGGGATGATGTTCTTGCCGAAGTCGTTTTCCGAGGTGGGGTCCGCCTCGTCGGCCACCAGATACTCCCGCAGCTTGCTCCATGTGAAGATATAAATACCCATCGACGCCAGATTGCTCTTGGGCTCCTTGGGCTTTTCGGCAAACTCCGTGATGCGGTCCTCCCCGTCCACCGACATGATACCGAAGCGGCTGGCCTCCGCCCACGGCACCTCCATCACGGCGATGGTGCAGGCAGCCCCGGTCTCCTTGTGGCGGCGCAGCATCACGGCATAGTCCATCTTATAGATGTGGTCGCCGGAGAGCACCGCCACATACTCCGGATCGTACAGATCCACGAAGCCGATGTTCTGATAGATGGCGTTGGCCGTCCCCTTGTACCAGCTGGCGCCGGTGGCGCTCTGGTAGGGCGGCAGAATGTGAACGCCGCCGTCCAGCCGGTCCAGCTCCCACGGCTGACCGTTGCCGATGTAGCTGTTGAGCTCCAGCGGCCGGTACTGGGTCAGCACGCCCACGGTGTCGATACCGGAGTTGGCGCAGTTGGACAGGGGAAAATCAATGATGCGGAACTTCCCGCCAAAGGGTACCGCAGGCTTTGCCATGTCGCCGGTAAGCACATACAGCCGGCTCCCCTGTCCGCCGGCCAGAAGCATGGCGACACATTCTTTTTTCATGTCCGTCCCTCCGTTCCGTTTTTCGGTTCTGCGGGCCGCCTGGACCGGCCCTTGAGGATCACCCCGCCCAGCGGCGGGATCCTGATCCTCAGGGACCTTTCCCGCCCGTGGGAGGGAACGTCCTCCACGGTCAGCAGCCCCTCATTGCACACACCGGAGCCGCCCCACTGGAGGCTGTCGGTATTGAACACCTCTTCATAATACCGCTTGCCCCCCGGCACGCCGAAGCGGTAGTCCTCCCACGCCTCCGGGGAGAAATTCACCGCACAGACCAGCTCATGGCCCGCCCGATCCCGCCGCAGGAACACGATGACGTTGCTGTGGTTGTCATCGGCCACCAGCCACTCGAAGCCATTCCAGTCGCTGTCGTTCTCCCACAGGGGCCGGTTTTTCCGATAAAAGCGGTTCAGTTCCCGGATACATTCATGAGTCCGGCGGCAGTCCTCCTGCTCCAGCAGATACCAGTCCAGCTGTCCGGCGAAATCCCACTCGTGCCATTGGGCCAGTTCCGTTCCCATGAAGGTCAGCTTCTTGCCGGGGTGCGCCAGCAGGTACAGGTAAAAGCCCCGCACCCCCGCCAGCTGCCGCCAGTCGTCGCCGGGCATCTTGCCCCGGAGGGAGCCCTTCATGTGAACCACCTCGTCGTGGGACACCGGCAGCACGAACCGCTCCGAGAAGGCGTACACCATGGAGAAGGTCACATCCTTGTGGTGGTACTGGCGGAACCACGGATCCATTTTCAGATAGTGGCAGATGTCGTTCATCCACCCCATGTTCCACTTAAGGTCGAAGCCCAGACCTCCCTCCTCTACGGGCCATGTGACCTTGGGCCACGCCGTGGACTCCTCCGCCGCCGTCAGGGCCGGCGGATCCATGGCGGCGGCCATCCGGTTCAGATCCTGCAAAAAGGAGATGGCCTCCAGATTCTCATGGCCGCCGTAGACGTTGGGCCGCCACTCCTGCCGGTCATAGTCCAGATACAGCATAGACGCCACGGCATCCACCCGCAGGCCGTCCATGTGGTACTCCCGCAGCCACCACGCCGCCGAGGACAGCAGGAAGCTCCGCACCTCGCCCCGGCCGAAGTCAAAGACCCGTGTCCCCCATCCGGCGTGCTCCCGCTTCAGGGGGTCGCCGTACTCGTACAGGCAGGTGCCGTCGAAATCGATGAGCCCGTGCTCATCCTTGCAGAAGTGGGCCGGCACCCAGTCCAGAATCACGGCGATCCCGGCCCGATGCATCCGATCCACGAAATATTTCAGGTCCTCCGGGGTGCCGTAGCGGGCGGTGGGTGCAAAATACCCCACACACTGATACCCCCACGAGTCATCCAGCGGATACTCCGTCACCGGCAGCAGCTCCACGGCGTGATAGCCCATGTCCCGAACATAGGGGGCTAACCGGTCCGCCAGCTGCCGATAGGTGAGAAAGCTGCCGTCCTCCTGCCGCTGCCAGGAGCCGGGATGCACCTCGTAGATGTTGAGCGGCCCCTCCCACAGAGGCTCCCGGCGGCGCTTTTCCCGCCATGCCGCATCCCGCCACGGATAGGGTGCCATCTCCCACAGACGGCTGGCGTTCGCCGGACGCAGCTGGCTGTAAACGCCGTAGGGATCCGCCTTCCAGCGGGTGCGCCCGTCGGCGCCCTCCACCACATATTTATAGGACTGCCCCACTTGGGCCTGCGGCACCGTGGTCTCCCAGATGCCCTCCGGCCAGCGGTTCATGGCAAGGCCCTGCCAGTCGCTGAAGTCCCCCGCCACCCGGACGCTCCGAGCATTGGGGGCATAGACCCGGAAGCACCAGCCCTCCGCCGTGCGGTGTGCGCCCAGCAGAGACTGCGCCTCCTGCCAGCTGCCCTCGAAAAACCGTTTCAGACCGCCTTCCATGCTCTCCCCTCCGTCTCCGGGGCAGGCGCAAACTCCCCTACCCCACCTTTGTGGGCTTATTTTACTCCAATCCCCTCCCCCCGTCAAGCGCCGGTGGCCGTCAAGACACCATTTCTACGAATCCCACAACGAAAAAGCGCACGGGCTATTCCGTGCGCTTTTTTCAGCCCTTTCCGCAGCTTATGAAAGCCCCTTCCAACCATCCGATGCGTTCTTGCGGCGGCCGCCCGGATATGCTATACTCTCCTTATCACCGATGTACATCTCCACCATGAAAGGAGCCCTCCATGCTGACCATCCGCAGAGCCGCTGCCGCCGATCAGCCGCAGCTTATGGCCATCTATCGCACGGCGCAGGAATATATGCTGCAAACCGGAAATCCCACCCAGTGGGGCCGCTCCTATCCGTCGCCGGAGCTGATCCGCTCCGATATCGCTCAGGGTATCTGCCGGGTCCTTAGCGATGAAGCCGGGATACATGGGGTGTTTGCGCTGCTGGATACCCCCGAGCCCACCTATTCCCGGATAGAGGGTGCCTGGCGGAACGACGCCCCCTACCTCACCATCCACCGTCTGGCCGGGGACGGCCGGGTACACGGTCTTTTCCGCTGTGCTGCGGACTACTGCAAGGCCATTTCCCGGAATGTCCGAGCGGATACCCACGCCGACAACCGCACTATGCAGCATTTGCTGGAAGAGAACGGCTTCCTCCCCTGCGGCACGATCCATGTGCGGGACGGAACGCCCCGGCTGGCATACCATTGGACGGCAGACCGCCCGTGACCTGTACGCCATCCACCGCCTTGCGGCCCCAGCACTCCCCCAACAGCACGCAAAAAGGCCCGGCGCATGATGCGCCGGGCCTTCTCATCACTGTTTCTGCTGCAGGTCAGCCGCTTACTCCTGATCCTCATCCTCGGCGTCCGCCAGATCGCTCAGGTCGAACTCCAGCTTCTCGCCGCAGTTGGGGCAGCGGATCTCGCCGCTCTCCAGCGTGTCCTCATCGAACACGATCTCCTCCTCGCAGACGGGGCAGGTGGTCTCGAAGTACTCCTCGTCGTCGTCGTCGTCCTCGTCCTCGTCATACTCGTCGTCATCGTCCTCCAGCTCGTAGAGGGCCTCCTCCACCTCGCACAGGTCGTCGCTGACGGCGTCCAGACCGTCCTCCACGTCGCACAGCTCGTCCTCCAGATCCTCGAACTTCCCGGACATATCGTCCAGCACGTCGATGATGGCGGCAATGAGCTTGCCCTCCTTGGACTCGGTGTCCAGAGCCAGCCCCTCGGCCAGACCCTTCAGATACGCTACCTTCTCAGAAATCTCCATGTTTGTTCTCCTTTCTAAGTACGGTGGTCCTTTCCTTACTTGGCCCGGCCGATGTACTCGCCGGTACGGGTGTCGATACTGATCTTATCACCGATGTTGATGAACAGGGGCACCTTCACCTCAGCGCCGGTCTCCACGGTGGCGGGCTTGAGGGTGTTGGTGGCGGTGTTGCCGGCCAGACCGGGCTCGGTCTCGGTGACCTCCAGATCCATGAAGTTGGGACACTCCAGACCAAAGACGCTGCCCTTGTAGCTCAGCACCTTGCAGACGGTGTTCTCGGTGACGAAGCGGAAGGCATCGCCCAGAATATCCTTGTTCAGGGGGACCATGTCATAGGTCTCCTGATCCATGAAGTAGTACAGGTCGCCGTCGTTGTAGCTGTAAGCCATGTCCTTGCGCTCCACGAAGGCCTCCTCGAACTTAGCAGTAGGGTTGAAGGAAGTCTCGGTGACGGCGCCGGTCACCACGTTCTTCATCTTGGTGCGGACGAAGGCAGCGCCCTTGCCGGGCTTGACGTGCTGGAACTCCACGACCGTCATGATCTTGCCCTCGTACTCGAAGGTCTTGCCGTTTCTGAAATCACCGGCGGTAATAGTTGCCATAGTTGTATCCTCCCATATTATGAGAAAATCTCCTTCTGTGGGAGCATTTCCTCGGATTCATGAATTAGCACAGCAGTTATATTTTACATGATATGTCCCGTTTTGGCAAGGGCTTTGCCATATTTTTTCCCGCTTTCCGGGGAAATTATGTGTGCCGGCGGCGGCAGACGGCCTTAAAGGGCGCCTGCAAGGTGTGGAGCACCCGGTTCCATGCGCCCTTCGGCCCTCCGGCAGGCTCCACCATCAGAGCCAGTACCCCCGCCAGATTGGCCCCCAGCATATCCGTCAGCAGCTTATCCCCCATCATGGCCGTCTCGGCGGCGGTGGCCCCGGCCTGCTCCATGGCCCGGTGAAAGCCTGTGGTCCGGGGCTTCTGTGCATGACCCACATAGGGGATGCCCAGCTCCCGGCAAAAGGTCTCCACCCGGTGGGAGGAGCGGTTGTTGGACAGGATCATCACCTGCACCCCGCCTTCCTCCATGCGGCGCAGCCACTCCCTTACCCGGTCGTCCGGGTGAGGGACGTACTTAGGAGCCAGCGTATAGTCCAGATCGCTCAGCAGCAGACGGATACCCCGCTGCCGCAAATACTCCGGGGTGATCTCCTCATAGGTTTCAAATAGCCGATCCGGCACCAGTGATACTCGCATACATCCGCTCCTGCCTACATAGTCTGCCTATGGCATCCACGGGCAGAGGAGAACGCTTCCGCATCATTCCGGGCCTCCTCTCTGCCTGTCAGCGCTATCATACCATGAAATCCGCCGGATGACAAGGGGGACTGAACATGACGCTGTATCTCACCGCCACACCGGACCGGCTGGCGCAGGCCAGAGCCGCCACGGCCCAGCTGGCCCATGCGGCCTACCGCATCGGGCTGGGCTCCCAGCTGCTGGCAGCGCCCCTCCCGGCGGCGCTGCGGGGCGGCCTGATGGTGGTATCTGACCGGCAGGCCCCGGCAGTGGAGCAGCCGGAGCCGCTGGCCCGTCAGCTGGTGCGGGTGTGTCTGCGGCGGGGCTTTTCCGGGGTGGTGCTGGATCTGGAGGAGCTGCCGGAGGGCCGGTGGGCGGAGGATCGGGCGGCCCTGATCCGGCAGCTGGCGCCGCTGCTTGGGGCCTACGGCCGCCGCCTCTATGTGCCGGAGATCTACGCCGCTGCCTCGCCGGAGACGGTAGTACTGCTGTGTACCGCCCTCTCTGGCGGTAGCCTGCAGGGTCGTCTGGAGGAGACCTGCGCCGCCTACGGCGCTCAGCGGCTGGCGCTGGATCTGGAGCGGCTGATGATGGACTTCCCCCTGCCCTGCCCCAGCGGCGAGGGGATACGGCTGAGCCGGGAGGAGCTGGCCATACGGATGCAGGGGCGGTCCGTGTTCTACGCCGAGGATCTGTGCGCCCGGTACTTCACCTATCGCCGGGGCGGCCAGACGCACTTCGTTCTCTTTGACGATGCCGGGACACTGAGGCGGAAAATAGAGATGGGGCAAGCGCTGGGCATCCGGGAGGGCTTCGTGATGCTGCCGGAGGTAGAGGATCTCACGGGATCTCTCTTCACCGGGGAAGGCTGACGATTTGGGGCACTGGCGGACAGCTTCTGCCCGAAAGCCGTACCTCCGCTGCGTCCGACAGACGAAGAAAATTTGTCCAGCTGGACGCACTGGACAAGGAGAAATTCTCATCGAGGAAATTGGGACTGAGAAATTTTAAGCAGAAAAAATTTTCCGATAAAATTATACAGAGAAAAATTTTCTGTCTCTTTTTATGCCGCTGCATTTTCGAGTTAAAAAATCGAAGGCTGCAAAAAAATGCAGGAAGAAAAAAACGAAGGTCTGAGCAGATGCTCAGACCTTCGCAGTGAGATCAATAATATCTCTTGTTTCTGTTCTTGCGGGCAGCCTCGGACTTCTTGCGGCGCTTCACGCTGGGGCTTTCGTAGCACTCTCTCTTACGCACCTCAGCCAGAACGCCAGCCTTCGCACAGCTTCTCTTGAAACGCTTCAGAGCGCTATCCAGGGACTCGCCTTCCTTGACGTGTACTTCGGACATCTATTTTTCCCTCCCTCCGATGCACCCGGCTATTTCCAGGGTGCTCTTTAAGAGCCACTATACATGACTTTAACAGGGGATATTATACCGGGAAGTATGGTACTTGTCAAGGCATTTTCAGAAAAAACGGCGGGAATTGCGAAAAAAGTCCCGCCTGTCGATACAGGCGGGACTTGCATTCAAAACGGTACTGATTTAGCCCTTTATTGCAATGCCGTCAATGGTCAGTTTACCGGTATTGCCGCGAACAAAGCGTCCGTACAGCTCGCTCTGATCGGCAGGAACGGTCTTGCCGTCCTGTGCAAGGGTATTGCCGGTAGAAACGGTATGGTTGATGGTGACCTCGCCAACATTGGCCGTACCCACCACTACGCCGACACGCCAGCTACCATCATCCGTGGAGTGCAGTTTGGTATTCGTCACCGTGCAGTCGGTGATGAAGTGATAGGTGGCGGGGTTTGCACCGGCGTGACCGATGATACCGCCCACAGAGCCTTTGGCCGTGATTTCGCAGTTGTCCACAGAGCATTTGGTGATGGTCACATAGGTATCCACCGGGCCGTTATCTGGGTTGTTATAGCCGGAGGACCAGCCCACAAGGCCACCCACACGAGCGCCAGCGGTGCTGGTGATGGTGGAATTGGTCAAATGGCAGTTGACCAATTCGATTTTCGGCATGGAATCCACATTGCAGATGAATGCACCGATGCCCTGCGTATTGGTGCTGTCGTTGATGGTCATGTTATCCAACGTCAGATCCTTGATCACGATACCGGAGGTACCGGCAAAACCGCCGGCGAACAGAGCGTTGTTCAGGCCGGAGATGGTATGGGCGTTGCCCTCCACCGTAATGACACCGGCGCCACGATAACCATCCACCGTAATGGGCGTCCAGGTCTCGCCCTCTGCCAGCGTGATATCCTCGTTGATGATGACCTTGTTGTCGCCGGAGCCTGCATCCGTGAGGGTGGTCAGTGCCGTTCTCAGCTCCTCAGCCGTTGCAACGGTAACGGTGGTGGGTACCTTTTCGGGATACTCGGCAGCGTTATCGTATCTGTTGCTGAAGCTGTCGCTCTCTACGGTGTCCTGCGTAGCCACCACGGTGATGGTGATGTTCTTGAGCTCCTTGCCCATGTAATCATTGCCTGCGGTGGTAGCCATCGTACCGGTGAGGGTGATCAGACCGGTCGATGCCTTAGCCGTACCCTTGGCGGTCAGGTGACCTTCCTGATGGATGTCAAAGGTCGCTCCATCCGCCGTCTTATAGGTAAAGGTGATGACCTTCAGCAGGCCAGAGTCACCCTCCAGACCGGTAACAACGATTTTGTACTTCAGGGCCAGATTGCCGTTGTTGACGATCTGGAAGGGGGTCAGCTCATAGGTGCAGCCCGGCTCCCACAGGATGGCCT